>Ga0207103_10049_pt1 | contig 33667 bp, 41 predicted proteins | sample Alteio_BWMinHeat_81_FD_153546 | JGI IMG/M metagenome (GOLD analysis project Ga0207103, IMG submission 153546) | Enriched cells from forest soil in Barre Woods Harvard Forest LTER site, Petersham, Massachusetts, United States -... | ecosystem: Environmental > Terrestrial > Soil > Temperate forest >...
GATGTTTCACTTCCGGAGAAAATGGAATACGTATTTTGTAGCATTGATGATAAAGAGGAAGAGAAGAAATATCTCTCATGGTACGCGCGTTCGCCCCGCTCTTGAAATGAGGTGAGCGCGTTGCGAACGGTGACGAGAAGTGCTCTCGACCAGTGGAGATCGCCCAAGCGCAAGAGTTTCTCTTTTCGTAACCTTCTCTCATGTTCGTCGCCGGAGTTGACGGATGTCGCGCAGGATGGGTCGCGTTCAAGGTCGAAATTCCTTCGCTTGCCACGTCCGTCGAACTGGTCGATGTGCCGAAATTGCTGAAGAGCCGACCCAACGATGTTCTTTCTCTGGCAATCGACATCCCCATTGGTCTGCTTGACTATTCACGAGCGTGTGACAAGGCAGCGAGAAAGCTGCTTGGTCAGCCCCGTGGTACTAGCGTGTTTGCAGCACCGTGCCGGGCGGCGTTAGCTGCCGCCAGCCATGCTGGCGCAAGTGCGCTGAATCGCGAGAAGACGACGAGGGGTCTGAGCCAGCAAGCATGGGGCATCGCACCCAAGATAAAGCAGGTTGACGATTCGATCTCATCAGAGTGTCAAGTCTGGGCTTTCGAGGTTCACCCGGAAGTTTGTTTCTGGGCGCTCAACCAACGACGAGCAATGAAGCATAACAAGAAGACTGCGGAGGGTGCCAAAGAGAGGGTCGTGCTCCTACGTCGAGTTTTCCCACAGATTGACCGACACCTCGCGAACCGACCGCGTCGCGTCGGAGCGGACGATCTGCTGGATGCGGCAGCAGCGGCTTGGACAGCGCTGCGGCTGCATCAAAGGCAAGCAGAATGCGTTTGTTCGCCAGAAGTCGATCAAAAGGGACTGGCGGTTACCATCTACTATTAAGAAATGACGAGCAAGAAGAATCTCGGCGAAGAGTTCGCCATCGAGTGGTTAGTGCGGCATGGTTTGCGAGCAGAACGGTTCACGAAGATGGAGATGCGGCAGAGCAAGACTCCCGATTTTCGCGTCTTCAAGGGCACTGAGTTCGTTTTCTATTGCGAGTCGAAGCACGTCCAATATGACGAATGGCTAGACAAACAGTTGGCGAATGCTCAGCCGCTAGAGATCGTGGGAGGGCTTCGTCATGATCCAATCTACAATCGGCTGGCTGATCGCATTCATGACGCCGCAAAGCAGTTCGAGGCGGTCAACCCAGACCACGAATTTCCCAATGTCCTGATTTTCACGAACTCCGACACTCATTGCGGATTTCCCGATCTGTTGAGTGTTCTGACTGGGAACTTCTATGCCGAGAGTGGTGCAGTCGATCCTATTTTCAAGCAAATCTCAGAGGGTCGCATTCGCGAAGAAAAACTGACGATTGACCTCTACGTCTGGCTAAACGAATGGAAGGGCAAGCAGCGGAAAGGAACGCTCTATTTCAACGCAGGCTCGAAGCATTATGCGGCTCTGTCCGCTTTACTAGGTTCTGACCCCGCGAACCATCGGCGAGTGGGATAGGCACGCATTTTGAGACTGTGGGTCAACGGCACTTGGGTGCTCGAACAAATAACGGTAGTGCATGGCTAAGAAAAGAAACAAAGACGAATACCTCGCGAAAGCTGAGGCAGATATAGACAATGGCTGGAAAGCACTGCCCATTTTCGAGGCACAACGATCCGCTGCCCTATTAAGACTCGTCACCGCAACTGATGACCGAATTCGGATGACTGTCTTGAAAAACATGCCAGTTGAAGCACAGTTTTCGATGGGAACTCGCTGGTCAATTGACGCCCTGACAACCGCGATGCCGTGGATATTTTCGACTTGCCCAAACAACAATGAGCCGCTGCCCGAATTGATCTCGGAGCCGGAGTACAAGGAAGGCTCCAACTTGGCTGAATACGCTGAAGGCTACGATGCTGCCGTTATTGCGTTCACGAATCTTCATCAGGGGAGATTCCAAGCCTTCGTTGCCAATCATGAGCCTCGAATCACCTTCGCACATGCCTCTGAGGAAGTTGCACTGGCAGAACTTGAAAAACGCGCCTACGAGGTTTACGAGAATCGCACCGAGTTGCCAGACAGTCTCCAGTCAGATGAGAAACTGAAACCACTACTTCTGCTGCGTGAGATTGTCCCCACGAAAGCCGAAAAGGGCACTGGAGACAGGGTGAAGTTGAAATTCGATGACGAGTTGAAAGCAGCAGTGCGCAACGTCGCTGCTGTGGAACTTGAGGTGCATCGTACCGAAATACCGGAAACCACTGCATTCTCAGGGGTCGCCTATGCGAGTATTCGGAAGGTGCAGGCGGCTCTGGCTGCTCTGGGAACCGCGCATGAATTTCTTCATCTGTCCTCGATATTACGCGACATCAACGGTGGTGCCGTATCCTCTTTGACCTTCAGAGCAGACACAAACGAATTGAACGCGCTGATTGCGGCGGTAGCTGAACTGAGTGTTCAAGAAACAACTCAGATTTTGCCGCTGTTGACTTTCGACGGGGCGATGCCAGCCCTTGGTTCTCTTGGTCAACTACTCATTTCGCCAAATGGGCACGAAGTTGTAATGCCTCGCGCCTATTCTAAAGGGGGACGCTGGGAACGCAATTTGTTGAAGTGGATGGCGAGGAACCCGGCGACCAAGCGGCAATATGACAGCTTCTCTGCCCAAAAGGAAGGTATAGCACTACCGTCTCTTCTCTCTCTACTACAGAAAGCGAAGGTGATCGCGCGGGATTCAGTACCTATTTCTGATGCCGGACGGGCTATCACAGACGTGGACATTCTTGCGTTTGACCCACGCGACGGATGTCTTTTGGTAATGCAGCACAAATGGTTGATCGAGCCGGACACGGTTAATGAGTCAAAAGCATGCGACGCCGAACTGGAAAAGGGAATTGAGCAGGCGCGGACTTCGAAGACCTACCTCAACAATCAGGACTACGCTCGACAGTTGCTACAAGGGATTCCGGCAGCGGGATACGCACGATTGGAAGGAATCGTGATCTGCAAAGGCATGGAGCCAACCGGATTTGTGAGAGAGACGGATGTTCCAGTTGTCACGGAAAGATGGTTTACGGAGACATTCACGGAGTCTCGCGGATTGGGTAATCTCTATGACCTTGCCAAAACGCGCCCTGACAGAAAACAACTTGCGGCGGACTGGCGAAACGAATTTAACAGTTGGTACATTGCAGGATACGAGCTTCGGTTGCCAGTGATGGCTCAGATCATCAAATCGGAGTGAGGGCTTTGTTTCATGTTTATTGCTGGGAGCGGACGGACGTTGAGGATCAGGGTCTAGCTCATAATAGCGGTCATGAATCCGATTGCGGACAATCCGGTCATCGCTCCAGATCGCGAACTTGAAGACGACAAGAAGGTAGGCGAGTCCGAACCCCCGCGCATCCGCTGCCCGCTCTGCGGCTGGTCACCTCGCAAAGAGGACAAATGGTTCTGCACCTGCGGCAATGAGTGGAATACGTTTGACTCCGGAGGCGTCTGCCCCGCGTGTCTTCACCAGTGGGCTGACACGCAATGTCTCGCGTGCAGCCGTTGGTCGGCGCACTCGCTCTGGTATGCGTCTTTGTGAGAAATAGGAGATGGTCAAGTGAAAGTGGTTCTCTTCGGAGCGACGGGAATGGTCGGGCAGGGTGTACTGCGCGAGTGTCTGCTCGACCCTGACGTCGAGAGCGTCCTCGCGGTTGTCCGCAAAGCCAGTCTGCCGCAACATGACAAACTGCGGGAGATCGTACACCAAGACGTTTACGATCTCGTGGCGATTGAGAACAGGCTATCGGGCTACGACGCATGTTTCTTCTGCCTTGGCGTCTCGTCAGTAGGAATGAAGGAGGAGGCGTATCGGCGCGTGACATACGACCTGACCGTCTCAGTCGCTAAAACATTAGCCAAGCTCAACCCGACAATGACCTTCATCTACGTGTCTGGTGCAGGAACCGACAGCACGGAGCGCGGCAGATTAATGTGGGCGCGGGTAAAAGGCAGAACAGAAAACGCACTCTTGCAGATGCGATTCAAAGCTGTGTTCCTGTTTCGCCCCGGCTACGTTCAGCTCCTTGATGGCATTCGCACAAAGACCAGATGGTATGGGGCGGCTTACGCTTTGATGAGACCCCTCTATCCGTTATTGAAGATGCTTTTCCCGAACTACGTGACAACGACCGAATGCGTGGGTCGCGCTATGCTGAATGTCACCAAGCGAGGCTTCCCCAAACCTGTCCTTGAGAATCGCAACATCAACGAGATGTGCGCGAAGGACTCGAAATGAAACACCGCATTGTCCACACTCTTCAGAAATACGTGCTGAACCCACCGATCAAGCTCGCGCTCGCGGTGGGATTGCCTCTACCCGGATATGCGTTGCTCGAAACAAAAGGGAGGAAGACGGGGAAGCCACGGCGCACTCCGGTAGGGGATGGACGTATCGGAAGCCAATTCTGGCTGGTGGCAGAGCATGGCACGAAGGCGGGATACGTCCGCAACATTGAACGTGATCCGCGTGTACGACTGAAACTGCGCGAGGGATTTAGGACTCGATGGCACACGGGCAATGCCCACCTGCTCCCCGACGATGATCCCCGTGAGCGTCAACGCTGGCTGGCGAGTCAGTTGCCGAGCAGTGCTGGGAATGCACGGGCGGTGCGGCTGTTCGGGACGCAACTCCTCAGTATTCGAGTTGATCTGGACTGTTGACCCTCAGGCTTCGTGGTTGCAGTGATTTCTCATGCAGTCTTCTCCACAGGAAGCCCAGCTTCCATCCACCCCTGTTTGCCTTCGGGATAGTGCGCCACGTTCTTGTAACCCATCGCCGCCAATTCACGGGCGGCGTATTCGCTGGCGTGTCAATGATTGTTCGTGCAGTAGGTGATGATCTCCGCTTCCTTTTTGGGCAACAACTGCGGAGCGAGTTCCTTGATGCGTTCGGGCGGGATGTTCAACGCACCGGGGATGTGCGCTTCGCGATAGCGTTCGGGCGCGAGCGTCTCGACCACCGTGACTTGTTTCTGGTCAAGTTTTGATTTCAGGTCTTTGGTGGAAATGGTGCTTTCCATTTTGATCTCCTCCGAAAAACACTCAAGTTCGATGCGCGAATAGGTCTCCCCGATTCGTGTTCGAAATTCCTGCGAACGTTTAAATCTCGATTTAGGGCAGTCGGAGTACCGGAGGCTCAGTTCGGCAACAGATGCCATAGTGTTGCCAGAGCTTGAACCACGGGCTGTGGGCTAACGTCTCGTCGTGCCTTCGATTTGCAGCAGAGATTTCGCTTGCGCTGAGCGGTCTAATGTCCGGCGCTTCGAACATTTCCTGTAGCTGCTCGATGTCGTCAATAATGCGTTCAACGTCCATGCGTCACAATCATCTAAGAGAAGGCGCGACCGGGTCAAACGGAAGCCGCCTTAGTGTTTCCCTGACCGATTCGTCCGTTGCCAGTCAATCCGCCAGCGCTCGCCAGTCATTGGTATCCAGAAGAGCTTCTTCAGCGGCGTGCCCCGCGCATGGTGGTACAGCACAGCCGCCCGCTCGTAGAAGCCACGTGTATGCCACGAATCCTTGAACCCGAATTTCTGAAGGTCGAGGTGATGACAAAATTCGTGACACAGCGTGCTTAGGAATGTTCCGAAGGACGTGATCTCCTTGCGTACCGCCGTCCGCATCCATAGCCGGATCAACATGGTTTCGGGAGTATAGTCTCCGAATAGCTCTGTACTCCAGCCTTCGCGTACGCGCAGCGGTCTCGCCGCGAGCACCCGCATGCCACAAGTCGGCACGTCGTAGAATTCCGAGGCTGTCGTCAGAAACCCGACGCATGCGCTCCGAATTTCTTTGGCAGCACCAGCCTTCATCGCGGATTCGAGGAGCTTCCCAATTTCCAGTAATTGTCTGTTCTGCGGAACGTCGAGCGTCTTGATGCGGTCGCTTTCGCGGAATCCCACGGGGTTCTTTCGGGGTGGCGCGTCCGTCAGCATTTCTGACTATCTTGTCTGAATTGAAGTGTGGAAATCTACGCACTTGAAGGAATTGGTTCGAGCACCATCCTTTCAGGGTCTAGAGCCAACCAATTCCCGGTGTGTTTCCAAACTCTTTTCCCATACTTCCCCACTGTCACAAAGTCCCGATAATCAGGGCGAAGTATCACAAGGTTCGTTCCCCGCGTTTCGAACGTGAATGGATATTCTTGACTGCTCGTGTAGACGATGCCATCGAGCCGCCGCGAGCGCACAATGTCCGCGAGGAATCGCGTAAGCAGATATTGTGGCTGGAAGACCCCCGGCTTGCTTCTCGGAGTCCGCAAGAGACTGCTCATGATAAGAATCTCAAGCAACGGTGATTGATTGGTGCCTGTGCCGATGTTAAGAACTCGGAGGGGCTTGCGCACCGAGATTTCAGCCAACCAGACTTTCACCGCATTAGCCTTGCGCTCCTGCAATGTTTCGACTACTGCCGTTTCCCCTTCTTTCGCCAAATACAGCGAACGCTGACCCGCATGATTGAACCTGTATGGACGGATTGGGTCACTGCCCAAGAACTGTTCAGCGGAGGAAAAGTGTTTTCTCCCATCCCCGCGATACCAGACGCTTGGCTCAAGCTCCTCGACCTTCGCCTTTTTTACAGCCTCGAAAATCGTCTGCCCCATCGGATGCAATAATCCAAGAGTTGGGAACTGCTGCACAAATCCATTCAGCGACTCCAACTGCGGAAGGTACTTCTTAAGACCTGCAATCAAACGGCGGTTTTCTCTGAATTCCTCTGGTGAGTAATCAGCCACGACATCCAGCAACGTCAGATATTGTTCGCAGCCGGGGCAAGGGACGTTTCCGTCTAGGCGTCGGATTTCTGATTGTGATAAACGGCAGCGTTCCAAGACTTCTTCGAGGGGTGTGAATGCTTCGTTCTTTGCGCAAGCCTCACATCCGTGGAAACGCTCTTGGGCGATCCGTACTAATTCTCTGGTCAGCCTTCCTCTAGTTTTCACTGTTTGAGCCGCCTGAAGCGAAGTCATTGCAAACTGGATCGGACGACGCTGCGAATAGTATTGTCTCGAATTTCAGACATTTCCAAGCTCTAACCGAAGTCGGGATGCGAGTCCTCAGCCGCCTCAGAAGGTATTCCCTGTAACCAGCGAGAAACCGGAATATCGGCGTTGAAAACACGCAACTTCTTGGCTGTCGATCCGCCACCCTTCTTGACCAGCATTGATTTTATTGAGGTTACTCGCACCGACTAGAGCGGCTGCGGTGCAGGCTGCACTTTGTTGTGCATTAGCCTTCCGCCTTGTGGTGATAGCAAAGGCGCTTCTTGTACTCGCGGTAACAGTGGAACAGCAGCCCCTCGTCCTTCTTCCAGCCCTTCTTGAACAGCGCAAGCAAGCGACGGTTCGCGGCCTCGGCTGCCTTGGTGGCTTCGTCGTCGCCCGGAGGCGCAAGCTCCATGCGGGCGTTCGCGTTGGCGAAGACGATCTGTGCCTCGTTGAACTCGGCGTCCACTTTGCGCCGTGCGATGTCCTTCCCAAGCTCGATCAAAGCCTCGCGGGTTTCCTTAATCTCCTCTGCGGTCGCGACGAACTGCTCGTCAAACATCGAGTCTTCCACCAACTCCTCGTGGCGGTTCATCGGGCAGCGCCCACCGCGCTCGCTTGCGACGGCACGTTCTCGGCGAACACGGGAACTGCGGCATCCGGGTTTGAGGTTGCCTCTTTCATCAGCCTGCACACCGACGCTCGCGAGATGCAATGCTTCTTGGCGACCTGTGTGAGGCTCATGCCGGAGCGGCGATCTTGGATAACTTGCTCGCGGTTCACATCGAGCCGCGCTCGCCCGATCTGCCGACCCTCTGCACGTGCTCTCGCCATGCCACTGCGGACACGCTCTATCAAAAGTGCCCGCTCCATCTCGCCCAGCACCGCAACAATGCCGAGGAACGCCCGCCCCAACGCCCCCGACGTGTCGAACGCCTCGCGCAGCGAAACGAACTGAACGCCGCACGAGTCGAGTTCGTCGAGCACCTGAAGGAAATGCTTCGTGGAGCGTGCCAGCCTGTCGCACGACCAAACGATCAAAGTATCGAACCGACACCTCCGGGCGTCCTCTAGCATGCGGTCGAGCGCAGGGCGGCGTGCTTTTGCCCCACCGAAACCGTGGTCTACGTATTCGCCAGCTATGGTCAGCCCACGATTCTTGGCGTACTCGCGGAGTTCTCTTAGCTGCGTCTCGGGATGCTGATCGACGGTGGATACGCGGACATAGAATGCGGCTCGTTTCATCGGGCGGTCTCCTTCACTCATTATTCTTGGGAGAGGGTCGGTCGGCGCAGGCGATCCGCAGCTTCCATGCAGACAGTGGCGTCGGGGGACAACAGACTAAGATTCGACCAGACTTCGTCTTCCAGCAGTTGTCCGATCTCGGAGTTCCGAAGCAGTCGCATCCGCCGCTTAAGTTCCGCTGGGATCAATAACGCCGCCGCGAGTCGTTCTGCTGGGTTGCTGGATTGGAGCCGTATTCTTTGCTCCTCGATGAGTTCGCGGATGGTCAAATCTCGTCTCCAATCGGAGTATACAAACCGAAGACAAGAATTGGCTGGTTCCACGAGGTAACCTGACCAAAGATTCTCTCGAAGTTACTTCCCAAGACCAGCCGTTTTTCGCGGCTGCTCTGTATACTCCGGCTGGAGGGAACGCATGCTGAAAAAGGATTTCATCCGCGACGGCAACCGCAGGATCATCGGCTCTGTGACAACGGGATACAGCGACACGTCCAAGACGGTGCGCGATGATCACAACCGGATAGCTGGGCGCACCAGTGACCTGTTCAACACCGTGCGCGACGAGCATGGCAACTTGGTTTCCATCAACTCCTCTGATCCCGGTCTGCTGATTCGCAAGAAGTAGCGTCGATTCCGTCTCTCCCCCGATCTCATCTCCTCCCCACTTGGCAGCCCGAAAGGGAGCATGTCTATGCGATCTACGTCGTCAGAGAAAATTGAATGTCCCTTGTGCTCGGGCGCAGGTGAACTCAGCCGCGCTGAGATTCTCGACCGACTCGGCGTCCGTGACTTCGCCCGTGTCGCACAGCTATCCGCTGAAGAGGCATTCCGCCTGCTTCAGAACAAGCACGACCGTGAGCACCAGACGGCGTGGTCGCGCTTCGAAACAGAATTGACGAAGCGAACGGCAGAGATCAAAGACCGTCATAAAGACGAACTGCGCTCGGCTCAATCCGAAAGAGATGATCTCACCCGGCGTGTCGAAGATTGCTTGCGCGAAGTCGCTCAGCTTCGAGAACGAAACCAAGAACTCGAAGGGGAAATGTCGAAAGCCGCACGGATCGGCAAGCGCCAAGAAGTGGACTTCGCGAAAGAGGCGAACACTTGGGCTGGGGTCTGGATCAGCGACAAGCTCCCACGCAACGGGGATTTCATTCTTGCGTATCGCGCTCCAAACGGCGATCCTCTGGAACCCCGAATCCTCATCGACAACAAGGACAAATCGACAATCGCGGAGAGCGACCTCGACAAGCTGGTGCGCGACGCACGGGAACGCTCCATCGGTGTCGCCGCACTCGTCGCCAGCGATGAAACACAGCTTCGGCAAATTGACCGCGCATCGCGCTGGAGCCGCAAGGACGGAGTCTGGCTGCTCCGAACCACCCGGCAATGGATTGTCCGCGATCTCGACCTGCTAAAGCCGATCTTCGAGCGAATGCGAGTCCAAGGCTTCGACCTGCTGGAGCGGAACGCGATGCTCGCGGAGGAATTGCGCCGGACATTCCCTGAGATCGACCGCATCGAGAAGGAACTAGGCAAGGCGTCGAAGGCGATCCAATCTGTGTCGGCGTTGCTCGTGCGCTATACGGAGCGGCTGCGGGAACTCTGTGACTCTTCCGCGTGTCGAGGATTAGCGAACGCCCTAGAACGGGACGACAGTATGCCTAGTGCTTCGCAATACCCACTGGAGGAAACGGACGATGATTAGCGCGATTTTTCGTCATCTGTTGTCGCTCGCGGTTTCCACCTTGATTTTCGTTCCCTTGCTGACGGTGTTCCCCATCTTCAGCTTGTCTACGCCTTTTATCATTTGGTTGCACCCCACGAGCTACAACTACCTGTTCGCCGAGGTGGCTTTCTGGGGTGGACCATGGGGATGCGCGTTCTGGATGATCTTCGTCAGCCCAGTAGCTCACAGCAGGCGGTTGTGGAAGAAAGCCGGGTATTCAGTCCATGAATGGCGTGAAGACCATGGTGGCTACTTGCACACGCTATCAAGTTCAGTCGGCTGGATGTTCTTCGCTCTTTTCTTTTCGATGTTCGCCGAGCTTGTGCTCTTCTTCGTGGTTTGGAAATTCGATCTCGGTGGACTTTTGTTCGTCAGTGTTCTCCCTTTCTGCACTTTCTCGCCAATCGTTGTCTCGTGGCTGCGCGGCAGAGAAGTGTAGCGAAAATGGCGTGGCAGCAGGAGGACGATTGATGGACTATGTTCATGTTTTCGTACTGCGGACGTTGTGTTTTGACGAACACGGGGAGATCAAAAGCCGCAACGTTGCTGTAACCTTCGATATGTTCGAAGCGGAAGACCATAGAAACAAGGGCGTGGAGAACGGCTACGACACGTTTGTTGTGCCCGGTGACTGGCGCGAGGAGCAATGAGAGAACTCGCCAAAGCATTTCTCGCGCAGGGCAAGACGGTCAGGGCTGCAGCGCTGATGTTGAACCTGATCAAGACGGAGCCGACACCGGAGAACCTGAGCTTGTTGGCGGATATTTACATGGAGCAGGGTTTGTTCGATGACGCGAAAGAGTTGTACTTGCGAGTCGTGAAAGCGGGGCTGAAAATCAAGCCTTTGCACGAGGAGACGTTGCAGTGAGCATGACCATCTCGAAAACTAGATACTGCGCCGGGGTGCAGTGTTTGAAGCGTTTGTATCTGATCGTCCACTCGCTGGAACTCGCAGCGCACCCGACTGCCGCCGATCAAGCGATTATCGAGCAAGGACGCGAAGTCGGGATGCTCGCTCGGCAGCTTTTTCCCTCTGGAGTGGAAGTTCGCTGTGAGGGTGGACAGGATGCAGCTATCCGCACAACTCGCGATCTACTAGCCAATCCTGAAATCCCGGCGATCTTCGAGGGCGTGTTCGAGCACCAGAACGTGCTCGCAAAAGTGGACATTTTGCATCGCCGCCGCGATGGGCGCTGGCGTTTGATAGAGGTCAAGTCCACCACCGATGTGAGGGATCATCATCTTGAAGATGTCGCTCTTCAATACCGTGTTGTCTCTCGCAGCGGAGTCGATCTGGCGACCGCATGCTTGGGGCACATTAACAGGAATTACATCTATCCGGGAGGCGAAATCGACCCGCGACGATTCTTCCGCGTTCGTAATCTGACCCGGCGAGTCCAGCGGTTGCAGCCCAAGCTGACGTTCCAGCTACGCTCGGAGTTCACCGTGCTCGGAATGCCGAAGGCACCGGACGTAGCACCGGGTCGGCATTGCACCAATCCCATTACGTGCGAGTTCTACGACCGCTGCAACCCGCCGCGCCCGGACGACTATGTCGGCTACCTCCCGCGTATCCACGCCAGCGCGATGGAGGAACTGGAGGAGAAGGAGGCGATCAGATCGCGGCTGTCCGGTCAAGAGCTTGGTACGCGTGCTTGCTCATCGAGCAGTAAGCCATCTGGCAGTCGTATTGTGCCTCATTTAGGAGCATCAATGTCGCACACGCGAGCGCTCGGTGTGAACCATCTTGGAGGTACCATAGCCCGTATTCTTCCTCACCATCTTTCGCTTCACAAATGACCAATGCCTCCCCGAAAATGTTGCTCCTGCTGGCGAGTTTCTGGCGCATTCGGTCGAGATTCTCGGCAAGATTCCAATTCGCGGTAAGTCTTGGGTGCCCAAAGCTGATCGCTCGCATAGCTACTGCTGCAAGCGTGCGGCTATCGCCTCGCGGAGCGATTTTGACCACCTCGTCGTTTTGCAGAAACACAAGTCCGAGAAACTCTTCTGCTGAGAGCGACACCGAACAATAACACTCGAATCGCCTCAATCGCCTAACGTTATCGTCATGATTTCCTCCACCGAGGCGCATGAGATGGTTCGCAATTACTTCCAAGCTGACTGGTTCAACCTCAGTCATTAAGACCTTCCTTAACGCGACTCCACTCGATTCGGCGCAACGAGACGACGATAGTGCGAGGGCGAAGATTGAGGCTACCTATGGAAGCAACGCTTTCGCGATGCCGAGCCATTCCGCATCCAGCGGCTCCCGGCAAACGGGCTTGCCTGCGCGGTTATACCAATAGGCGGCGTTATCCTGATCGCCTTCCTTGCGGTGCAGGTAGGCATGCACCCACGAACCCTCTGCGCCTTCGTCTTGCTGGGCGGATTCGTGTGCTCGCGTCCAATGTCCCACCACAACCCGGCGAGGGCGAGAGTGAGTCCGGCTGGCGGTTCGGTCGCGGTGAGGGATTGGCGGAATTCGTCCAAGGTCATTTGTAGACCGCTAGAGTCAGTCTGCTGCCAAGGCACTGGGGAGCACATCTGGTTTTGACGCGGCATACGTTTGCTTGATCTCTGCTGCCCAACGTACGGAATCCTCACCAAGGCACACGGGATTTTGGAGCCTCTGGGGAAATTCGTCGTAGGTTCTCCCGTCCAACTTCCTGCCCGCTCGTTTCTTATGGAATCCGCCCCATTGTTTGAAGAAGAACGGCACGCGAGCAGCGGCACATTGGTCGCGAATAGAGAGCGCCCATTCGCGTTTCATGGGTCTGGCACTTCTTCCACTCTCGCCGCCGACGATGACCCAGTGAATGCCTCGCAATTCAAGGCTCCCCAAGTCTTCCAACAACGGCTCGATGGAGAGGAAACGCACGGTCGCTGGCGCAGACTGCAAATCTGGGATTCGTGCCAGACCGTAACGCTTGTCCTCGACGCTGACGCCCCACCAAATGTGTCGTGCGGAGGCGGCAAATTGTAATCGGGTCGAGAGGAGCTTCGTCAATCGCTTCGAACGTTTCGTGAGCACTTGATAGGTGTGCCAGTTCGCCTTGACCATGACGCTTGCGACTGCCTCGATGTACCTATCAGGGATTCCCTCATGAAAGAGGTCGCTCATCGAGTTCACAAATACCATCTTGGGTGTTCGCCAACGGAATGGTTCGCCGAGTTTCTCGGGAACAAGGCGCAGATCGAATCCCTGCTCGTAGGGATGACCCTTCACACCACGGAACCGCTCAGCAAAGACCTCAGCGTAGCAGTGCTTGCATCCGGGGCTGATTTTTGTGCAGCCACGAACGGGGTTCCACGTTGCGTCCGTCCACTCGATATGAGAGTTCAACGACAAGTGTCAGCCCCAAGTGAACTTCGTCTGATCCGTACCATATTTCCGTGCTTCCTCCCAGAATTTGTAGGCTCGTTCGTGCCGAGAGAATAAGGCAAGGTAATACAGTGGGAGGTTCTTCTCGTCTGACCGTACCTTGTGCATAGTGTGCAAGGGCGTCTTCAGATAGCGGAGCGACTCCATATTCTCGGCGTACTCCGACGCCAAGAATTGAGGAAAGGTCATCCCAGTTTTCTGTGCGATGTACCACCGATCTCGCCATGACTCCGCGCCAAGAAATTTCTCTACTCGGACATCATCAACTTTGACGTATCGGTCGTAGTTCCGGTTCGCATCCATGAAGACCGCCAAGAGAACTAGGAAGTCCACAAACCGAGCCGACAGCACGCGAACGGTTTCGAATTCTATTCCGATGTCGTAGGGATCGACAAAGCAGAGCGTCAATACCGTGTCCGTTTTGGAACCGACTGGAATTTTCGCGAGTATCTCCATGACTTTTGCATTGCAGTCGCCTTCAACGTAAGCCACCGATGCCCCCGGCGCATGTCGTTCCACGCGAGCTTTCAGAGCCTTGAGATTTTCACGATTTTCCTCGCAGAATACATACTGATCAAACGGGTCTTCCAGCGTGAGCGCACGCAACGGAGAGCCAGCGATTACGCGAGATGTACCTCGAATCCTGCTGTAGCCAGCGCCCGCGTAAAGTTCGACGTATACTCTCCTGCCCCACTTTGCTTTCATTCCTGACGAGAAGAGCTTCGCGTACAAGGAAACGAAGCTGTGCTTGGTCTCCGTCCACCCGCCTACTTCTGGGCAGGGCAGTCCGTCATCACTAACCTGTAGCACCGGATCGCTGTCCATAACGCTCGATTGTTGAGCCATGGAAGATTCGTGTCAATTTTGCGAATGAGTCGAGCCGCGATTCGTATCATTCGCTTGAAAAAACCCCAGCCCCTAAACTCGTTCCTGCTCGCGTGATCCTGATCGCGAGCTTGCCACTGGCGAGCGCCGATCAATTTCTTCCATTATCCGCTCTGCCCACCTGATCGCATCTGCAATGGCGCTCACCGTCGCGGGAACCCGCGCTCCGCTGTCGTATTGCGAGAGCTTGCGAGCCGCAAGAATCGCCGCCATGACTCCGATTACCCGCTTCCGCCCTTCGTCCACAGGGTCAGCATAGCATATTCGCTATTTGTTCGCCATGGACTTTCTTAACTCCGCCACGCCTGCCCTCTCCTGTGTTGGAGATTCACCCCTGACACATTCATCCGGTAGGTCAGCATCTTCGCGCTCACCCCATAGTGCCGACACGCGGTCTCGTCCGTAAGACCATCAGCTTTGATATGCAACAGCACTTCTCGTGGAAGCATGAGGCATCCGGCGAGCCAGCTTGCTTCTTCTTCCTGCTCCTTGTCATGTGTGCGCAGAGCCAGACCCGTATGTGGGTCGATGAAAACTCTCGTTGGCTTGTGCCCAAGAAAGATGTGGGCGAGTTCGTGCATCAAATCGCTGTTTTGGCGGGCGGCTGAATGCGCTGGGTTGAAGACAATCAGTGGTCGCCGCTTGCTCGGTATTGTGAGCGCCGACCAAGAATCCGAGTGCTTTCCCACTAGCCTGCGGCAGACATCGGAGGGCAAGTCCTTGAGGTCGGAGGGCTGGATGACGGTGACCCGAAGCTCGCGAGCGAGTGCAAGAGGGGGTAAAGGAGCCGTTGCAGACAGACCTTGATGCTGGCGCACGTTGATCGCGGTTTCCTCGCACCAAGATTTGAATCCGCGACGGAACATTCACTCCATCTCCGCTGCGTGCTTCTGCGCAGCGAGGATCAGCTTCGCCAAATCCTGCGCGGCACTGGGGTCTTGATGCGGGTCAGCCCTGAAATGGACATTTACAGACATGGGCGGGGTGGATGCCGTCGCCGATTGGGTAGAAGGCTTCTTACCCACTTGCAGGATTTCCGCCGGGTCTAAATCCAGCTTGTCGCAGATCTTGGAGAAGGTCTCCAAGTCCGGCAGTTTGCCATTCTCGACTCGCGACAGCGTAGCGGGGCTAACGCCGAGTTTTTTCGCAAACTCGCGAATCCCTTCGTTGCCACGGTGCTCCATCACGAGCTTGCCGAGCTTAAGAATGCTCATGTTTCACCTGAGAGAAAAAGATTGACCAAGGAAACGTGCTGGAGTAGCATCGTTTCAGACCAGAAAATCTGTTGCGGTTGTAAGACACCGCAGCAATTATGGAGGATTCAATGCCAGAAGTCCAACAGGCGCAACCAGACAGTAAAGAACACGGTCACCACCACGAGGTTAAAGTGACCATTGACAATCGCACCGTTGAAGTTCGCTCCGGCGAATGGATTGTATCGCAACTCAAGATCGCCTTGGGCGTAGACCCGTCCCGCGAGCTTGAACAGGTCGTCGATGGCAAGCTGGTGCCCTTGGACGACAACGCCAGAATCCATGTCCGAGCAGGAGACGTTTTCGTGAGCCACGTGCGTGGCGGCGGTTCGTCTAATGCCAACCGAGGGTGAACTGCGCGAGCTTGATCCGCTAAGTGGTGGCGCGAAGGAGTACGTCGAGTTCGGGCTGACGTATATTCTCCTGCCGGAACTCAGGCTTCCGAACGGATGCAGTCCAGCAGCAGTTGATGCGCTGCTTTGCCTTAGCCAGCGTGACGGCTATCCGACACGGTTGTTCTTCGCGCAGCCAATCGCCAGCAAGAACGGACTGAACTGGAACGCCCAGAACGTGGCGATTCTTCAGCGCACGTGGTTCGCCTATTCGTGGAACTATGTCGCGAGTGGACGTCCTATCGAAGTGCTGGCGCAACATCTCAAGGCTCTGCGATGAATGTTCACTTCAAACTCACTGTGGCGCTTCTCGACGGCATTGTCGCCGATCTGAGGCGACCGCATCCCTTCGCAGCCGAAAGAGCGGGTTTCATTGGCTGCAAACTCACCAAATGCAGCACTGGAACTCTGGTACTTGCCCACACATACATCTCACTGCCAGATGACTGGTACGTCGATGATGAGCGATTTGGATGCGTCTTCAACTCGCAAGCGATGCGAGCGGCTATGCAGTTTGCTCTCACGAATGACGCCTCGATATTTCACGTTCACCTCCACGATCACAGCGGTCTTCCGTGGTTCAGCCGCCCGGACATCCGTGAGTCGGCACAATACATTCCTGACTTTTGGAACGTGAAACCGATGTTGCCCCACGGGACTCTAGTGCTGAGTGCCGACGCGGCAGCAGGTCTTTGCTGGTATCCAGAGATCAAGAAGCCCATCCGAATTTCAAGGATCACGGCTGTCGGATTTCCCATGCGATTCCTCGGAGGCAACCGTTGAAAGACGTTCATGTCCGTCAGAGCTTTCTCGGCGAGCACAGCGACGAGCTTCTTGCAAGCGTTCGAATCGGAGTTGTCGGTTTGGGAGGCGGCGGCTCTCACATCGCGCAGCAGTCGGCGTATCTCGGCATAGGTCGTTTCGCATTCTTCGACCCCGATTTCACTGACTTCCCAAATTTGAACCGAACGGTGGGCGCGACACTCGCTGACGCCAACGCGAAGACCCCCAAGGTAGCGGTCGCAGAACGGGTGGTCAAATCTGTTAATCCCAATGCTGAAGTATGGGCGATTCAGACCGAATGGCAGAAGGACTTTGATTCGCTGCGAGCCTGCGACGTAGTGTTCGGCTGCCTTGATGGGTTCAGCCAGCGTGCCCAGCTTGAAGAAAGCTGTAGAAGGGCGATGACCCCTCTGATTGACATAGGCATGGATGTACATAAAGGCGATCCGTACTCGATCTCCGGGCAGGTGGTAGTGTCTATGCCCGGTCTGCCATGCTTCAGATGTGTCGGCTTTGTTCGAGCCAAAGACCTAGATGAAGAAGGTCGTCGTTACGGCGTCGCAGGTGGGAACCCGCAGGTGGTTTGGTCGAACGGTGTGCTGGCATCAACTGCCATTGGAGTTTTCGTTCAGATGCTCGCGCCTTGGTGCTCAATTCGCAATGGGAGCAGGTTTATCGGCTATGACGGGGATGCCTTCACATTGGAGCATGACGCTCGCCTTACGGTAGTGTCCCAAGTGCGATGCGAACACTTCAGTAGCATTACTGATTTGGGAGACCCGTTTTGGAAAGCGTGATCACCTGAGTCAAACTGTTATGCGGAAGGTGGTATCGACGGGCGCACAAGGAACCAAGGTAGGTCGGAATGTTCCATGCCCATGCGGAAGCGGGTTGAAGTTCAAGAGATGTTGTCTTCGCAAAATGGAAAACGGTAGTCAATCACCACCGCCAGAAGTCATCGAAAAAGCGCGGCGTCTTTTGCAGGAAAAGATGGAAGCAAATCGCAAGTGGGTTCAGCGCTACGGTCATGTGCCTCAGCCGATCACAACCGAGAACTTCGGAAAGCGGTTGATTGCCGTCCGCAATAACATCTATGCCCTAGAGACTCGCGAGTATTTCGGCGATTTCCTGCGTGATTATGTGGTGATCGTATTCGGCGACGAATGGTGGAAAGAGGAGATCGCTAAGGCTGAAGCTGAACGCCATCCCGTCGCGCAATGGTGGGAGGAAGGCATACGGTACATGAGCAGGCAGCCCTTGCAACCGGATGGCTCCCGCAGAGGTATCCCAAGCGGCGTCGTGGCGGCTTTCATAGCTTTCGCATACGACCTCTATGTTGTTTCGCAGGTCGATGGTCTTGACGATCTCCTTCTCAATCGTCTAAAGACGACCGAGTTGTTCCAAGGTGCGCGTCACGAACTCTTCGCCGAGGCGGCGTGCATTCGTGCAGGTTTGAAGGTTGAGCATGAAGATGAGCAAGACGGTTCAAGGCGGCATGCGGAGTTTACTGCTCTGCACATGGCTACTGGACAGCGATTGTCCGTTGAGGCAAAAAGCAAGCATCGACCGGGTCTATTAGGACAGGTGGGGCAGCCCGAAGCGCACGACAGACTAAGGTTAAGGTTCGGAGGATTGATCAATGACGCGGTTCGAAAGAGTCCTCCTCATCCTCTAGTGATCTTCCTCGATACCAATTTGCCGTTCCATGCTGCGGATCGTCTTCTCACTCCTCAGTCGGACAATTCTCCCTCTCCGCTGCTGAATAAGCTGCTCGACCAAGTCAAGAAGGAGTACGGCGGCAAAGACCCGTACAGCATGATTATCTTTTCCAATCATCCGCATCATTATGCCGCGAAAGACGAAAAAGACCCGAAGAAGCATCTCTACTCCATCGTGTCGGACGATACCTATGTCCCAAACGTCGAAGTTCTTCGGAGCCTGCATCATGCCGTCACGCTCTATGGAAATATCCCTAACGAGTTTCCAGCCAGTGGGGTCGCGAAAGGAAGAACGTCGTGAGAACCGTTTACGTGATGGGCGCGGGGGCGTCCAAGCACGCTGGTTACCCGCTGATCTCCGGCATGGGCAAACGATGGCTCGACTGGATGGCAACATATCCGAACGGATACTTCCGGGGTTCTATCGAACTCTTGGTAGAGCGATTTGGGAGTGATCCAAACATCGAGGATGTCATCACGGAGATGGATTCTGCGATTCATTCGCTCGCGGACAGTGACGTCTTAGAGGATCGCCTTCAGAGGACACTGCTAGGCAACACTCTTGGGCAACTAAATGCTGGATTAAGAGAATGGTTCCGCGAGCTTCGTCTTCACGGCGCTCACGCATACGCCGAGTTCGCTGCGAACGTGATCCAACCGGGCGATATTGTTATCACCTTCAACTACGACGATTCGCTTGAGCGGGAACTTCGATGCGCAGGAAAATGGGATATATCACATGGATATGGATTCCTGCTGGGCAGCGTCGAGCAGTCCTCTCCGGTTCTCGTTTTGAAACTGCACGGCAGCATAAATTGGCTGGCTTCTATCTTTGGCGGCGTCACATTCGGCGCTGCGCAGGTCGATCTTGATTCTTCCATCGGACAGCAGCCTGTCATACACAAAGCGGATTTAGAGTTCCTTGGATATTCGGATTTCGAAGGTTACACGTATCCGGGCGGGGGCGCTTTCCCCAGCCTGATTCTTCCCGGTCGCAAAAAGGAATTCTTCTTTCGATCATCTCTCGGCATAGAGTGGAAACCGTTTTTCGACCACCTCTGGTCGCAGGCAAGTGCGGCACTCAAGCACACGGATAAGGTTGTAATCTGCGGATACAGCTTGCTTCCTGTGGACGAGCGAGGTTGCGACCTGATCCTGCGGAACCCGAATAAGAGAACCAAGGTGGAGATCGTCTGCGGGAGCCAAGGGAACCGCCTCGAAAACGATTTCCGCAATGCGGGTTACGAAGACGTGATCGTTGATGCCAAGGGGTATTTTGAGAATTGGGTGGAGCGAACAGCGCAGGAGCAAACTCGGAAAGGCAACCTGAAGGTAGATCAGGTAGTACGTGCGCTCGACGGCGGGACGCCCGTACTGAAACTGCCACAATAGGCTCGTTGGTTACCTGCTGGTAGCTGCGCCTGCCTAATACGGTCGTTTGGGAGGTGGTCACAAAGGCTGCCCGCACCTCTGAAACGCTCCAGTCGCCCTAAACCCCTCCGGGCGACCAAAACCCGCAGAATCGACTTCCACAACCAGTCTGGCAAACTTAACACTGCCGTCACATTCGATTGCTAAACTGGACTCCGCTGCGTTCTGCAAGTCCTGCTGCTGATCTGGGAAGGTCGGCTTCCCCACGGGAACCAAGCGCACTGGGGCATGGACTCAACGCAGCAGACTGTAGCGAATCACACAAGCTGTGAATAAGAATCACTGAAGGCGATTCGGCTTGGAATCGTCATCCTCGTCTAAGTGAACCTGATCTGCCTTCAGGTTTCCGTTCTTGTCCAAGCCTTGGGCAAGCCATGCTTGACGTTGAACCTCGTCAAGCCTGTCTTCCGCTTCCTTGATCCAATGGCGATAGGTCTCGCGAATCTCCTTGGGAGACGTGCCCACCATGTCAGCCACGTCCTCGACACGGACACCCGCAGCCAGCAATTCAGTAATTCGGTAGTGCCGGAATCCGTGCGGCGTCATTTTGACTCCTGATTGCCGGATCACCTTGTTCACGTCCTCACGCCACTTCACATATGTGTCCGGGAATGCCGGAGAACCCAAAGCCTCAAGCTGTTCAGCCAGAGATTGGCTTATGCGAACACGGTAGCGTTCGTTTGTTTTCGTCCGATTACCACGAATCAACGTTCGGTCTTGCACGAGGGGACGGCGTTCCGGCTTCGAAACACCGTACTTCTCGCCGTCACTCAGCGACATGCCGAATTTGTGAGAATCCACCAGCGACATCGCAGATTCACGCATCAGCCGAACGAGGACACCGACCCTGCCCGTCGCCGTTGCGAGAACCTTTTCCATCTCCTCCTTAGTCGGTGGAACGACCTCCCTCTGTTCATACTTGATCCGAAACTGCGGGAAGATGCGCGTATCAGGACTCGGGTTCTTTTCGATGTAGCCCATTCCGACCGCCCAACCGAAGAACCCGTTGATGACTGACCAATGAACCGAAAGGCTACTGCTATCGCCCGTGCGGTACGGCAGGCTGTTACGGAACCTCATTGCCCGTTCAGGGGTGAGGGCAGTCAAAACGATCACGTCGTTTCCCTTGCACCATGCAATAAGTTTGTCGCCCATGAGTTTTGCCTTCTTGATCCCGATTTTGTTCTGCTCTTTGAATTTCAGCCACTCCTCGACGGCAGCCTGAACGGTAATGTTTTGGCGGACGGGCTTCCCCTCCAACAAGGCTGTAAGCTCGGAGTCGAGCCGCCTCTTATTCGTTTGCGCTTCCGACCAGATGCAGGTCTCCGCAGACCACTTGTTCTGCCCACGATGAAGCTTGTTCCCGTCCAGCGCCGTGTTCAATCCCGACCAGTTGAATTGAAACCAGAGTGAGCATCCGCACCGGGGATGGTAGCGGTCGTCCTTATGCTTGCAGCCCGCCCAGTGGCGGCGGTAAATGGTAATTTCCATGGGGTTCTTCCTTTTTCAGCCCTCATGACATCAATACTGCGAAAAGGAGAAATCCCCGGCTTCGGGTCGCCCCGCACCTAGTACAAATCTAGTACAAATCGGTTTGCTGAAATGGAAATTGCCAGTGTTTACGCGGGCAAAAGAATGGCTCCTCAGGTAGGACTCGAACCTACAACCCTCCGGTTAACAGCCGGATGCTCTGCCATTGAGCTACTGAGGAGTGTCGCTTGCGGCTCGCCAGGACGGGTTACCGCAGTTTTGCTGTTTTCATTTTACAGCATAGGGGGCCATTGGCTACCAGCTTCCAGCCGGTGGCGGCTTGGGTCGATTCGCCGCCTTCTTCAAGGCTCGTCGACGCAAGCAAGTTTCCCATAACCTTGAGATTCGCCTGTTGCTGACGAAACTCGGTCCTCAAATGGGAAAAATCCCCTGTTTTTCCCTGTTATTTGCTTTTCGGGCTGTCTTTATTCGCGGATTCTCGCTGCTTGGCGGCATCGCGGACGCGAACTAAATCGTCCATACGTTTGCGGAGCTCACGCTCAAAGCCTTCGTCTGTCGGGTGGAAGTATTGGCGGTCGCGGAGATTGTCGGGTAGGCACTGCATGTCCGCGACCTTCGACTCGAGGTCATGGGCGTATTGGTAGCCTTTGCCGTAGCCGAATGCCTTCATCAAGCCGGTGGGCGCGTTGCGCAGGTGAAGAGGAACAGGATCGGCGGCGGTCTTCTCGACGTCCTCTTGAACTTCGCCGTAGGCGATGTAAATTGCGTTCGACTTGGGAGCGAGCGCCAGATAGGCGACGGCTTGTGCCAGCGCGAGTTCGCCTTCGGGCGTTCCGAGGAAGTCGTAAGCGTCGCGCGCCGCGAGTGTGATGCTGAGGGCTTGGGGCGATGCTAGTCCGATGTCTTCAACCGCCATGCGGACCACTCGACGCGCGATGTACATGGGATCTTCGCCGGAGGCGAGCATGCGTCCTAGCCAATAGAGGGAAGCGTCCACATCGCTGTTGCGCACGCTCTTGTGCAGCGCGGAGATCAGGTTGTAATGCTCCTCGCCCGATTTGTCGTAGAGCAGCACACGCTTCTGCAGAGCGTCGGCCACGAGTTCGGAAGTGATGGTCGACTGGGCCCCGCCAGTCGCCCTGTCTTGAGCGAGTTTTGCGGCGATCTCCAGTATGTTGTATCCCGACCGGGCATCTCCGCTCGAATAGGCAGCGATTCTTGCCAGCGCCTCGTCTTCGGCCCGAACCTCCATTGTTCCCAGTCCACGTTCGCTATCTTCGAGCGCCCGGCGCAGCAGGATCACGATCTGCTCTTCGGTGAGCGGCTTGAGAACGTAAACGCGGGAGCGCGACAGCAGCGCGGAGATGATCTCGAACGAGGGATTCTCCGTGGTGGCGCCGATCAGCCGGATGTTGCCTTTCTCGACGTGCGGAAGAAATGCGTCTTGTTGAGCCTTGTTGAAACGATGAATTTCATCGACAAAGACGATCGTCCGCGTGCCGAACTCGCGCGCTTTGGCGGCGTCGGCCATCACCTGCTTAATTTCCTTGATCCCGCTGAGCACGGCGGAGAACTCGATGAAGTCCGCCTTGGTGACGCGAGCGATGATCTGCGCCAGCGTGGTCTTTCCCACTCCGGGAGGACCCCAGAAGATGATCGAGCCGGGATCGTCGCGCTCAATCTGCAAGCGCAGCGGCTTGCCGGGCGCCAGCAGGTGCTCCTGTCCGACGACCTCATCGAGCGTGCGCGGGCGCATTCGCTGAGCGAGCGGCGTGGTCGCTGAAACCTCAGCCTTCCGGTCAGGCAAAGCGGAGAAGAGGTTCACCGGATTGCGCTCCGCTGTCGCTGGGCTTCATAGAGAGCGATAGAGGCCGCGACTCCGGCGTTCAAAGACTCCACTCGCACCTGCGGAATGGAGATGAATTCGTCGATCTCGCGCAGGAATTCGCGCGGCACTCCCGCGCCTTCATTGCCCACGATGAGCGCACACGGCCGAGTGAGATCTGCGTCCTGCAAGCGCTGGGCAGCGTGCGCGCTGCTGCCGTCGCCCTGGCGCTGATCGACTTCCCGAAGCGGTGCGACCAGGGCAAACGTGCGTATCTCACGAGCGCGAAATTGCGGGACGAGTAGGTCGGATTGCGTCTTAAGGAGGGGCAAGCGAAAAATCGAGCCCGCGGAGGCGCGTACCGTCTTGGGATTCCACGGATTCACGGTCCCTTCGGTCCCGACAACTGCGGTGGCACCGAACGCCTCGGCGGAACGAATTAGCGTTCCGAAGTTGCCAGGGTCCTGAATCGCCGCAGCGACTACTACTAACGCAGGGACGACTGCCAGAGCCGTTGCGAAATCTTGCTCCCGGATCTTTATCAGTGCCGCGATGCCCTGGGGATGTTCCGTCAGCACAGCGCTATCGAAGACGTCGTCGGGAAGCACCACGGCATCGGCGCCTTTGGTGAGCTGATCGAGGATGCGTTGCGCTTTGGCCTGTGACGATTCCCGGACAAACAGAGCGTGCAGCTTGAGTCTGCTGCGAATGGCTTCCTCCACCATGCGCAAGCCTTCGACGGCGCACATTCCGTCCACTGCCTGGCCGTGAGCAAAGGCTTGCCGCAGCTCCTTGACCAGCGCATTCTGCCGGCTCACCACAGAGCGGAGGCGGGTGGAACCAGGATGTGAAGCAGGTTCGGGCACGCTGAAATCATTGTATTCCGCGACTGCACGAGGGTAGAGGCGGATGACGCTGCGGCAACGATGATTTATGCTAACGTTCGCCGTTCCACCGACACTCCAAGGAAGAGGGCCCATTTGCCGGCAGAACTTCTGAAGATCAACAGCAGCCAGCCGGAAGCAAAGCTCATCAGTTACGCTGCTGACCGCATCCGGCAAGGACAGGTGCTGGGGATGCCGACCGATACGTTCTACGGCCTCGCCGCCGACCCCGTGAACCTGCGCGCGGTCGAGCGCATTTACGAAATCAAGAGCCGTTCGCGTCATAAGCCGCTATCGCTACTGGTAGAGAACGTCGACCAGGCGGCGAATCTGTCACCGGATGTGCCGCAGGTATTCCACGAACTAGCCGAGAAGTATTGGCCGGGTCCGCTGACGATCATCGTGAAAGCCAGTTCGCGTCTGCCGCTGAAAGTGACGGCGAACACCGGCAACGTAGCTCTGCGCGTGCCGGACGCGCCGATTCCGGTTGCGATTATCCGCGAGATCGGCTTTCCCATAACGGCAACCTCCGCCAATCTGTTTGGGTCTGCCGAATGTACCACCGCAGAGTGCGTTCGCGACCAATTGGGCGAGAGGATTTCCATGATCGTCAACGGCGGACCGTCGAAGCACGACGTGCCCAGCACGATCGTCGATCTCAGCGGCGATCCGACGCAGTGGCAAATCATCCGTGAGGGCGCCATTCCCGCCGAAGAGATTTCGCAAATCCTCTGGCACTGATGTCCAGCAGCCATCGTCCTCGAATCTGGTTGCGTGCAGTCGGCGCGCTGCTGGCCGCGTCGTTGCTTTGGGTCGCCGGCATCTATTGGCTCGTCAGCCGCCAGGCTGGACGCGATGAATCGAGACCGGCGGATGCGATCGTGGTATTTGGAGCTGCGGAGTACTCCGGGCATCCATCACCGATTTACCGTGCGCGGCTCGATCACGCGTACGCGCTTTTCAAGCGCGGACTGGCTCCTCTGATTATCACCACGGGAGGCGCGGCAGAGGATCCTCGCTTCTCGGAGGGAGGAGTTGGCCGCGACTATCTGGTCGCGCGCGGCGTTCCGGATGCCGACGTTATTGCGGAAACACAGAGCGGCGATACCAGCCAGTCGGCGGCGCGCGTAACCAACATCCTCAGAGAGAACGGCCTGCATACCTGCCTGGCAGTGAGCGACGGCTACCACATGTTTCGCGTGAAGCAAATGCTCGAAGCACAGGGAGTGACCGCGTTTGCGGCGCCGCGGCCCGACTTTCGTTTATCGAGCCGCTGGGAGCGGCGGCGCGTCAAGCTGCGAGAGGTGATGAGTTATACGGCGTGGAAATTGGGGTTCTAGGGAAGCCGCAGTCGCTCTCGGCCGGTTTTTTGCGGGAACGTCCGCTTTCGGTAGAGGCGGGCTCTTACTTACGCCCGCCGTTAAAGGCGCCCCAAAGAAATATTCTTATGCGCTTTAGCGCCCCAGGCAACCTGCTTCGCGGCCGTACTTTGTTTATCGTTTATCTCACCAGCACCATCACGCGCACGGGGCCTTCTGTGGCGCCGGCGATCTTCTGCGGCGCTGCAATGGCGATCCCGCCGGAGCCTGGAATCAGGGAAACATTGCTCAAGTTCGCGAGTTGGTAAATGCCTTTCTTTGCGACATAGGAATCATCGCCGGATGAAAGGGCTTGTGCTGCCGCGCTCCCAAAGCCGACGATATTGCGAGCCTGCCCTAGAAAGCGGAGTGCGTCGCTGCTCAATAGCGGTGAGACGTTCCCCTTGGCCGAGGTCAGGAGGACGATAGCTCCCGCTGGGACTGCGCCGTTGGTACGTTCGTAGGCGGCAACATCGTCCATCGTTACCAGCGATTCCGAATCGGGAAAGTTCTTTTTCTGAGCTTCGATTACAGCCACTGGCGCAATCAGCCGTGTCGTCGGCAGAGAGTCGAGCGTCCACGCGCCACCCAGCTTCGCTGGGGCGATCAGGACTGTGTTACGCGAGCCGCTCAAGTCAACGGCCGAGCCACTCGATGCGGTGAGATCTACGACTGAACGAAACTGCGGTCCTGCACCGGAATCGTGTCGCTGCGCCGCGAACAGCAACATGGCGATTGAAAGCGTTGCGATCACTACGAATGTCTGAACCTTAAGGAATTTCCAACTCATCGGACACTCTCATCACCCGGTACGCAAACTCACCGTCCAGAGTTGCAGAGGAATCGTCAAATCATGTGATGCGCGAGGACCTTTTTCGTTTGCAGCAGCTCGGGTTAAAAATGTGAACTCTCAATTCAATTAGACGAAGAAGCCTGGCTTTGGAGAGCAAATCCGAACCAGAGAGGATTCGAGCCGTTGTAGTGAATCTGGCGACTCTGTTGCGCAAATCCCATGCGGGAAGCAGTAAGCGTGCAGCCATCACATGGTTGCTCCAGTAGCAGCTCGAATTTGCCGTCCCGTCCCGAGGTCACGCTTGCGACCTCCTTTCCTAAGGCGTCGACCAGCATCACTCTGGTTCGAGGCAAAGGCCATCCATCTGTGTCGCTGACGAAACCGCGAACGCTGCCGCGCGGAGCAAGTCCCTCGGGGGCGATGCCGCGAGCCTGGTAGGCCGGGCCGCGCAAGGGGCGCCCGCCATACTGTCCCGTGACCTTTCCGTGCTCCAACGCAAGCGCGCCGTTTACAAGGACGCATTCAATTCCCACGCTGGGACGATTCGGAGATTCGAACGTCGCGGCATCGAGTACTGTATTCGGATTGAAGATAGTGATGTCGGCAAAGTAATCCTCGCGCAGTAGTCCGCGATGATCGAGTCGCACGCGCTGGGCGGGAAGGGAAGTGAATTTGCGGATCGCGTCTTCCAGTCGGAGCACGTGCTCTTCGCGCACGTACTTTCCCAGAATGCGGGCGTAGCTGCCGTAGGCGCGTGGATGCGACTTCGACTCGCCCAGCGGTCCGTCAGGGTTCACCTCGCCGTAGTCGGTGCCGACGCTCACCCAGGGCTGTTGCATCGCGAGGCGCACGTCGTTTTCCTGCATGCTGAAGTAGGCTGCGCCGATGCCATCCTTGCTCTGAACCAGCAAGTCGCAAAGGGCGTCGAATGGTTCTTTATGTTGCAGTCGCGCGACATCAGCCAGGGTTCGCCCTTCATACTGTTTCAATTCAGGAACGATCGTGGAGACAATGAGCACGCCCTGCGGACCCCCTACTCCACGCCACATGTTCTCGTAGCCCTTGCCATTCTGCAGTTCTTCTTCAATCTGTTCTCTGGTCTTCGGATCTTTCAATCGCCCAACCAGCGCCTCTGAGCCGCCTTCGTGATACTTCGGAGGAACAAGCGCTCCTAGCGAAGTAGCGGAGGCCGTGTAGGGATATTGATCCGCGGTTACGTCGATTCCACTTGCGCGGGCCTCTTCAATTTTGGCAACCACCTGCGACATCTTTCCCCAGTTCTGCTTGCCGGACACTTTCAGATGGAATATCTCCACAGGAATATTGGCTTCGCGCGCGATGCGAAAAGCTTCGTCGAGCGCCTGCATCTCGTCATCACCTTCGTTGCGCATGTGAGTCGCATAAACGCCGCCGTACTTGGAAGCGATTTTCGCGAGGTCGATGAGTTCGTCGGTCTTGGCGTAACTCGATGGCGCGTAGATTAGCGCGGTAGACAGTCCCATGGCTCCTTCGAGCATGGCATCGCCGACATACTCCTCCATATCCTTGAGTTCATCGGGAGTTGGCGGACGATCCACCAGACCGAGAACCTTCTTCCGCACCTGACCGGCGCCGACATAGGTTCCCAGATTGATCGGTGGGGATTGCTTCGCCAATCGATTCAGATATTGGTCGAGACTTTGCCAATCGATAGTCAGATGAAAGTGCCCAAGAAAGTCTTTTTGTTCGGCGAGATCAGATTGAGCGACCGGGGCGACGGATTCTCCTTCTCCGGTGATTTCGGTTGTGATCCCCTGCGCAAGTTTGCTGATAGCCCGCTTGTCGATCAGCAGATTGAGCTCCGACTGGCCGAGCATGTCGATGAATCCCGGAGCGACAATCAGACCTTTGGCATCGACCGTGCGCTTGGCTTTGACATCCGCGGCCGCATGACCAACGAATGCAATACGATCGCCGATCACCCCGACGTCTCCGTAGAACCAAGGATTGCCGCTTCCGTCAACGATCTTGCCGTTGCGAATCAGCGTGTCGTATTGCTGGGCGGAGGCGGGTAGGGCCAGGAGAACGAGAACTCCGAAGCAGCTCAGTACAAGCTTAAGTTTCATAAGTGGCGTTTTTTGAGACAGCGGCAAAATAACAACTGCTAGGCAAATTGCCAAGTTGCGATTGCCGCAAGCACGGCTGCAAACATTGTTGAGACAAGGTTTACTGCGTTATTCGTCAGTGATCCTCGCTGCTCGAGCGTCGCTCCAAGCAGGCTATCGAAGAGCATGCCTGAGATTCCGGCGACGACCACGATGACCCCTGTGCCCGGAGTCAATGTCCGCGTCGCCACGGCTTCTGCCGCAATGACCAGCGCGGCGGAAACTCCCCACAGAGTGCCCAGCACACTGATAGCGCCGTCAGTTCCGGCCCGCACGAGCCGCCACGACGTTATCATTCGCGCGGTTCCCGAAAGCGCTTTCCCCATTTCGCTGGAAACGGTATCGCATGCAGCTTCGGCCAGCGCTCCCACGCTGGCTGCAAGCAGCGGCGTTCGCCAGACAGTGAGCTGTGAAAGCGCCGCGGCCGTCGCAGCAATCCCAATATTCGCGAGTACCTGGGCGGCATCTCTTCCGCGACTCTGCTCCGCAACATTCAACGATTGCTTCTGTCGTTTGCCGAAGCGCGTTGCGCCGAATGTGAGCACGAAAACTACAAGCACTGCACCGAGCATTGAGGGACCGGCCGCGATAAACAGCACTGCTGTTACGAGGAAACCTGCGGCCGCTCCGCTGAGGGTGACGGCACGCAGAAGTCGCGCAGAAATCGCGAAACAGAATGTAATCTGGACGGCCGGAATGATTCGGTTACGCAGCGCGGACGTGGTAAGCATCGCGACCGCTGTGCCGGCGATCGCTATTGCAAATGCAAGCCATGTCCCGATCCGAGCCGCCGTGCCGATCGCGACCTCCGACTGGCTGGATTTTGAAAGGAAGGACACGCTCAGAGCCCCTGCATCGTAGCAAAAGAGAAATGTTGTCGAACTCAATGACGCGTGTGCGGGATGCGACTGCCCGAGTCCGCCGGCAGCAACGACTGTAAAGGACACCCGTCGCACTTGGCCACGGTTCCGCAATGACGCTTGCCCACTTCGACAATCAGGGCGTGAAACTCGTTGAAGTGATCTGCCAACGTATTCCCGCCGCTCTTCTTGAAGGCAGACTCTACTTGATTGCGCACCTGTTCGTACTTGGCGCCTGCCGGAGCAATGCCGTGACGTTCGAAGACGCGTCGTGTGTAGGAGTCCACTACAAACACAGGCAGCTTTCCGGCATAGAGGAGTATCGCGTCCGCCGTTTCGGGGCCCACACCGTTCAACTCCAACAGTTGATCCCGCAGGCTTTCAATCGGCTGCGCGAACATTCGCGAGAGCGATCCGCCATGGCGCTCATCGAGGTATAGGGTGAATGTCTTCAGTCGCGCCGACTTCTGGCGGAAGTATCCGGACGGTCGAATGAGTCGCTCGAGCTCCGCGGCTCGAATCTTTCCCATGCCGCTGATGTTGAGAATTCCCGCGCGCCTGAGATTGCGCAAAGCCTGTTCGACATTCTTCCAATTTGTGTTTTGAGTAAGAAATGCCCCGACGATTACTTCAAATCGTGTGCGCGCCGGCCACCAATGCAGCGGCCCGTAAGCTCGCGCGAGCCTGCCGTAGATGCGCCGGATTTTCAGGGAAGAAGACACGGTGACGATCAGGTTACAGGAAAGAACTGCGCAGACCAGCACGCTCGCCGGCTTGCGGAGATTTCTCGGAAAAAGACAGGGTGGGTTTCGGACAGAGCTCAGCCGGCGAAATGAAAGGCTTCGGGTTTTGTACTTCAGCTTTAATAAACGTTTAAGGGAATCGTCGGTCCATCGGTCTCACCGTTCCCCGTGACCTGTCCCCGGTAACGTCTTTCTTATTTCTTACAGATGATTCGCGGCCAGCTCCACGACCTTCTGCACGTCGGGAACCGGTGAGGAGGAGACGACTACCAGCGAGAGATTGCCTTTCTGAACGGATCCCACGGTGAGGCCATCCAGACGCTCGGCATCAGCCGCATCGGAGGCAAACCAGCGCAGTACGCGGGCAAGGAGCGTCTTGCCGTCGTCCTGCCGCCGCACGAAAAGGGAGATCTCGTTATTACCGTCTGAGTAGTCGAGATGCATGTAGCTTTTGCCGTGAAGAACACAAATGCGAGCCCCGATCAGGTAATAACCGATGGGCGCAACATGCTCGGCGACGGTAGGATCGCCCGTTATCTTCTGCGACAGAGCTTCAACTTGTTTTATGTCTGACTTCCACTTGCGAGGAGCCTTGCCCACGATTTCTTCCTGATGATCATCCACAGCATCGACGCACACCGCAGTGCGGTCAACACGCGCCTTGGCATAGCCGAATGTTGCGATTGCCAGAGTGCCGAAGACCACAGTGGCGGCAACGCCGTAGCGCAGCATCACGAACACAGGACGATGCCACGGCAGCGAATTGCGAATTGCAGAGCGGACATGAGCCTCAAGCTGGCGCGTTTGCACGCGCTCTTCGTTGACGGCGTGACGAATGACAAGATCGAAATCGGATTCATCGCGCAGTTTTGCGGCGCAATTCGGACACCCACTCAGGTGCGAACGCCACTCGGGATTCTCAATCTCTCCCGACAAGTACGCGTCCGTGACTTGCTCGTAATAAGAACAGTTCATTATCTTGCCTTCGCTTTCATATACCGCGCCTCGCGCCTCGCCAAGTCTGTCTTGACCAGCGCGCGAGCGCGGGAGAGCCTGGACATCACCGTTCCAATCGGGATTGTCAGTATCTCCGCAATCTCCTTACAGGAAAAACCTTCGACCGCGAACAACAGCAGTACCGTTCGGTATTCTTCATTCAGCAGATCGATCGAATTCTGAATCTCGTCGGCGGTAAAACGCGTCGGCGGACGCCGCTGGCCGGCCGTATTCTCCGCGTATTGCTCCGGAAAAAACTGGATTGCCTCCTTCCGGATCTGCTGATTGCGAGTTGTCCAGCAATTCAGCATGATGCGAAAGAGCCAAGCCTTACAGTTTGTGCCCGGCTGAAAGCGGTCAAAATGGCGCCATGCCCGCAGCATGGCGTCCTGCACAAGGTCTTCGGCGACCGCCGCATCCCGCGCCAGACGCAATGCCGCCCGCAACAGTGCGCGCAAATGCACCAGCGCGAGCTGTTCAAACTGCTCTTCCCGCGAATCGGGTCGGTCTTGGATCAGCTACCTCAAACTTACAGACGCTCGTGTTCCGCTCAATGGCCCGCGTGCTATCCCTTGGAACGCTGCAGGTCGGCAAGCGCGGTCAGTACTTCCTGGCTGTGTCCGGTGGGCTTTACTGCATGATAAACCTTCCGAACCATGCCGCTAGGGTCGATGATGAACGTGTTCCGGGCTGCATAGCGCTTGCCCTCGTGCTCCATTATGCTGCCGTACTGCGTGGCAACTTTGGCCGATTCGTCCGCCAGGAGCTTGAAGTTCAGTCCCTCTTTGGCGCAGAACTGTTTATGCGAATCGGTGGAATCGAGGCTTACGCCCAGCACCACAACGTTCTTCTGTATATATTGTGCTTCATCTTTCTGGAAGGAGTGAGCCTCAATCGTGCATCCGGTCGTGAAATCTTTGGGATAGAAGTACAGTACGACCCACTTTCCGCGGTATTGCTCGAGAGAAATCGGGGTTCCGTCCTGCGAGGACAACGTGAAATCCGGCGCTTTGCTACCCTCAGAGACGGTTTGGACCGCGTCATCATCCGCAGCCGAAGACAGCAGCAGCGCCAGCGGTGGGGCCGCATCCAGCGAGCATCCTACGCACATCGCGCACAACAAAGTCACAACAAGAAGCCTCATGATCGCCATTAGTTCTCCAGATTTCAGGATTAATTCAGTCATCGCCAATTGCAAACTGCTGCTGCCAGAGGGCTTAATCGTGGCCGCATTACGCGATTCAATGTCTCTAAATCTCCCGCATCCAGTATTTCATCCATGAAATTCGGAATTTTGGGACAGTTTTGCGCTGCTTATGGCCCCAAGAGGGCTATAACTGCGGGTTTTTGGGGCCCTCCCCGACGCGACTTTCAGGCAATCGCAACGGCGTTGCGGCAGTATTAGCAGGATTTGAGACCTAGCCAAACAAAAAGAGCAGGCAAGACGCCTGCTCTTCTAGTGTTGTTCTGACTCAAAAGTCTTGCAGAGGATTACCAACCCCAGCCGCGGCGGCCTCCGCCCTGATAGCCTTGCTGATATCCCTGCGTGTAGGCCGAGCGGTAGATCGACTTGTACTGATTCTTGTCGCCGTAGGATCGGTTATATCCCCGGCTGTCTTCGTAGTTGTCGCTGTGAGTTGGGCGATAAGCGCGGTTTGAGACGCGATCGTTCTGGCCGTCGCGCAAGCCGTCCTGATACCCGACTTGGGACGCGTAGTCCATGCCGCCGTTGTTGTAATAGCCGGAGTTTCCGTCGTAGTACGGACTGCCGTAATACCCGGAGTTCCCTCCGTAGTACGGATTCCCGTAGTAGCCGTTGTTCGCCCGGCCGTTGTAATAACCGTTGTTGTAGTAGCCGTTGTTGCGATTGCGATTCCAATCGCGGTCACGATCATGATCGCGATCTCTGTCGCGGTCCCGGTCTCGATCATGATCCCGGTCCCGCTGCCATTGCCGATGGTCGTCGCGGTCGTGATCCCGGTCTTGCGCGCTCGCTTGCACCACGCCAGCCGTGCCTCCGGCGACGGCGAGAGCCAGCGTCCAGAGCAGATGCTTTTTGAAGAATGTCATTGAATTAGCCCTCCCTCCACCAAAGCCTGCTGCACTCGCCTGGCGCGCTTTCCAGCGCAGCTCGCCACAGTGGAGCTCTAATCACTAGAAACACATCCCCGAAGCATGAGTTGCGCCGGCCAGAGCTGGAACCAGAGCAGCGGCTCTCCTTTGCATACGGAGCTCCCCCTTTGCTTCGCATGAGGTTGCAACTCGAAATCACAGGTTGCGTGTGCTGTTCTACTGTGTTCCTCTGGATTGCTAGATGCTGCAACAATGAAAACTCTCCTCACCGGCGGCAGTGGCTTCGTAGGCTCGCACATGCTGCGTCGCCTGCTGCGCAGCGGACACCAAGTTCGCGCGCTAGTCCGTCACCGCGGCAAACTACCCGCAGCAGACGGCGACAAGCTGGAAGAGGTAGAAGGCGACGTCGTATCGCCGAATCTCGTGGAACACGTCGCCGGATGCGATGCGGTAATCAATCTGGTCGGCATCATCTATGAACAGGGAAGCGCAACCTTCGAAGCAGTCCATCATCAGGGGACAAAGAACCTGGTGGAAGCCGCACGGCAGAATGGCGTGAAGCGCTTCGTGCAGATGTCCGCCCTGGGAGCCCGCTCCGCAGACGCCAGCCCGTATCACACCACGAAGTTCGCCGCCGAAGAAGAAGTTCGCAACAGCGGAATC
>Ga0207103_10047_pt2 | contig 33598 bp, 29 predicted proteins | sample Alteio_BWMinHeat_81_FD_153546 | JGI IMG/M metagenome (GOLD analysis project Ga0207103, IMG submission 153546) | Enriched cells from forest soil in Barre Woods Harvard Forest LTER site, Petersham, Massachusetts, United States -... | ecosystem: Environmental > Terrestrial > Soil > Temperate forest >...
TTTCCTGTTTCTTGACCTGGCCCTTTTTCTCCGCGCGATCCAATTCGATCTGATCTTTGGTGTTGCGCAGCTTCACGCCCAGCAGATTCAGCGCCTTTTCGGTATCGCGACGCTCTCCTTTGCCTTTCAGCGAAAGTGTGATGGTCACACTGTTGCCGGTGCGTTTTCCCAGAGCTTCCAGCGCAGAAACCCGTTGGAAGTGCTCGTCGATGGCCTCCACGAATTCCTTGTCCTTGCATCCCGGGCCAGAGCAGACGCGCTCGATCAGCGCTCGGCAGTACTCGACGAAAAATCGCTCTCGAGGAACGCCCTCCTTGGCGTGCGCGACAAATGCCAAAGCATCCAGGCCACCCGCTACAAGCGTGTTACCCGCTTCTTTTTGCTCAGTGCTCAGTGAACGGTGAAACTCGGGATGTCCGGCGGATTCCAGCATCGCTGCAAACTCTTCAGCACGCTTGGGATCTCCATCGCGCAGCTGAGCCACCATAAGAATCCTCTACCGTTGCGAGGCGCGCGAACAGCTCAGGGTCCGCCACCGCGGCAGCCCCTTGCTCAAGGTCTTCACGAGCCTCGTACATTCTACGCTGCACCTCGAGCGCATCAGCTCGCACCACGTACAGTCCAGCGAATTTGGGCGCGACCGCTAAGCCCTCATCAGCGGCTCGCTCCGACGCTCGGGCATCCCCGGACTCTAGCAGCAGCCTCGCGATGCGCGCGTGCGCGCGTTCGGACGTAGGCTGCACTTCGACCACGCGTTTCCAGGCAAGCAAAGCGTCGCCCCTCTGGCGCAAATCATCGAGAATCCCGGCGAATTCGGTTCGGACGGCAGGATCTGGGGGTAAGGCGGCCGTAAACTTCGTCGCCAATTCCTGTGCCTTGACAGATTGTTCTGTGTCGAGGTAGAGCTTCAGAAGCGAACCGCTTTCGGGAACGTGCACGCCGCCCAGCGCGAGACCAAGCTCGAAAGATTGAATGGCAAGCGGCGTATTTGCTACGCGTTCCGCGGCATGCGCTTGCAGAAACCACAGATCCTGCCTCTTGGCGTCTCCGCGCAACGCTTCTTCCAAAAAGGAAATCGCGCTCTTATCGTCGTTGCGCGCCAGGCGCACGCGCGCCAAGTCTTCCGCAATCGCCGGTGTCATCACATGCAGATCAACCGCATGCTTCAGCGCTTCGTCCGCTTTGTCGTAATCCGCTGCAAGCAGCAGTTCGTGTCCGAGGTCCGCGAGAGCAGAACTATCCAGCGGCCGCACTTCCACAAGTGACTTGCGGAACCGCGCTGCCGCCTCGAAATCCTTTTGTTTTTCGTTGTAAGCGGCGGCCGCCAGCAGTGCCGCTGGTTCTAACGGATTCACTTCCAGCGCGGCGCGCAAGTCTTCGCGAATGCGCTGCGCGTCGGCCTCGCTGAGCGTCTCGTGCTCCAGCAGTTTGGCAGCATCGGCTACGCTGGCCTGTGCACCCGCAAATTGCAATATGGTAGGGAGCGGAGAGCCATCGGGCGCGCCTATTTCGGAAACCTTCAAAAGCACCTGCCCGGCCGAATCCGAAACCGCAGAATGGGAGATGACGAAGCCCCTGGAAGGCACGGCCGGCGTCCAGTCCACTTGAAAGAGCGATTGCGAGGCATCTTTCGACGGGTGGGAATACTCACGCAATTCACCGGTGATGATCGTCCCGTCTACCGATTCGAAGAAAGACATCCAATCGTCGGATCTTCCGTCTGGCTCCAGCAAGCTCACCTGGACATGCTGCGAGCAGAAGGCGCGAAGTAGAATTGCTGCCGCGTAATCTCTTACCGCAGGCTCAAGTTGCGGCAAGTTCCCAATTACAAGAACGCGCGACCAATTCGACCCCCATTGCCCAACAGTCGAGGCCATGCCATCGTAAACCGCAGCTGCTGAAATCGGCGCTGCACTCTCGGTTGGGAGCTGAATTTTCTCGAGCGTGCTCTTTAAACGCGCGCGGCTCGCAAACGGGCCCTGAACCGAAATCGCTCCGTTCTGCAGCAATGCGAGCCGCATCGCTCGGCCACCCGAAGAGCCGTACAAATCGACCAAATCCTTGCCGGCGTTTTCCAGCTCCGTGGCGTTCAAGCTATCCAGGAGCACGACGACCGTCAAACCCTCTCCAGCTCTTACGGGTGAGACGATTGCCGCGATCTTCCCCGCATAGGTTTGCACTTCAGTGACGTCTGGGATTGTTGGCCCAGTCGAGCGCAACAGCACCGTGGAGGCCACCGCCACTCGAGACATCATCGCGGGAAGAATCAGGAGTGCGCCAAGCCACAAATAGGACCGAGATGTTTTCATTGGAGATCCCGTCGCTGCGGAGCCGCTAGTGGGCGGATTATAGCACAGGGCTAAATCTCACACGTTAATGGTCGAGGCTCGGAGGCTCGGCAGGCTCGGCACTAGGTAGGCTCAGGTGCATGGCTTAGTTTCGAACGGAGAAGCGGTAAACGTAGAAGTCTGACCCAGGGATGCTCTTCAAGGAGTCGCCGTCGGTGAAGCGGGGATGCCGAATGTGCCCTCGACCACTTCGACGAAGTTTCGTTCTTCACGAAGAATGAAACGTTTCGTTTGCGCTGCCGCAAAGTTTTCGCGCCCCTCCGGATCGCCCTGCAGACGCGTCCGGTACGCTTCGTAGGATGCCAGGCTGTCGAAGGCGATCAGGCCCCAAGCGATATCGTTCGTTCCTTCGTGAGGGAGAAAATAGCCGACGAGGTGACCGCCGCACCGGGGAATGATCCGGCCCCAGTTCTCAGCATACCTTTTGAAAGCCTCTCGCTGGAAAGGGTCGATCTGATAGCGGATGACGCACAGGATGGTCATGGATTTTCCTCTCGTCGGCCCATCGGAGAAGGCATCGCGGCCAACAGTGAGCGCGGCCACCGTGGCGAGCATGCCGCCAATGGCTCCGCGGCGGCTAAGGTGGTCGTCGGTGGAGGTTTTTAGCGGCCGCATATTCCGCAGTATGGTGGTTGCCTTGCAGGAACACTTCGTCTAACATCAAAGTATGAATGTCGAAGGTGCGGCGGACACCGCGGTTTCCAGAATCGCCGCAGCGATTGGTGAGCCCGCGCGTGCACGGATGCTCTACTGCCTGGTGGATGGGCGCGCACGCACGAGCACGGAACTTGCCATGGTCGCGGAGGTGACTCCGTCGACCGCAAGCGTACACCTGCAGAGGCTCAAGAGTGAGCGCTTGGTGAAGGTGCTCGCTCAAGGCAAGCATCGCTACTACAGCTTGGAAGGCGCCAGCGTAGCGGCGGCGCTCGAAGCTCTGAGCGTGCTGGCAGGCGGGAAGCGCAACGCCTTCATGCCGGATACGCCAAACCGTTTGCGCATGGCGCGCACGTGCTACGATCACATCGCCGGGATGCTGGGGGTTGCCCTGCATGATCGAATCCAGGTGATGGGCTGGCTCGCGGATGGACCGGGTGCATCCGGCGGCGAAAACGCTTACGAAGTGACGCCACGTGGCACAAACGCATTCGCGGATCTTGGTATTGACTGCGAGGCGACTCGAAGGCTGCGACGCCGTTTCGCGTACGCGTGTGTGGACTGGAGTGAGCGGCGGCCGCATCTAGGCGGGGCGGTCGGTGCCGCGCTGTTCCTCGTTGCGTTGAAGCGAAAATGGGTCGTTCAGGAGCTCGACAGCCGGGCCTTGACCATCACCAGACTTGGCCAGCGCGAAATGCAGACTCGCTTCGGGCTTCCCTATCTCTAGTGAACGTAAAAGCCCGTTTTGGAAAGTATGACGTAATCTTTGCCTTTTTTCCCGAAGGTCGAAGCCAGCCGAACGTCGAGTTTGTGCGGTTTGCCGAGCGCTGCGCTAGCGTTTGTGTAGTAGCCCAGCGTGTAGCGTGTCTTGATGCGGCCGATCAGGGCCCGGAAGACGGAATCGAGATGGGCCACGTCCTGCACATCGAAAAGTTCCCCGCCGGTCTGGTCGATCACTTTGCGAATATTGACCAGGCCGGGAATCATGCTGGCCGCGAAGAGCGTCTGTGGCGGGTTGTAGCCCGGAATTTTCAAGTTGTAGAGCACGGCGTCAGCCGCAATCGCTTCGGTAACGATGTCGTGTGTGCCTTGTCCGCCGGCATCGGTGCCCACGTCATCGCTGATCAAAATGATGACGCGGCGGCCCTTGGGTGGAGTCTTAAGCAGATTTTCCGAAGCGATAAATATGCCATCGTTGATGTTCGTGGCGCCGCCTGCATGAAAAGTACTGATCTGGTTGACAATTTCGCGCTTGTCTTTCGTGAACGGCACGCGTAATTCGGCTTCCGTTGAAAAAGTAAAGAGGGCGACCTCATCGTTTGGTTTGAGAGCGGCGAGGGCTGTGGTGGCGGCATCGCGCAAGGGCCCGAGGAATGGCCCGATCGAATCGCTTAGATCCAATACCAGCGCGACCTCAAGGGGCAATTCATCACGGCTGAAGACATCCAGTTTTTGAGCCGCCCCGTCTTCGCGAACTTCAAAGTCTTCCTTTTTCAGATCGGCCATGATTTGGCCCGCTTTCGTTTTCACCGTTGCGTCAAGCAGCACAAGATTTACCCCCACGCGAATCACACTCTGGTCTTGGCTCTGCGCGCGAACGGGAATCTCGAGAACCAATAGAAGAAATGCAGACGCAAGGAAAACTGTTAGTGCCGCAAAGCGTCGTTTCGTTCGCCAGAATTCAGACATTCCCATAGCTTTATTGTACGCGAGACCAGCTGCTGCTTAGCTCCACGCAATCGACAGCTCGGAATACTCTTTTCCCGCTTCGATCGGCACAGAGAAACGAATGACCACGTCCTTGGCGCCCGAAATCTCCAGAGCTTTCTTGAAGAATCCCACGATGGCGAAGCCCATGATGCGGTGCTGTCTTTCAAAGCCGATGTACCTGACGAACGCTCTGTTGTTTCCCTCGAGTTTGACATCGATAGGGACGCCCTGAAAATACGTGGCATGAACCGCGGCGATCCGCTTGATTACGAATTCTGGCGAACCCAGTTTCACGAATGCCTTGTAGATGCCTCGCAGCTGCCGCTCGATCACCGCTTCCGAACCGCGCGTAACCATCTCGTCGTTGCCATCGGCGAGTACCTTAATCTCGATTTCCAGAAAACGCGTGAAGAGATCGAGAGGGTACCAAGTGGAAGAGAAAATCTCGCCTTCGAAGACCTTGCGGGTTTCGGGGTCAAGCAGGGCGAGAATGTTCTGGAAAGCAGCTTCGCCTGAGCGGCGCTTAATCTGGTCGGTGGTTTCCTTGATTGCGGATCCCTTGATCTGCACCATTCAGGCGCTCCTCGGAATACGGACCTAGCACCAGGGCCCTCTTCTGACCTTACTATGTTTCCTGTCGTGGCCACGGGGGGCTTGTCCTAGTCGGAACGGCGGGTTAGTTCTTGCACACGTCAATCACTTCGCTGAATCAAGCGGAAAAGCGGGGCGATTTCCTGCCAGCGCACCGCGCGGACGCGTCCCCCGCGGAATCAATGCTCCGCTAAGCGGACACAACTTTGTTTGCTTAGCCGACGCGCGCTAGCCGCCGGATGGACAGCATTGTCAGGGCCGCCGTAACGCCGACCAGAACCGCGACGTGTATTGACGATTTGCCGTAAAAAGGCGCTCCCACTGCGGCGAACAGCAATTGTTGCAAGTGGTAGGTGGGCCACACCGGCGAGACCGTGCGAAGAAATTTCGGCAACGGGTAGAACACGCCCGAGATATGCATCATCGGTACGTAAATGAGATTGACCAGCGCGACAGCCGCTTTTCCGGATACGCGCGTGCCAACAAACAAGCCGATAGCGCAGAACGGCAGTGAACCGATCATATTGATTGCCGTCACGCTTAGGCATTGCGTGAAGGTCAACGGCAAATGGCCTAGCAGTAGCGCTGCCGGGATCATCGTGGCCATAACAATGAAAGCGAAGAGCACGGTCATGAGTAGTTTTGCAAGCAGGTAAGAGCCGGCCGGAGCGGGCAATGCGCGTTTGAGCGTGAGCAGCCCCTGTTCACGTTCCGTCGCGATGGTGGCACCGAATCCGAACATTCCCGGACCCATGACGCCGAAAAGGGCGAAAGCGGTGAACAGGAATTTTCCTGTCGCCAGATCGTTTCGAACGGCATCGCCGAATAGTACGACTCCAAACAGCAGATACAGGGCTACCGGAAGAATTAAAAAAGGTAGGGAGAAGCCAAGCACACGAAACATGCGCAAGGATTCGAATCGCGCTTCTGTGAGGTACGCGTGCAGCAGACGGACGGAGGGCATCACCGCGGGGAAAGCAGACTCGCCAGAAGTATTAAGCGCATTTGGATTTTCGAACGACGTGGCATTCATCATGCGGCCTCCTGAGTAAGTTCCGTAAAAGCTTCGGCGAGCCCGGCGCGGCGAACTTCGAGTTCCTGGAGATTCGAATCGGCAGCCAGCAATCGCCGCACGACCGCGTCGGAATTGCTCGTGCTGATTTGCAGACGCTGCTGATCGCGCGTAACGCTTTCGACGTCCGGCCAGGCAGCAATTTGATCGACGGCCAGCGCGGTAGAACAAGTGATGTGTTTACGAACAACCAGAGCGCGGATTTCGTTGACCGTACCCGTAGCGATGAGCCGTCCTTTGTTGAGGACCGCCACGCGGTTCGAGAGCGATTCCGCTTCCTCGAGATAGTGCGTGGTCAGGACGATAGAAGAACCGCTGCGGACCAGTTGGCGCAGCGTGCTCCACATCATCTGCCGAGCGCGAACGTCAAGTCCCACGCTCGGTTCATCGAGAAAAAGCAGCTTCGGGCGTCCGCACACCGCCATCGCGAACTGCACTTGCCGCTTCTGGCCTGCGGAAAGTTTTCCGTAGGGGCGCGCGGCCAACGAAGAAACGTTGGTCAGCTCCATGGTCGCGGCGGGTGTGAGCGGCTGAGGATAGTAGCTGGCCACAAGCGCTATATGCTCCAGAACGCGAAGCTCCGGCGCCAACGTGACTTCCTGCATCATGACGCCCACCTGGCGGCGCGGCTCGACGAGGAGCGGTGACCGCCCAAAGAGGCGCGCTTCGCCTCGCTCGGGCCGGAGCAGTCCCAGCATCAGTGAAACGGCGGTCGATTTACCCGCACCATTCGGCCCGAGCACGGAGAACAGTTCTCCCGGCCGCACCTGCAAGTCGAGACCATCGAGAGCCACAGTCTTTCCGAATCGTTTCTTGACGCCTCTAAGCTCTGCCCAGAATTCGTTGCCCATATCTTTCCTCCTCCCTTTCTTGGAATCTTTAGGCGCGTGACGGCGTCGCCGTGCGGCCGCGCAGGCACGAATGACGAAGCACCTGGTATGCACCCACCAAAAAGAGAACAGCAACGCTGACCAAGGCCACGGTGAAGCAGGAATGCACGACGCTGCGAATGGCGTCCCCGTCCGGCAGCAGGTTCAGAATCAGGAAAAGAATTTTCATGATGCTCGGTCCTTTCGAAAAAGAGGCGCCGGTTATGAAACGGCCGATAGCGACCCGCCGCGCGTGCGTCGAATCAGCCGCCGCAAGTGCGGAACGCAGTACCACGCATAGATAACGGCGCTGATGCCCGCGTAGAGCCACAGCCACGGGCCAAGAATGCCCCACCGAATCAGGCCATTGCAGTTTTCGACAAGTTGCCCGTTCTGCGGAGTGTTTTGGACTCCCGCGGCAAGCATCACCAAGGTTGGGCTCCGGAACATCAGAACGCACAAGATCGGCACAGCCGCGGTGTTGATAACTGTCCGCATCACCGGCACCACCCAAGTCCACGTCGGGTGCAAGAGGCTCACCACTCTCTGAGCGATGGAGGCCAGTGCAAGCAGAAGTATCGGCACATAGAAGCGGTGCCAGGTTGGAGCGAGTTTGAAATGCGCAGCCCCGGAACCCAAAATCAATTGAGGGAAGTGAGGCACCGCGAGCCACCAAACCGTAACCGTAGCCCACAAGATCAAACCTGCGAGTGAATACCAGCGGCTCACCGGCAACATAGGCGCGAGTTCCGCAGGCGGGTAATACCAAGGTTGTGGGAACTTCCGACGGACAAGATTCAGGATGCTGAAAACCACCGTTAGACAAATAATCTGCGCCAAAACCGGGACGATGAAGACACCGACATGGATCGGCGTGTGCATGATGAGCGACACGACGATGACCGCCGCGATGGTAATGGTCAGATTGAAAGACAAGAGGATCCAATACATCGGAAACAGTTCAGGGCCGATTAGCTCCCATCCCAAAGACAAGCTGCGATGATCCTGGCGGTAACGCCGCGCCACGGTCATCGGGTCACCATGTTGTTTGAAAAAAGCAAAGAGCTCTTCGTCGGTGAGCGGGCGGCCGAGCACGGCTTTTTGCTCTTCTAGTTGCGAACTGAGATCGTCGGACAGTTCTTTGATAATGTCGTTGCTTTGCGCTCGCGGCAGGCCGCGCTTCACAGCCCGCAAATAACTTTCGAGGATTTCCATCACGCGCTCCTAAAGAATCCCATTCAGAGAGGAATTCATGCTCTGCCATTCGGCGACCAACTGTTTGAAGATGGCTTTGCCATCTTCGGAAAGCCGGTAAAAGCGCTTGTTGCGCTTGTCTTCTTCCCGCCATTCACTGAGAAGCAGCCCCTGTGTTTCAAGCCGCCGCAGAAGCGGGTAAAGAGTGCCCTCATCGATAGGCATGCCGTGGTCGGTAAGCGCTCTACGCAGGGTGTAGCCGTATTGTTCGGACTGGAGGGAGGCCATAACCGCAAGGATGAGCGAGCCGCGTCGTAGTTCTAGTCGAAGGTTTTCGAAAAGGTCGTGGTTGGAATTACAAGGCGTCATACAGTGTGCGCCACACACTGTACGGTACACAGTATAACATGTCAAGCGCTTTTTCGGAGGCCGGACGAGGACGCAAAAACATCGAAAATCGCCTTCCTGGGGGGGCGAAACTAGGATGGACGAGAGGTAATCCGATAGGCTACGCCGCACTTGTAAAGCTTGTCTGGTGTGATCTCGACGACCCAGACAATTTCAGCGGGCACGAAAATCGCATTTCCGCCCGGCGAATAGGGAACAGCGATTTCGATGGCGGCACGCTCAAAATACTTCTTTCGGCTCTTGAAGCAGAGCCCGCCTTTGGACATGTCTTCGCAGGTGACCACATCGTCGCTGAAGCCGGACCGGCGAATGCAGGCCTTGTAAGTGACTTTGGTGCGGGTATGCTTGCGCCGATTGTCCAGCGGAACCGCGGTTTTGCGGTCCGCCGGGGACGCGTATGCGGAGGCAGGCTGGGCACTCGGGAATGATTGCGCGCCCAACGAAGACGGTACGCTGGGAGTCTGTATGCTTTGAGGAGACTGCAGGACGCGGGAAGCTAGTGTCGGTGCGGCTTTTGTGGCTTCCGCGGAGCTGGAAACGGTGGCGACCGGCCCGGCGGCTACGAGGACGGGCTGCTCCTCGGCGGTTCCCGTGGGAGCCTCCCAGGCGCGCTTCCAAAGTGTTGAATCTCCACACTTTTGGCAATAACGCACGATGCCCTCGTTGATCAGGAGGACGTCCGATTCGACGTCGCTGTGTTCCACGGTTTCGCGTCCTTTGCAGTTGCCGCATTCCAGAAGTGCGCGGCGAGCGTCCTTTTCGCTTTCAGAGACAGGGGCAAAGTCGACGCCCCAAAAGTCTGTCGTGTTGGGATCCACAAAAGCGACGCCGTAGGTGTAAATCTCTCCTTCCGAACCGATGCGGCCGACAACGCGAACGTAGGCTTCCTTGTTGGTATCCAGATAGCGAACGATGACCTCTTGCTCGGCGGAAAGCTTATAGGTGGAAATGACGCCGGCGCCATGGCGGCTGAGAAGCACGGTCTTGGTCATCTCCGAAAAGCCCTTGCCGTCCATGTCGCTTCCAGTCAAAAGGATAGCTAGCTCTTTCGGAATGCGGCTGCTGCGACGCAAGTGTTCGTAGGACACCATGTCCACTCATGGAGGGAAGCAGTGCGTAAAGCAAGGTTAACCGCAAGTGTGCCAGCTTGGCACAAAAATTGAGCCTATAGTTCCTCGGGTGCAACCATAGAGGGCGGAATTCCTCCGCGACACGCACAGGACCTGAAATCGTGGGTCTGCATCAACGTTGCGGTGGGATGAAACGTAACGAACCGATGGCTCACGACTCTTTCTGTTGCGCATAGCCATGCGAAAGGCTGTGCGTGTCTCAATGCCGCCTAAGTGCAGGATGACATGACGCTACCATCTGTCCAGGGAATGCTTGAACAGGAGTTTCAGCAGGTGGAAACGTCGCGCAACCTGCGACTAGGTGAGAACCCCCAACGCCCTGCTGCGCAAAAGAGTTTGATCGGCTTGGCCTTTTCGGGCGGGGGGATACGCAGCGCGACATTTAACCTGGGAGTTCTGCAGGCCCTTGCGAGAAAGAGGCTGCTGCGGTCACTGGATTTCGTTTCAACCGTTGCAGGCGGTGGCTATATCGGCGGCTGGCTGATGGGCTGGATGCAGCATCAGGGCATTGGAATCCAGGAGATCGAGGAGCGGTTGTCGACGCCACCCAGGATGCCGGAAGAAGCCAGCGACCCTCCCGAAGTACATTTTTTGCGCAACTACAGCAACTACCTAACGCCGCGGAAGGGCTTGCTGCGAGCCGATTTTCTGGCTTTTGCGGCAAGCTACCTGCGCAATACGCTGCTGAACCAAATCATATTGGTGCTGACCCTTCTTGCGTTACTCTTGGTACCCCGGTCGATTGTCTACCTGCTGCATGTTCTGGAGGATCTCGAGGATTACTCGAAAGGGAGAGTTTCCGAAACGCTTCAACCGTACATGCAGTCGCAGTATTTTGCACTAGCGATCGCCCTAGCGCTCGGGTTGCTCGCGGTCATCTATATCGGGCGGAATCTTCAAGCGGTGGACCCGCACAAGAAGAAAAAAGACCACTGGTTCGCGACATCGAGAGCCGTCCACGTGCTCATTATCTTTCCCCTGCTCGTGTCCGCAGGCTTTTTTGCCTACGGATGCAGTCAGTTTCTGACCCAATGGGGAATCGTGAAATCCCCGTTGTTTCTAGCTCCGGCGATGGGAATCGTTCTCTATTTCGGCATGTGGGCGGGTGCCTGCCTGGTCCGGGAAATAATACGACTCAAGCGGCGGCAGCGCGCGCTGGATGGCGGCCCCTCTTCGTGGCTGGTGCTGGCGACCGCCGCGCTCACAGGCATCATCATCGGATACCTGCTCGTTCCGTTCGCGCATATTCTGATTCGCGATTTTGAAAAGGGCATTCCTTATTCCAACTGGCGCGTGATGACTTTTGGCCCGCCAGCGGCAATTCTCATCATGCTTCTTGCCGGCGTAGTTCATATCGGTCTTATGGGCAGCGGCATGACCGAAGCCTACCGCGAATGGTGGGGCCGACTGGGCGGAGTACTGATCCTCCTCGCGCTCTGTTGGCTCGCGCTCTTCCTGATTTCGATCTATTTTCCGTTCGAGCTGGGACGGCTTCTTCGTTGGGAGCGCACGCATCCTTCACTCGTCATGTCCATTAACGGTGTTCCCGTGCACGTTCTACCGGCTTGGGGCGTTGTGACGTGGATCGCCTCGACGGCATACGGCGTGTTCTTCGGCAAAAGTGAAAAAAGCGGCAAATGGAATCCCGATGCTCCGTGGTCGAAGAAGGTGCTCGCCATGGCCGCGAAGATCACGCCCTATATTTTTATTCTTGGACTGCTGCTGGGCCTCTCCGTACTGGCTTCCTATCTTGCGAACTGGGCGAAGCACGTGGGCGGCTCGCCACTGGTGGTGCCGAGCGAGCTGTATTTCGATATTCAAGTTCCCCTGATGTGTTTGATTTTCATTACAGCGGCACTGCTAGTTTCCTGGCGTGTGGACATCAATGAATTCTCGATCCACTACCTCTACCGCGACCGATTAGTGAGGTGCTATTTAGGCGCTTCCGTGGAGGAGCGAAATGCCCAGCCCTTTACAGGATTTTCGGAAGAAGATAATTTTCCTCTGAGCCGGCTGCAAATTCCCGTGGGATCAGTCTTGCCTCAGGATGGTCGGCCGCTGCCGATCTTGAACACCAGTTTGAACGTCGTGCGGGGCAAGGAACTCGCCTTGCAGACGCGAAAAGCGCGTTCGTTCGCTCTCACGCCGAGCTTTGCAGGATTCACGCGCGCTCTTCCGGACAAGCGAGAATGGGAGGCGGCCTACGCCCCAACCACGAAGCTGGCTTCCAAATTGCCGGGATTCAAAGAGGGCATCACGATCGGGACTGCCATGGCGATTTCTGGAGCAGCCGCAAGTCCGAATATGGGTTCTTACTCCGATCCGGCTTTGGGATTTTTGATGACGTTGTTTGACGTGCGGCTTGGCTGGTGGATCGGAAATCCGCGCGGGAAAGGTTGGGAGAACGGCAGCCCGCGCATTGGGTTCGCTTGCCTGCTGCAAGAGCTTCTGGGATCCACCAACGACGACAGCAAATACGTCTATCTTTCTGACGGCGGACATTTTGAAAATCTGGCGATATATGAGCTCGTGCGGCGGCACTGCAGATTAATAATCGCCAGCGATGCTTCCTGCGATTCGGAATACACCTTCGGCGACTTGCACAATGCCGTCGAGCGATGCCGAACGGATTTCGGCGTGGAAATCGTGCTGGGAGATCTTCACAAGATCGCGCCCAAAGCACCTCCTGATGATCCGGCGATATTCAGGTCCGAAACGCATTTTGCAGTGGGCAAGATACGCTACAATGTGGATTCTCCTGAAGAAGACGGAACGATTATCTACTTGAAGCCGGCATTGCTGCAGAGCGATCCGTGCGACGTTCTGGCTTACGCCAATAAGAATGGGTCTTTCCCTCACGACACCACCGCGAATCAATGGTTCGACGAAGCCCACTTCGAAAACTACCGTGCACTGGGTGAAGCGAGCGGTTCCGCGGCCAGTGAAGCTATCGCCGTCGCGATCCGCCGCATCCTCGGCTAAATCCCCTAACCTCCGTTCCTGAAAGCGACCGTCTCGGTGAATCCGTGTGAAGCAGGACTCGGAGAGCGTAATTCGAAAGGGCGCTGGAGCTGCCCGAGGGCGTGAACACGGAAAGATAAGCGCCGAATTCGCGCACGGCGTGCTGGACATCACGGCGCCTAGCCGCGGTGGCGCTGCCGAGGAGAATTGAATGCAAGACGAGCGTGCCGCTTACAAAGCGGATGGCGGCATAGGGCTCTTTTTGTTCGATTTGTTTTTTCTCGAGACGCCTCCGTGTTGCGCTGAGCCTCAAATATTTCAGGGAGCGGAGCCTGCGACTCCTTCTGGCGGCTCTGGATTGTGCTTTTGGTGCAGGATTGGACCGCTAAGAGTAAGCGCGGGGACAGGTGAAGCAAGTATCCAGCACCGCCGTATCGGCGTCGCTGGGAGCGATTGTAAGTTCGCTGGGCGACGATGGGATGTTGCTTGCCGTTGGGATCTGCGGCGGCGCTGGGACCGCGGGAACGAGCGTGTTTTTTCAGACGCTGCGGCCCTGGCTGCTGGGATTGTCAATCGCGCTGCTGGGTGTCGGTTTCTGGCAGCAGCGGCGGGCAAAGCAGTGTGCGGTGAAGCGGAGTTATTTGAGCGCGGTCTTGTTGACCGCCCAAGTCCAGCGTTCATGACGGCGCGGTTGTAAAAGTTGCGACCGGCCTCGAGAGTGCGCTTAGCACGACCCATTGACTCATCAACGCTGACGCGCAGCATCGAGAGCGGCACCGCCCGCGAGAACCGTTATTCGTAGCGCAGCGCTACGAGGGGATCGATCCGCGTGGCGCGGCGCGCAGGAATCCAGCACGCAAATAGGGCGATTCCCGTAAGCAAAAGCACCACCACAACAAACGTGACTGGATCGGAAGGTTTGACGCCCACGAACAGGCTACTCATAACGCGTGTGCCTGCCAGGGCAATAACCAACCCCAGCGCGAGGCCGACGCCGACGACGCCAAGCCCTTGCCGCAAGATTATTTTTAAAATATCGCGGGGACTGGCACCCATAGCTATGCGAATGCCGATTTCCTGAGTGCGCTGAGCCGCAGCGTAAGAGACTACGCTATAGATCCCCACGACAGCGAGAACCAAGCCGAGAAGGCCCATCGTGGCCGTTAATTGGGCGCCGAAGCGGAAAAAGAAAAATCCATTGGCGCCTTGAAGGGCTTGGGCCATGGATTGCACCTGGGTGATTGGAACGTCAGATGCCAAATCGTGGATTTGACTCTCGATTTGGAGTGCCAGCGTTTCTGGAGGTACAGAAGTACGAACATGGATCGTGCGGATGGACATGTAGGTCTGCTCGAGAGGGACATAGAAGTACGGCTGCGGATCTTCGGTGACATTCTGGTATTTGGCGTCCTCGACGACGCCTACAACTTCAATGAATGGACCTTTGGGGCCTTTGTTGCTGAAGCGTTTGCCGAGAGCGTCTTCTTTTGGCCAGAACTGCTTGGTCATCGTTTGATTGACGATGGCAACGAGAGGGGCCTTTTCGCTGTCGGAATCGGTGAATTTCCTTCCGCGCAGCAGCGGCATTTGGATCGTATCGAAATATCCGGGCGTCACAACGTTGTAATTGACATCAGGTGGCTGCCCACCGGCTTCGAGGGGACGGTTTTCAAAGGAAAGCCGATCGCCGGCGCTAACGAGGCCCATGGGAACCGTGAAGGCCTGCGCGACGGATTCAACGCCTGGTAACGCGCGAATGCGGCTTTCCATTTCCCGGTAAACTTCCCGGCCGCGAGGTTCCTTGTAACCGATTTGTGCAACATCCACAGAGAGATTGAGTACGTGATCAGGATTGAAGCCGAGGCTGATCTTCTGCGCCTTGTCCAGACTGCGAATAAAGAGACCTGCCACCACCAATAGGACCAGCGAGCCAGCCACTTGAGCAGCGACGAGCGTATTTCTTGCGAGTTGACGGCGCGGACCAGAAGAGGAGCCGCGGCCCCCTTCATGGAGGACGGAGATGACATTCGTGCGAGCGGCTCGCAGGGCGGGCATTATGCCGACAATCAGGCCGGTCAGCAGGACGGTTCCAAGAGAGAACAAATAGACAGCCGCGTCTGGATGAAAATCAAACTCGATAGGGAGATCGGAGCCAAAGCGCAGGGATCCCAGAATTCCCGCTGCCCATGAGCCTAAAAGCAGACCTGCGCCGCCGCCGAGAAAAGCCAGAAGGAGACTTTCCGTGAGGTACTGGCTGACCAGCCGACCATGACCGGCGCCCAGTGCGGCGCGGATGGCCATCTCGCGCTGACGCACGGTGGCGCGTACCAGGAGAACATTGGCGATGTTGAAACATGCCACCAGAAGTACAAGTCCAGCCATGGTCATGAAAGCGATGGCAGCGACAGGAACCGGGTTCTGCGGGTCGGGCTCCGGTCTGGCCAGTTTCTCGGGATACAGCCGGACATCGATGCCTTTCTCGGTCTCGGGATGCTGATTGGCAATGCGTTGCGCGAGAACCTTGAGGGAAGCCTGGGCTTGCTTGAACGTTACACCGGGCTTGAGCCTTCCCATGATCGTGAGGCCGCGAGCGGTCCGGTCTGTCCAGTTCTTCTGAACAAGGTCGTCGGGGTCCTCAGCCATTTCGGCGCTGAACGGAATGTAGCCATCCATATCGAGAACCGAGTAGGTACCCTTAAACTCCTGCGGCGTGACGCCGACAATCGTGAACGGATGTTGATTAATCGTGACTTTTTTGCCGACGACATTCGGATCACTTCCGAACCTCTTGCGCCAGAAGGAGTAGCCCAAAACCAGTACTGGGTCAGCGCCGGGCGTGCGTCCTTCGGTCGGAAGAATCGAACGTCCGTAGGCTGGATGAATCCCAAGTGCGGAAAAATAATTGCTCGAAACGCGGCTGATGAGGCAGTGGTCCGCGTGCTGATCCGAAGTGAGGCTGGCAAGCGAGACGCGAAAAGCAAATACATCGCTGAAGGAGTCACTTTGGTCGCGCAGGTCCTCAAAGTCGGGATAGGAGAAGTGCTGATTTCCGGCAACTGCGGATTGCTCGAGTGCGAGAACGGTAATTTGCTCAGGATGGGGGACGGGAAGAGGGCGAAGAAGGAAGCCGTTGACGATGCTAAAGAGGGTGGTGTTGACAGCCATGCCGAGGGCGAGTGTAAGGATGCCGATGATGGCGAAGCCGGGGCTCTTTGTGAGAGTGCGGAACGCGTACTGGATGTCTCTCCAGAGATTTAGCATAGGGGCGGGCTCCTGTCAGAGATCCAGGCACTAGCGGCATTCGCATTGCCCTGCGCATGTATCTCTAAGCCATTCATTAAGTTCTATTTAGGGTTGCCGCGATAGGCGGTTGAGCGCCAAAACGTCCGATCCTGGGATTTTTTGTCTCAGTTGCGAACAAGAAGGACCGCCCTCGCCTCCCTTTTGGAAGAATTTGAAATAAAAGGAGTTAAAGGATAGCGATCGGCAAAGAAGGTAATTCTACGGCATTTGCAGATGGTTTTTTATTGCCGGCAGAGCGCAATGGGCCCTCGGCGTGACTAAAACACGAGAGCGTCGTTTAGGGAGTTAGCGAGTTAGGGGGTGTGCTGCTATCGAGTCAGCTTGGCGCTCTGATCGCGGAGGACCTGGAGGCTGCCCTCCAGATAGTCCTTGATCAGCTCGAGCTCTTTGGTCGAATAACTGGAGGCGTGCTTAAGCGAGGCGGTGGCGAGGCCTTCATAGAGGCGGCCGATACGCTGGAGGGCTTCCAGGCGGGGGCGGACAAAGACTTTGCGGCGGTCGATAGTGTTGCGATAGCGTTCGACGAGGCCAGCTCTTTCGAGCCGATCGAGGATGCCGGTGACGGCGCCGGTGGTAAGGCCAGTGGCGCGAGAGAGGTCTCCGGCAGTTAGGGGTCCCTGCGAATAACGAGACATCAATTCAAAGCATCTGGTATCAGTAACATTGAGGCCCAATTTGCCGGCGATGGCCTGGTGAAAAAAGATGGAGGTGGTGCTGAGCTCACGACCGAGTTGCATCCCCACCCGAATGATCAAACCTTCGCGCTTGCGGGACAAAGTGGGCCTCCGGAACTGTGCGCCGCATTTTATCTGGCTCATTTTATCTTGACAGCTAATTATCTCACGAACTAAGATAATTAGCGACAGAGAGAGTATACCCGAGAGCCGTGGAGACGCAAAGCGCCGACGACATATTCGGCCACTAGAGCATAAACGTACGAAAAACCTAGAGAGCGTGCGGCGTAGCCGCACACGTGGACTGAAGTGGATTAGAATGAAGAGCAGAAAAGAGAACTTTTTCTGTAATCTTTCCAAGAGCAACGACGTAAACGCAAGTGCGGGGCTTTTCAAGCCGAGAGCAGGGAAGTGATGGCGACAACAGAAATTCACGTGAAGGCGGATCTAGGGTCTCTGCGGATCGAGGATAGTCACCGCTCGAGTGGCAAGACCGGAAAGGTGCTGGGCTACGCATCGGCGGTGATTGGAGCGGTGGTCATCATTGCCGGGTTGGCGCTGGGGTTTCGCAATCAGGCTCCGACGGTGGAAGTGGTAACCGCACAGAAACCCGAAATCGGGGGGCGTTCGGCGATTTTGAATGCCAGCGGTTACGTCACGCCACGGCGCAGGGCTACGATTGCGGCGAAAATTACGGGCCGCGTGACGGGCGTATTCTTCGACGAAGGGACGCACGTACACGCCGGGCAGTTGCTGGCCACTCTGGACGACTCCGACACCAAGCGGGCGCTGGATTCGGCGAAGGCCGACCGGGATGCTTCGCAGGCAGTTATCGCGGATTACGAGGTACAGCTCAAATTTGCGCAAATCCAACTGCGGCGAGCGGACCAATTGCAGAAGGCCGGCGTACAGACGCAAGAACAGTTGGATACGGCCAGCACGAACGCGGACAGCCTGAAAGCAAAGATCGCATTGGCAAAGCAGCAAGTGCAGTCTTCCGAAGCGCGCATTCGCGAGGCGCAACAGGCGGTGGACAATTGCGTCATAAACGCGCCTTATGACGGGATTGTGGTTTCAAAGGATGCGCAGGTGGGCGAGATGGTTTCGCCGATTTCGGCGGGCGGAGGATTTACGCGCACGGGCATCGCCACCATCGTAGACATGAACTCGAACGAGATTGAAGTGGACGTGAATGAATCTTACATCGCGCGTGTGAAAGACCGGCAGAAGGTGACAGCGATTCTGGATGCGTATCCCAATTGGGAGATCCCGAGCCACGTGAGGACCGTGATTCCGACGGCCGACCGGCAGAAAGCCACCGTCAAGGTGCGCATCTCTTTTGACAAGCTCGATCCGCGGATTCTGCCGGATATGGGGATTAAGGTGACGTTTTTGAGCGACGAGCCAGTGAAGAAAGTCGATGCCGCCGCGCCGGTTGTGGCGGCTTTGCTTCCTAACGGGGCGGTGCACGACGAGAACGGGAAAAAGATTGTGTTTCTGGTGAAGAACGAAAAGTTGGAGCGGCGTGCGGTGTCCGTGGGCAGCATCCAGGCGACTCAGACGGAGATTCTGTCGGGAATCGTGGCTGGAGACGCGGTGGTGGTGAAAGGGCCTGCCAACATGCAGGACGGGCTGGCAGTGCAGATTAAGAAATAGGAGCGCCAAAGATGATTCGAGTGGATGGCCAGGGAAATGGAAAGAGCCTGATTCAGGTGCGCGGGCTTTCAAAGACGTACCGTCGCGGAGGCGAAGAAATCCAGGTGCTGCAGCGCCTCAATCTGGATGTGGACAAAGGCGACTTCGTGGGATTTATGGGTCCAAGCGGGTCCGGGAAAACGACGCTGCTGAATCTGCTTGGCGGGCTGGACGTGCCGACGCAGGGAAGCATCACCGTGGACGGCGACGAAATCACGCACATGTCCGGGAGCAAGCTGACGAAGTGGCGCGCGCGACACGTGGGATTCGTCTTTCAAATGTACAACCTAATTCCGGTGCTGACGGCGTATCAAAACGTGGAGTTGCCGCTGTTGCTGACGAAGCTTTCCGGCGCGGAGCGCCGGAAGCATGTGGAAACTGCGCTGAACGTGGTTGGGTTGGCGGACCGCATGAACCACTATCCGCGGCAGCTTTCTGGCGGACAGGAGCAGCGCGTTACCATTGCGCGCGCGATTGTCTCCGACCCCACCTTCCTGCTCTGCGACGAACCTACGGGCGACCTGGACCGGAAAAGCGCCGACGAAATCATGGCGCTGATTGAAGAGCTTGTCGGCAAGTATGGGAAAACGGTTTTGATGGTGACGCACGACCCCGTCGTGGCGGCGCGAGCGCACACGACGCTGCATCTTGAGAAAGGCGTGCTGGTCGAGGCTTCCAAGATCGAGCAGGGAGTAGTTGCCGGAGGTGTGCGATGAAATTCCGCTCGCTGATTTTCGCCAATTTGTTTCGCAAAAAGATTCGCCTGATTCTGACGATCGGATCGTTCGCCATTGCGCTGGTGCTTTTTACGTTCTTGGCGGTGGTCAACAGCGCTTTCAACCGGGGCATTGACATTGCTGGCGCAGACCGGCTGGTGATCGTCAGCCGAATCGGGTTGATGCAGGTGATGCCCGTATCCTATGCGGAGCAAGTGCGAGCGATTCCCGGCGTGAAGTATGTCACGCACAATCATTGGTTCGGCGGAGTTTATCAGGAGGAGAAAAACTTCTTTCCACAGTTCGTGATTGACCCGGAAAACCACCGCAAGGTGTATCCGGAGTTCATTGTGCCCGATGACCAGTGGAATACTTTCCTGAAGGACCAGCAAGGCGCGATTGCGGGCGCCAAGACGGCAAAGCGCTTTGGATGGAAGGTGGGGGACCGCATTCCCATAAAGAACTCTCTGTATGGGCCAACAAAAACCTGGGAATTCAATCTCGATGGCATCTACCATACGGAGAAACCAGACGGTGATGAAGGCCAATTCTGGCTTCAGTGGAAAAACTTCGATGAGAATGTTCCCGTTGCCTTGAAGGGCACGGCAGGATGGTACATCCTCAAGCTCAATAGCCCCGACGACGCCGTTCACGTCGCGCAGACCATTGACACAAAGTTCGGCAATTCTTCTTACGAAACCAAGACGGAAACCGAGTCTGCTTTTGCGGCCGGTTTTGCGAAACAGTTTGGAAACATTGAGTTCCTAATCCTATCCGTGGGGAGCGTGGTCTTCTTTACTCTTCTGCTGGTGACGGGAAACACCATGGCGATTTCTGTCCGCGAACGTACTGCCGAACTGGCGGTCTTAAAAGCGATTGGAGTTACCGACGGTTCCGTTCTCTTCCTGGTGCTCGCTGAATCCATGATGATTGCCCTGTTCGGTGGCGTGCTGGGCCTTTTGCTCGCATGGGCAGCTATTCCGGTGATTAGCGCAGCGGTCACGGGGTTGCTCCCCCCGCTGCTCCTCTCGAAAACCATGCTGTCACTCGGGCTGGTGTTCGCCGTTTTGGTCGGTATCGTCAGCGGTCTGCTTCCCGGTATTGGCGCAATGCGCATGCGTGTCGTAACCGCCCTGCGGAGGGTTTGAGATGGCGATTCCGATTGTCTACAACATTCGCAGCGTAAGGGCGCGCTGGACATCGACCATCGTTGCCGTGCTGGGAATCGCGGGAACCGTGGGCGTGTTCATTGCCATGCTGTCGCTCGCGCGTGGCTTCCAGGCCACTCTGGTCGCCTCCGGCTCGCCTGACAACGCGCTCATCGTGCGCGCCGGGGCCACCTCGGAGATGACCAGCGGCGTTCCGCTCGACTCGGTAAAGATCATTCAAGATGCTCCTGGAATTGCGCGCGGTGGCAATGGGCCAATGGTGACCCCGGAAGCCGTGCTCATGGCTCCGATCCCGCTGCTCTCGACGGGCACGGACGCGAATGTGGAACTTCGGGGTGTTTCGCCGAACGTCCTCGATATACGGAAGCAAGTGAAAATCGTGCAAGGTCGCATGTTCCGGGCGGGGCTCGCCGAAGTCGTGGTGGGCAAAAACGCGAATACCACGTACGCGGGCCTCACGCTTGGCAAGTCGATTGCGCTGGGTACGGTGCGCTGGCAAGTTGTGGGAGTCTTTGACGCGGGCGGCAGTTCCTTCGATTCTGAAGTTTGGGGAGATGCGCATCTCCTGAGCGCGGCCTACAGCAGACCGGATAACAGTTTCCAGTCCGTCACCGTTCACCTCACTTCTGCAGACGCTTTAAGTCAATTGAAGGACTCGGTTACTTCCGACCCGCGCCTGAACGTGGACGTGATGCGCGAAATCGACTACTACGCCAAGCAATCCAGGAGCTTGACCACGCTGATTACGCGACTCGGCGGTTTCGTGGCCATGATTATGGCGATCGGAGCAGTTTTCGGAGCGCTGAATACGATGTATTCGGCGGTCGCCGACCGCGGGCGGGAAATTGCGACCATGCGGGCGCTTGGTTTTGGCGGGCCTTCCGTCGTTTTCTCTTTTCTGATCGAGGCGCTCTTGATTTCTTTTGTTGGCGGTGTGTTGGGCTGCCTGGCTGTTTTGCGGTTGAACGGCTTGACGACCAGCACTATCAATTTTCAGACCTTCTCCAACCTGGCCTTCGCTTTTAAGATTACTCCGGACCTCCTGGTGATGGGCATCGTGTTTGCGCTGGCCATGGGAGTCTTGGGCGGCATTTTCCCCGCTATTCGCGCTGCAAGTCTACCCGTAGCTACCGCCTTGCGGGAGCTGTAGGTTTCTCGCAACCGCGAATCTGGAAGAAAAACCAAAAAAAGAATTCATGCAGAGAGCAAAGAGTTCCGGGAGGGCCCAGAGAAGTGCGCCGCCGCTCGTTGTGCGGAAAGACTACTGAAAAGGTGAGCTACAATCGGGCTGTTTGCCGATAGGAGCCGGTACCAAGCATGGGTGTGGACACGAAGGGCCGCGAACTGGGGATGGATCGCGCGATTACGCGTCGCGATTTTTTGAATGGCGTGGCGATTGGCGTCGGTGGGGCCTTGGCTGGTGGCGCGATCGGACCGGAAACTTTACTGGCTGCGGCGGCGCTGGACGATTTCGCGCCGGAGAAGACGGCGAATTACTATCCCCCGGCGCTTACGGGGATGCGCGGGAATCATGATGGGACATTTACGTTTGCCCATCGGCTGCGCGATGGGGAGAGCTGGGACGCGGATGGGGCAGTGGCGAAGACCGGTGAGTCATACGATTTGGTGGTGGTCGGCGGGGGGATCAGCGGGCTTGCGGCGGCGCATTTTTATAGGAAGAGCGCGGGACGCGATACGCGGATTTTGATTCTCGATAATCACGACGATTTTGGCGGGCATGCGAAGCGCAACGAGTTCCGTGCCGGAAACCGGACCGTGCTGAGTTATGGAGGAACGCAATCGATTGAAAGCCCGGGGAATTACAGCGATGTCGCCAAGGGATTGATCAAAGAGATTGGGATCGAGACGGAACGGTTTTACAAGGCTTACGATCAGAAACTCTATTCGCAGATGGGCACGGCCGCGTTTTTTGACCAAGAGACGTTTGGCGAAGACCGGCTGATCACGGGCATGAACGCGACGCCGTGGCCGGAATTTTTGGCGAAAGCGCCACTCTCGGACGTGGCGAAGCAAGATATCGCGCGAGTTTATACGGAGAGGGTGGACTACCTGGCGGGACTTTCGAAGGAAGAGAAGCGCGCAAAGCTTGCGAAAATCAGTTACGCGGATTATTTGACGAAGTTCTGCAGGGTACATGCCGAGGCGCTGCCTTTTTTCCAGACGTTTCCTCATGATTTGTATGGAGTGGGGACTGATGCGGTTCCTGCGCTGGGCTGCTTCGAATCGGGAGACGACTACGGGTCGTTCACATATCCGGGCTTCGACGGCTTGGGTATCGGCGAGCACGAAAAGGAAGAACCGTACATTTTTCATTTCCCGGATGGCAATGCGTCGATTGCGCGGCTGCTGGTGCGCGCGCTGATTCCGGGCGCGGCGCCGGGGCATTCGATGGACGACGTGGTGACGGCGCGGGTGGATTACAGCAAGCTGGATGTGGACGGCACGGCGGTGCGCGTCAGGCTGAACAGTACCGTGATGCACGTGCAGCACTCCGGGAAAGGGGCCGCAACGGGTGACGCGCCGAAGACAGTTGAAATCGCCTACATGCGCGGGAAGAAGTTGCAATCGGTCGAAGCAAGGAATTGCGTGCTGGCTTGCTACAACGGAATGATTCCGTACATTTGCCCGACGCTGCCGCAGCAGCAGAAAGAAGCGCTTTCTTATCTGGTGAAGACGCCCCTGGTGTACACGCACGTGGCGCTGCGGAATTGGACTTCGTTTGCGAAGTTGGGCGTGCATCATATTGTTGCCCCAGGCGGATATCACACCTACACGGCGCTTGATTTTCCGGTAAGCATCGGCGCTTACGCTTTTCCTAGCAAGCCCGAAGAGCCGATGGTGCTGTTTATGTTGCGCACACCCTGCAAGCCAGGGCTGCCGATGCGCGAACAGTTTCGTGCCGGACGTATGGAGTTGATGGATACGCCGTTTTCGAAATTCGAACGCAACGTGAGGGATCAGCTCAGGAGAATGCTTGGTGGAACGGGATTTGACCCGGCGCGCGACATCGAGGGCATTACGGTGAATCGCTGGGCGCACGGCTACGCGTACACGGCGAACACCCTTTTCGATCCCGACTGGAAGGAAGAGGAGAAGCCGTGGGTCATCGGGCGAAAGCCATTCGGAAAAATTGCGATTGCGAACTCCGACGCGGGGGCGAGCGCATATTCGGATGTGGCCATCGATCAGGCCTGGCGAGCCGTGAGCGAGATTCTGAAAAGTTAGCGGAACGGCTGACGGGGAGCCAGGTCGCTCCCGGCAAAATGACCTTGAAGGCTTTCGCCGCTAAATATGTTATTGTCTTCGGGTAGACTCCCGAAGTAGGGTTGCCTGAACTTCCTGCAGGGCGCGCTTTTTGGCCCCCACTGGATTCAGCCAATTTCAGGCCAGTGTAACGTAGCGTCCGGGAAGCGCGAGCTTGTCGAGATCCTGCACTCATGGTGCTTCGAAGAGTTCAGGGAGAATCAAGATGAAGAGTTTGTTTGTCGGCAACATGAGTTTTCAGACCACGGAAGGCGAGCTGCGTGATTTGTTCACTCCATTCGGACAAGTAACGCGGGTGCATATGGCGATGGACCGGGAAACCGGGCGGGCGCGCGGCTTTGCATTTGTGGAAATGCCGAATGACGAGGAAGCGGCCAAAGCGATGGCCGGATTAGACGGCAAGGAGTTGGGCGGGCGCAATTTGAAGGTGAATGAAGCGCGGCCTAAGGGAGAAGGCGGACCTCCACGCGGACCGAGGAATTTTGGCGGGCCGGGCGGCGGCGGTGGCGGCCGCGGCAAGGGTGGCGGCGGGGGACGCGATCGCTTTTCGAATGAGGACTACCGCGAGTCTGCGCGGCAGCCGCGCGAGCCGCGCTGGTAATAGAAGTCGAAGTGGACGGACAGTGACGGCGCTGGGCGCGCCGTGCAGCGTTGCGAGGAGACGCGATGACAACGACATTCCAGAAACGACAAAAAGAAATGAAGCGGATGGAAAAGCGCAAGATGAAGGAAGAAAAGCGCGTGCAACGGAAGCTGGACAAGACCGCAGAGAAAGAATCGGGCATCTCAAACGAAGAAATTCTAGTACCGCTGACGGGACCTGTGCCGTTTGACCCAGAACAGTAGCCGCTGACCCTCGAGGCGCGGCCTGCCTGCCGCTGAGTATCAACATGCTGTGAATCGAGCAGGGCGCGCGAAAAGCGCGCTCGGAAACTCCGTGTGGCAGACGCCAGAATTGCGGTGCGTCAGTGCATGGCCATCGGGCCGCCCCGGGCCTGCGGGCGACGCATCAGGAAAATAAACGGAAGCATTAACACAAACAAAACCGCGAGAATCAGGAAGATACTGTTGTAAGCAAGCATGCTGGCTTGCCGCTCGACCATGCCAAACATCGCGGCGCGGGCCTGGTGGGCTGCGGTGACGGCATCCGACCCCGTGGACCGAAACATTCCCTGCATCGAATTCATCATGTTTCGCGCGATGAAGCTGTAAGGCGTGACATGCGAGCCGAGTTGGGCGATATTCCGTTGCTGGAACCGCGTCTGCATGGTACTGACTGCGGAAATGCCGATACTGCCTCCCAAATTTCGCACCAGGTTGAACAGGCTGGTGGCATTGCCCATGTTTTCTTTGCGAATGGGAGCCATGCTGATGGTGGTAAGCGGAACAAAAATAAGACCTAGCGACAAGCCCATTATCAGTTGCGGCCAAAAGAAATCCCAAAAGCCGGCGCTGAGACTCAGGCGCGAGAATTGGAATAGTGTCCAGCCACATACGATCAATCCCGCCGTAAGCATTTTGCGCGGATCGAACTTGGCTATGATAATGCCGGCGACGGGCATGGCGATGAAGGAGCCAAGCCCGCGCGGGGCCATAGCGATTCCGGCGCGGATGGCAGGGTAGCCGAGGAGCGTTTGAAGGATGAGCGGGATCAGTACGGTGGTTCCGTAAAGGCCAACGCCGAGCAGCGACATCAGGAATACTCCGGTCGAGTATGTGGAGTCTTTAAACACGCGCAGATTAACGACCGGGTCCTTGATGCGCAGCTCGTAGAAGAGAAAGGTGAGGAGAGAAGCACCGGCAACGATCGCGACTGCCGTGATCCAGTTGGTGCTGAACCAGTCTTTTTCTTGGCCTTTATCGAGGACGATTTGCAGCGTCGCAATTCCAATGGCCAGCAGCCCGATGCCCCAGTAGTCAATTTTTTGCGAAGCGCGCCGGATGTAGGACGGGTCGAAGATGAATAGCGACGTCATTATGAGGGAGGCGATGCCAATCGGCACATTGATGTAAAAAACCCAGCGCCACGAATGGCTATCAGTGAGCCAGCCGCCGAGGACGGGGCCGAGCATGGGAGCCACGACGATGCCGAGTCCCCAGAAGCCCATGGCCTTGCCGCGGTCTTCCGGGCGGAAGGATTCCAGCAGGATGGCCTGCGAGATAGGCTGCAAGCCTCCACCGCATGCGCCCTGGATGACTCGGCACGCGACCAGGAAGGGAAGACTGGGAGCGAGGCCGCACAAAAAAGACGCGATTGTGAAGCCGGTGACCGAGAGCATGAGCATGCGCTTGCGGCCAAAAAAATTAGAGAGCCAACCAGTGAGCGGAAGAATGATGGCATTGGCTACGAGGTAGGATGTGAGCGTCCAGGTAGCTTCATCTACCGTCGCGGATAGGCTGCCGGCAATGTGAGGGAGAGAGACGTTTACGACAGTGGTGTCCAGCACTTCCATAAAAGTGCTGAGCATGACGGCAATCGCAATGATCCAAGGGTTGATGTGCGGTTGATTTTGCGCCGTTTCCCGGGGCATCAAGACCTCGAGCGGCTCGTTGAGAGACGCCCATGCCTGCTTCGTTAGAATCATAGAGTCTGATCGCGTTCGAGGCAAACGCTCATCCCGACGTCGTTGCCCAACCGCTATTTTTTCCTCAGAAACGCTGTGCAGACGCGGGCGCTTGCGGTATCTTGTCGGCATGCAAAGAATGGAAAGGAGCGTCAATGGAGTTGCGTAAATCTCGCCGGGAGTTTCTTGCGGGGATGGCCAAGGTGGCTGCCGCGGCGATTGTTCCGGTGGCCTCGTTGTTTGCTCGAGAACCGCTCTATCCTTCGATCGATTTTGCGAATTTCGTTGGGGCTGACCGTATGAGTTCACCGTTCCGCGTCGCCGTCATCAATGATGAGGTTGGCCAAGACTTCGGGCGTTCCTGCGAGGTTATCGCGCGCGAGTTTGGTCTCGAGTGGATCGAGCTGCGCGGCATGTGGAACAAGAATCTGCTGAAGCTCGACGCCAAAGAGGTCGCCGAAGCGCGCCGCATTCTCGAAAAGTACAAATTACGCGTAACGGACATCGCCAGTCCGCTATTCAAGGTGGATTGGCCAGGCGCGCCGAAATCCCAATTCGGCCCCCAGGGCGCGCAGTTCAACGCTGATTTCACTTATGAGCAGCAGGGTGAGGTTCTCGAACGCAGCATCGAGCTGGCGAAAACCTTCCAGACGGACCGCGTTCGCTGCTTCGATTTTTGGCGGCTCGAAGATCAGACGCCTTATCGCGCGGCAATGAATGAGAAGTTGCTTGCGGCAGCCGGAATGGCCGGGAAGAAGGGAATTACGCTGCTTCTGGAAAATGAACCCGCCTGCAACACCGCCACGGCAGCGGAAGCAGTGAAGGTGCTTGCCGAAGTGAAATCTCCTTCGCTCATGCTGAACTGGGATCCCGGCAACGCCGCGTCTCGCGGCGAAAAGGCGTTTCCAGATGGCTATGCGCTGCTCCCAAAAGAACGAATCGGCCATTGCCACTGCAAAGACGTCGTCAAGAAGCCAGATGGCAATAGTTACGAGTGGGCCGCGATGGGCAAGGGCCTGATTGATTGGACTAGCCAGTTTGCGGCGCTGAAGCGCGATGGCTATCGCTTTGCCGTCAGCCTGGAAACGCACTGGCGGGGCCCCGGGAACGCTGAGGAATCCACGCGGCAGAGTTGGGCAGGGATGAAGGATGAGTTACAAAAGGCTGGCGCGCTGTAAACCGCAACGGATCTTTCGCAATCTCGGACCGTCAGAAAGAACGCATTGCGCCTGAAGAGGCCGCAATACTCAGGCCGGATCAACCGATTCATTCAACTGGCCCAACCAGGAGCGGAGACTAAGAACGATGATGAAACGCCTTTTGACTGGCCTCGCATTTATTCTGGGGTTTACTACGGTTTGTTCGCAGGCGCAGACCGCTCGTTGGACGGAAAAGACGGCGAATGACTGGTATGAGAAACAGCCGTGGCTGGTTGGTAGCAACTACATTCCATCCACGGCCATCAACGAGCTGGAAATGTGGCAGGCCTCGACTTTCGATCCCGAGCGCATCGACCAAGAACTCCGGTGGGCGGAATCGCTCGGATTGAACACCATGCGCGTGTTCTTGCACGACTTGCTCTGGCAGCAGGATAGCGAGGGATTCAAAAAGCGCCTCGACATTTTCCTGTCCATCGCGCAGAAACATAAAATCAGGCCGCTCTTTGTACTCTTTGATTCCGTTTGGGATCCTAATCCCAAGGTCGGAAAGCAGCGCGCACCAAAACCCGGCGTGCATAATTCAGGTTGGTTGCAGAGCCCTGGTGCGGCAGCGCTCAAAGATCCCAGTCAATATCCGCGCCTCGAGGCGTATGTCAAGGGCGTGGTCGGAGCGTTTGCCAAGGACCAGCGGATTCTCGGCTGGGACGTCTGGAACGAGCCGGACAATACGAACGGCGGAAGCTACGCGAGCTTGGAGCCGCCTAACAAGGAGGAACTTGTGCGTTCGCTGTTGCCACGGGTGTTTGAGTGGGCTCGCGAGGCGGGCGCGTCGCAGCCGCTTACGAGCGGAGTCTGGAACGGGGACTGGTCGTCGGTGGAGAAGTTGAGTCCGATGGAGAAAATTCAGTTAGGACTCTCTGACGTTGTCTCGTTTCACAGTTACGAGTCACCCGTGGTGTTTGAGAAACGCGTGGTGTCGTTGCAGCAGTATAAACGCCCGATGGTGTGCACGGAATACATGGCCAGGGGAAACGGCAGCACGTTTCAAGGCACGCTGCCGATCGCCAAGAAATATCACGTGGGCGCCATCAATTGGGGGCTTGTTGCCGGGAAAACGCAGACCAATCTGCCTTGGGACTCCTGGAAGAATCCTTACGTGAATCGCGAACCAGCGATGTGGTTCCACGAAATTTTCCGCTCCGACGGCCAACCGTACCGGCAAGACGAAGCCGACTTCATCCGCTCGATAATTCAGAGTGACGCCGCTGGCGACTGACTTTTGAGGCTAGCCACGCAATCGCAACGCGGCAAGGGGAGGAAGAGTTTGGTTCCGGGACCTGGACTCGAACCAGGACTCTCAGCTCCAAAGGCTGATGTGCTACCGATTGCACTATCCCGGAACTGTTGCAAATGCTGTGCTTAACATCATGCCGCAGCCTCTACCCGAGGGTCAACTGGGTCAAACTCCAGCATTTTTCCAAATTTGGGTTCTTCCTGAAGCCGAGCACAACAGATCGCTTCTGACGATCCATACGACCAGGAATGTCAATGAGATATCTGCCGCGCCAAGCTCCATTCCTTTCTCCAATCCTTCCGTTTTGACCAGTTCCACGACTCGTCGATTTTTCTCTCCGATAAACCATTCGAACCGTTGCAACGTTTATGATAGCAGGCAGGGCGTTCATGCTGCCACCGCCCGGCTGTGAGTCAACTGTTTCGCTTTAAGAATTGTGCGAACAGTGCGAGCACTGACGTTCAGGTTCACGCGTGATTGGGCCCCTACCGCCCGCCCAGCCTGACATGTAGCGACCGCGGATCGACATCCGGGAAAATACCATACCGTAAATCAGGTATCTGCCTTATTGATTTCCATGTAGGGCGCAGGGTTAGAATCACAGCGGACCCTATATTTTCTGCCCGGGCAGTTGCCCTTTTAGGGTCGGCGTGTCTGAGAAGGATAAGAAGCTAAAGCACTTAGAGTTTCGCATTTGTGCAAGGATCGTGCACGCGGTCGGTTAAGCCTATCAACACCCAGGGAGTGCTAACATGATCCAAGACGGCTCGAACGTTCTCCAAAACAGTGACACATCAATCAAAATACTTATCGCCGACGACTCGGAAATAGTGCGCCGCGGGATACGTCAGTTGCTGTCGGCCCAACCCGAAATCGCAATTGTTGGCGAGGCCAACAGCTTCGCTCAAGCAATCCAAATGGCAAGCGATTTAGAGCCCCACGTGGTCGTCCTGGATTTGCACATGCCCGACGAAAACAGCATTCCGCCTCAAGAGATCAAATTGCGTCTGAATCATGGCTCACAGGTACTAGTCATATCGGTTTGGAACGATGAGGACAGCAGAAAGTTAGCGGAGAGCATCGGTGCCGCGGTCTTTCTCGACAAAATGGACCTTGCTAGCACACTCATTCGCACGATCATGCAGTTGAAACGTGAACGCTCCGCGCGAGGGGAGTGACGCTTTACCGGAGGGCCAGATCGCGGGGCATGAATCCTGCAAGACGCATCCGCGAATAACTGTATTCCCATTCAAATGCGCCTCTTTGTAGGACAACCAGCTGAGGCTTTAAAGCGTTGAGTCATCAACTGTTCGGGATACGGTTAAGCCAATCCACACGCAGCCCAACGGAATGGCGGAATGGAGGTGAGTTGGCTCGAATCCTTCTAGTCGAGGATAATCCGAAGTCTCGGCAACTCCTAAAGGGGTTTGTCGAGGCGCACGAGGAATGGCATGTCTGCGGAGTGACCGGCGTGATTTTCAACTCTTTTCCAGCATCACTTCCGTGGACTTAATCACCGCTGAGACTTTGTCGCCCACTTTTAGTTTCATTTCGTCCGCGCTTCGCTTGGTGATTACGCTCTCGATCAAATTCTTCCCGACACGCATTACGACATGGGCCATGACGCCGCCAAACTGGATTTCAACAACCTTGCCTTCGAGACGATTCCTAGCTGATAGAGTCATGGGCAAAGATTACGCCTAGTTGTTCGAGTAGTCCAGAGCGAGGAGTCCTGTTACACGACAGTTCGCGTCGGTATTCCTGTTGGGCTCGATCTCTAACAAGCATACATGCGGCTGATTAGAAGAACGCAGTTATCCGACAAGTGGAAGCTGAATTTGCGGCGCGTATACGACTCCAATCTTGCCACTAACGCGCCATCTTCCCATTTTCTGAAGGGTGTGCAAATAAAGCTTGCGGTCTTCCTCTTTGGCCTTACCCAACGGACGCAGGAGTTTGCTTAGATCTTCGCATCCTTGCCTGAACTTTCCAGGCGGGTCTTGACTGTCCGGAACCAATGATCTTGTAACTAGCGTATTGGGCACACGAAAACCGAGGTCCTATTCTGGCGGGGCGTGCCTTTCCATATACTGAAATCAAGGCATGCGGGTCAACGGACCTTTTCCGAAGTTCGGACTCCTTCTATTCGGCGCGGTGTAAACCTGATGATTGCTGGACAACAATTCGTTCCACGCATACTCATCGCCGAAGACTCGCCCGTGTGTCGAAAGCTGCTAGAAACCATCCTTGAGAAGAAACCCTACGACCTCTGCTCCGTTACGAATGGACGCGAAGCCTTGGATGCCTTTGCACAATTTCACCCTGACATTATCATCACGGATTGGATGATGCCCGACGTGTCGGGAGTTGAGCTGTGTCGTCAGATCCGTAAGTCGCAGGATGGCCGCACATACATTATCTTGGTCACCCAGAAGTCCGAGAAGCAGGACATCATCGAAGCTTTGGACGCGGGAGCGGACGACTACGTCACTAAGCCATTTGACTTCGGAGAACTGTTGGCCCGCATTCGAGTAGGTTGCAGAACCGCTCAAATGAGCCGCGAAATCGAAGCTAAGAATGCTCTGCTTGAGAAAGCCGCCAGGACTGACCACCTGACGGGCTTGCCGAACAGGCTGGCCGTTGAAGAATTCGCTGCGAAGCAACTCAGCGCAGCAAGTCGGCACAAGTTCAACCTTTGGATCGTCGTCACGGATTTGGACAAGTTCAAGCTCGTAAACGATACCTACGGCCATTTTGCCGGTGACGAAGCGATCAAGCGCTTCGCGACCATCCTCAAGGCCAACACACGTGCCGCCGATATGTGCGGACGGCTCGGCGGCGATGAATTCTTAATTGTGATGTCGCATGGCAATAAGAAGGCGATTGTTCAAACGATTGAGCGCCTGCGAGCAGACTTCGCCGATGAGAAGGGAAATTTGAATGGTCAACCGGTTTCTTTTACGGCAAGTTTCGGAATCGCTGGATGTGATGGGACTGAAAAAGTGACGCTTCGTGATCTGCTGACGCGTGCCGACCACGCTTTGTACCTGGCGAAGGAATGCGGGCGAAATCAAGTAAGAGTTCACATACGAAACACAGTCTTGAGTGAATTGGTCCCTGTAGCCAGACCGTGACTCGCCGCAGTGCAGCTTGAAAGTGGCGCATTCGTGAAAACGCTAGGCTTTCTCTGACATCTCCCGATTTCGCGTCATGGTCAGATCACTCGACATGTTTTTCGAACGTAGTAGAGGAGGTGCCTGTGAGGTTACCGAGTGCCTCTCTCTTTTTGTTCCACGCGAGAAATTCTTCAACGACGAAAACGCTCGAGGCCGCACAGTATGCGAACAAGCTCCCGTTCGTCCCGAAGGTACGATGTCCATGTGCCCGTCGCTCACAAATTCAGCTAATCTGTTTCCACTCCGCCTTTAGAGCAGGGCAACTGGCGCCCGGAGAGACTCGAATTCGCGACCCTCTGCCTCGAAGGCAGAACATCAGCCCATATCCTCTACTTCTTCGAGCTTCAACGTCGAGGTGGATACAGTTTCACAAGGCATTCCCGAAGCTCGACAGCATCATCACCTTGCGCATCGCTCCCGTAACTGCTGCCGAGGCCGCGCACAACCGTGCGCAGTAGTCCTAACAAGGGCGCAGCCTGAAATACCCTAACCAGATGAATGCCGCAAAAATCCAAACGATCGCGTACTCCACCACTGGCCCGCCTGCGAAGACAAAGTGCAAGACGAAGGGAATGGGGATCAGCGTAAAAAATACCGCACACACCAATGAGGCCGTGCGCCAGCGCAGGCGCGCGAAATAGAGGAACCAGAGGACCGCCGCCAGGCTCCAGTCAAACGCCGCGTGCCAGGGGGCGTCGCGAACCATCAGAGAGACGATACGGTCATGCGTGAAATCGAATGATAGCGGGACGAGCGTCAAGAACAGGCTCACGCCGAACAACCACTTACGCCGCCGCAATCCCCAAAGGACGCTCTCCAGGTCGCGTTTCTCCCTTGCTGAGCCGGCCGCGATGGGCGCGGCGGCCCGCAAAGTCTCGAGCGGCGTCGCCGCGCTGCGCGCAATGCGTTCGAAGTCGGGATCCTGACGAAAATAATCCTCGACCAGCACTTTCGTATCCCTGCTGGCCTCGCCCGAAAAATAAATCGGCAACAAATCGGTGACCACTTCCCGTGTGACGTTCATGGTTTCGCTCCTGCGGCGGGAACGACCTCCCGCCATGCCTGCCTAGTTAGCATCAGCTTCAATCTCGCGCGATGAACCTTGACTTTTGCGGTAACCACTGGGATTCCCAGCGTCTCCGTTTGGGAGTAAAGGTTGGGCTAACACCCTACGGCAAGTTCTTGCCATCGTTTTGTCGTCCAGACTGAGAACTTGAGCCCAATGAACGAATGATAGAAATTATCGGCCCACTACGAGAGCACGGATGTGAAACAACGGGATTCACGATGCAACTGAGCCCGCTTCGCTTTTCTGCCCGTGAAAACGATTGCCATGGTGGTTGGAGGCTGCCACATTGTCGTTTGGAATAGTCGTCAAGATCACTTCCGAACGCTCGAGGATGAAGTGCGTGGCCTGGATTCGTCAAACTTTACTGCTGCCAAGATGCGAAGGCCTCGGCTCACCGGCGTCGCCGTCGACGTAACGGCCCCTGGCTCGCTTAAATTGGGGCCCTGATATCTGCCCGGAGCCCCTTGCATACTTCTTTCTCTGAAGGACCGCCCCGCAGCATGGCAGCTTCTCTTGAATTCAAGCCGGAGTTTGGACAGGCATAACCAAAAACGTC
>Ga0207103_10050_pt1 | contig 33518 bp, 30 predicted proteins | sample Alteio_BWMinHeat_81_FD_153546 | JGI IMG/M metagenome (GOLD analysis project Ga0207103, IMG submission 153546) | Enriched cells from forest soil in Barre Woods Harvard Forest LTER site, Petersham, Massachusetts, United States -... | ecosystem: Environmental > Terrestrial > Soil > Temperate forest >...
GCATGGTGAAGGGCGGATCTAGCTACCTCTCGCAATCGGAGTTGCCGGTCACGTTTGGACTCGGTAAAGAAGACCGCATCGAGAGAGCAGTGATCTACTGGCCAAGTGGGATCAACGAGGAGCACAAGAATCTCACCGCCGGTAAAGCCTACGAGTGCATTGAGGGGAAGGGTATAAGGGCTTTGCCGGGTTTCTAGTGACAAAAATTTGACTTCGCTTCCGTGGACCAAGCGCGTCTAATGCAGGCATGGACGTTACTTCGATTAGCGAAGAGGCGGTTCGAAGAGGAGCAGCGGTTTACAGCAGGCCGGTGCTCGCGATCTACGACCTCTTTGTGCTCCGGTTCACGAACACTTTCGTCTGGAAGTGCCCGTCTACACACACTCTGGAGTTTTACAACCAGAATGTCTCAGATAAGCACCTCGATGTGGGCGTGGGGACCGGATATTTTCTCGATCGCTGCAGGTTCCAGTCCGCGACACCGCAAATCGCGCTGATGGACCTGAACGAGAACAGCCTTCAGAAAACGGCGAAGCGGTTGCGGCGCTATCATCCCAAGACTTATCTGCGAAATGTGCTCGAACCAGTCGAAATTGGAGACTCGGAATTCGGGTCGATTGGTCTGAACTTTCTGCTGCACTGCCTTCCCGGAGACATGGTCACGAAGCGGGTTGTCTTCGCGAATCTCAAGCCTCTGCTGCGCGAGGGGGGCGTTATTTTCGGGACGACGATCCTTGGTGTGGGTGTACGACGCAACTGGCTTGCTGACGTCTACATGCGAATCTTCAACTCAAAGGGTGTCTTCTGCAACTACAATGACCGGCGGGCTGATTTAGAGGATGGACTTTCAAAAAGTTTCAGCCGGTATGAAGTGACCACCCGAGGCTGCATCGGGTTCTTCAGAGCGTGGAAGTAAGCTCTCTTTTGGTGCCGGAAGCTGTTGCAAATTCCTGGTCTTTAGAATTTGCAAAGCCTCGGCCGTCTTCCTCCACTTGCCCCGTTTAAGAGAAAGACTCGCGTCAGCTGTCGAGAAATACCACAAGATATTTTCCCGCAAACCGTGCGTCACGCCAACAAAGTTGTGCTTTGCAAGCACGAGCACCAGTTCACTATAGGCGTCATCCGCCAATTTGTATTGCCCGGGCTTGGTGAGTGCGCCTGTATCCAGGTTCCGATCGGGGAGATCGTTTGTGCCTTCTGCCATCTTATGCGCCTGCTCAACATAGATTCGTACGACGTTATTCATGCTCTTGATGTAGAGGTCCTCCGTCTGCGGAGTGGGGTCTTTGTACTCCAGCGCTTTCAGCGGACCGAATTTCGGAATCAGTTTAAACAGGAAGGCGAGAGTCTTGGCGAACCAGCCTGGGTGCTGGTATTCCGAACCAAATTGCTTTTCATAATCTGCTCGCGAAAGATGGAAGAGGAATTCTTTGTGAGCGGGATCCCGTTTCTCCTCGAGATGCTGATGGTCGCGAGACGCAAGAGCAACCTTCGTCATCTCCGGTATGACCTGGCTTACTGCAAAGCGAAAAGTACCGATGCTCAACTCCTCATTGTGAAGAAATTCCGATAGCGCGATTCCATAAGTCTCCTGAAAGGCGCGCTGGAGAAGGTTTTGAGCTATCTCGAAACCGATAAAGTCGTGATACTGCTTGGCGGTGTAACGGCCTTTGGCGACCTGCACGACATCGAAGCTGAATTCAGTTTTTAGGTGCGCCTCCGGATTGTCTTCGTAGGTGACGACCTTTCCGTATTTTTTACGGAGCTTCGGGTACTCGATCGGTACCGAATCATTGACCGCGGGATGGCCCCAGCTGTCACTGACGTAGTGGGCGAGCGCTCCCAGGGCGAAGGCGTATTCGTTGACGTTGCTGGAGTCGCGAACTAGGCGATCGACAAAATTCCCGGTCCGGGCATAATGCAGCAAGTTCGTAAATTCGTGGCTGCCGAACGGGTAGTAACCGATGTCCTGGATGACGGATCCGCCGTATGCGTACGCATGTGCCGTCTTGAGATCTTCAGGCGTCGATTGCGGGAAGCGTCGGAGTAGCGCGGGTCGAATTGTGTCGTCCCAGCAGATATCCACGACTTCCTCGTGGGAAAGAACGGAGTACGCCCGTGCCTCATGGGCGTAAGCAGCCAAGAATGCAAGGAGGACTGCGATTGGCAGGAGTCGTTCTCGATCAAGAAGCATCAGCATCCAACACTGGGGCAAGCTGATTAGATGCAGGTTCCGCTAAAGGCGGAGCGCAGGCCTGACCGGTTCCGCGAACCAAAAAATTGGGTGAGAATACTCAATTTCCGCGACAGCGGCCCATTTTGCGGGTATTGTCCGTAGCAGTACCGAGTACTTATGCGTCATACAATCTTGATCGTGGACGACGATGCCGCGTTGGTCGAAATCATGACCGTTTTTCTACGCTCCCAAGACTATGAAATTTTTGCGGCGGATAGTGTGACTGGCGCTATGAGCTTAATTCAGCAAGAATCATTCTCGGGATTGATCATCGACTCTTTACCCGGCCTGCGCGGTCTGGAAGTCGTGAAGGTATTTCGAAAGAAGAATCCGTTAGGAGCGATTATCTTCTTCACTGGCCTGGCTTACGACGACACTTCCGAAACGGCAATCAAAGCAGGCGCGAACGCGGTGTTGTTCAAGCCCGTCGGACTGGAGAAGATTGCATCAGCACTGAGGCGACTACTTGCGAAAACTGCATAGCCACAATGCGGCTTTACCCCTACGGAATTGCGCGAGTCCCCACCGCAGCTTTCAGTTGCTCGACGGCAAGCATGTAGCTGGCCAGCGATTGCCGGTAGGATAGTTGAACTGAACGGTAACTGCGCTCGGCGTCCAGGAAGTCGAGAAGACTCGCGGCGCCGTGCTGAAAAGCATATTGGCTTATATCAAGAGATTCCTTCGCCTGATCAAGATATCCCGAGGTGTAGAGCTTAACGACCTCATCGTTCGAACGAACGGCAGCGTAGGCGCTGTAGACATCAGTTAGAACCCCATCGGAAGCAGCCAAATCCATTTGCTTGGCCTGGTCAATTGCGTAGCGCGTGCGCGCGATTTCTCCCTGATTGCGATCGAAGACGGCAAGCGGAATGTTGAAGAAGAATGCGGCAGTATTGGTCCCGGAGACGTGCGAGTAGGTAAAGGTTGTTCCGAGATCTTGCTTACCGTTCGCAATCGCCAGACGGTTCTGGCTTCCCGCAGCGTTTACACCTGCGTTGGCTTCAAGAAGGTCGGGCCGTTCCCGCAAAGCTCTCAGCTTCAAATCGTCAACGTTCAGGTCGAGCGGTCGATATAGCAAGTCGCCGGTGATGTCGTAGGTATCAGGCAACGCGTCATAGCCTATGAATTGCCGGAGTTGGGCCAGGCCCTGAACGCGAGCAACGTTGGCGGCCGACACATCTGACTGAAATTGCAGCAACTGCAGTTTCACTTTCAGCAGATCGCCTTCACTGATATCTCCTGCCTTAAAACGTGCATTACTGATGCCCACCGTTTTCTGATAACTATCGAGCGCCTGCTTTGCGAAATCGAGATTAGACTCGGCCAGCAGCACGTTGATGAACTGCTGTGCGACTGAGAATGCGAGCGTGCGTTCAGTATCGGCCACCTGGTAACGGGTTACCGTGGTCGCATCCTGGGCCGCTGCGAGGCGTGCCTGGCGCTTTTTGCCTCGTTCTATGGTGTAACCAATGCCGAGATCGTACTGAGCATTGTCGTTGAGGAATGTCGAGGTCAGCTGGCTGGGTTCAAAAATCGGGATAAATTGCGCATCCCACGAGAGCAACGGATTGGGACGCAGGTTTGCCGTGACCTCATTGGCCTGGCTCTGCGGGATCTGGCTCTGAGCGGCTTTCAGGGCATGACTGTGTTCGATGGCCAGCTTTATGGCGTCATCAAGCGAGATTCGCGCTGGACTCTGGGCGCCGGCTATGGGCGAAAATGTAATCGAGACAACGAAAAGGGCGATTACTTTTAAGAGGAACAGTTTGGACGTGCGATGGCGGAAATCCGTCATGGTTGCGTTGATTTGGAGCTTCCAGCTGCTTGGGATTGTAAATCCACGATAACGTTCGAAATAGTGTAAAGGTACGTCTGAAAGATTGCTGTTGAAGAGAGCTTGAACACTAGATGCAGAAAAAGTTGCTTGAATTAGTGAAGTAATCGGCGCCAAGAGAAAGGTCCAGCTGCGATCGACAGCTGGACCTTGAACTAACAGACTGGGCAGAAGTTATTTCGGCAATCCATTACTGCTGTTCGAGGAGTTTGCTGTTCCCGGCGCTCCTTCACGAATCTGGTCACGCCCGGCAGTCAATGCTCCTGCATCGTCGATGCGGTTCGCCTTCTTGGCATCTGTCACCAAGCCGTTAATTCGGTGGAAAGTGTCCCCAGCTTCCGCGATCTGGTCCGGCGGAACTTCATTGTCAACGGCCAAACCGTCGCTGGCAGGATCGTAATGAGCGGCTGTCTCGGCAGCCTTGGTGCTCTTAGGTTTGCCCAGCTGATCGAATAGATTCTTCTCAATCAACGCATTCATTTTCTTGGCATCGGCTTGAATCTTCTTCCAGTCGACCTTGCGTTCATTGGCGATCTGGACCGCCGTTTTGCCGCCCTTTATCTCTCCTCCCAGCTCGTCCATGCTGACCCCGGTAGCGGAGATTTCCTGCAGCAGAAACATGGAACCGTAATCGATATTTAGCAACCGGCGGGCTTGAATCAGCTGGTTGCGATCGAGTTTGTAAGTGTCGGCAACGCTCTTATTGACCGCTTCTCGAGCCGTCTGGTCCCAAGCCATCGCCTTGATCTTTGCGATTTGCTTTTCGGCCGATTTTTGGTCGTCGCTGAAGGCCGGAATCGCAGCTGCCAGCACCAGTATGATTGCCATCCAACGTACTGCAGTTTTCATGGTAAGTACCTCCGCTCTATTGAGTGTTATCGAACTAAAAGCAAAAATCAAGGACAGCCGCAGACCGGTATGCCAAAAGACAGGCCAGTTCTGGTCTGCTATACGCGAACGGCTGTCAATTCGTTCCGACCTTTGTTACTGCCAAGTAGATCAGGTTGGTCAGGTTCCCGATCTGGTCCGTTTCCACTCTCTCATCATTCCCGTGGACTGTTGCGCCTTCCGCTTCCGTCCGAGGAACCGCCAATCCGTAGGCTTGTACGCCCTTGGCGCGCAGGAAGGACGAATCGGTAGCTCCCGTCTGCATCACTGGCAATGTGATCGAATCCCGAAAGACCTGGCGCTGAGCACTCTCCAAAGCTGCGAACATCGCAGTGTGAATGCTGGAAGGTGGCGCTGCAACCATGTTCAACGCCGTGTCCTCGGCGATGACCTTCACCTGCGGATCGTTAATCAGCTCTGCCAGCGAGGCACGAAATTTTCCCAGATCTTCATCTGGGAGCGCGCGAACGTCAAGCACGCCTTCGGCCGTTGGCGGAATCACATTCGATTTGAATCCCGCTTTCAGCATGGTTGGCACGACTGAAGTTCGCAGCATGGAATAGTAGATTGGCTTTTTCACACGCAGGATTTCCTGCACTTTGGGATCTTCAACGTTCCGGTACCAGGCTGCTTCCTCCGGCGGGCTAATCTTAGCCAGACCCTCGAAGAAGGCTCGCGTGGTTTCATTTAGCCGGGAAGGTGTTGTCCAGTTTCCTGCTTTTGCGACGGCCATGGCGAGATGCGTGACAGCGTTATCCGGGCGGGGAATGGACCCGTGACCGCTGCTGCCTTCCGCACGCAGCGTAATCCCGCGCGGCAGCTTTTCGGTGGTGCTCACGCCCAGATAGTGCAGCTTGCCGTCAGTCAGCAACGAAACACCGCCTTCGTTCAAGGCAAACTCGCAGTTCAGCTTGTCCCAGTAGCGGCCAACCAATGTCGCCATTCCGGCCGGCGAGGAGGCCTCTTCGCTTGCTTCGCCCAGGAAGATCACGTCCCGAGTTAGCGGCACATACAGGCGATGCAGTTGCAACAAGACCTCGAGATTCGCAGCGACCATGGCCTTGTCATCGAGGGCGCCACGGCCATGAAGGACGCCGTTTTTCACTTCGCCGCTAAAGGGATCGGTCGTCCAATGCGAGCGGTCCACGGGAACGACATCGAGATGCCCCATCAGCAGAACCGGCCGTTTGCTTCCGTTACCGTGCAGTCGGGCCACAATACTGGCGCGGCCAGGAACCGGCTCGAGTAACTCGGAGTCGATGCCTTCCTTCTTCAGCACGCTCTGGATATAAAGCGCTGCTTGCGACTCATTGCCCGGAGGATTGGACGTGTCCATGCGAACAAGGTCACCCAGGAAACGTACCGCTTCGTCCCGGGCCGCATTGAAGTCGGGACCAGCGGCTTGCGCTTGTGCGATTGTGACAGAGGTAAGAGCGAAGACCGTGAGTGCCAGAGCCGATTTGCGCTGCAAGCTGCCTCCAGAGTGGAAGCGGAATTATAACGGTAGCGCAGCTCACAGCGATTCAGCTCCCGGCAGTTTATAGTTGCCATACGACATGACCAAGCTTCGACCTTGCATTGGAGTATTCGACTCAGGGTTTGGCGGACTGACGGTGCTGCGCGAGATGGTGCGCCTGATCCCCAACGCCGACTATCTGTATTTCGGCGACACTGCGCGTTTACCGTATGGATCAAAGTCGGCGGAGACAGTTTCGCGCTATGCCGTTGGCGCTGCACACTTCCTCGAGCAACATGGAGCGGAGATGCTGGTCATCGCGTGCAATACCGCAAGCGCGCTGGCACTCGACAGCATCCGCGCCGGAGCGCATGTGCCAGTAATTGGCGTCGTCGAACCTGGCGCTGATCACGGCGCGCAAGCGAGCAAGGGCAAGACAGTTGTGGTCGTGGCGACTGACGCAACGGTCAGCAGCCATGCGTATCTGAAGGCGCTGGAAGCGCGTGGGATCAGTGCCAAGGAGAAGGCGTGTCCCCTGCTGGTTCCGCTGGTGGAAGAAGGATGGACCGATCACAAGGTGACCGAAGAAGTCGCGCGCATTTATCTGGACGAAGCCTTCCGCGACGGATTCCAAGCAGCTGACGTGCTGTTGCTGGGATGCACGCACTATCCGCTGATTAAACCGCTATTGCAGCGCGTTGCGCCAGAGCATGTCACGATTGTTGACTCGGCGGAATCGACAGCAGGTGTTGTCGCGAAACAGCTCGCGCAATCTGGCGAGCGCGCAGCCGGAAAACCCGGGCTGAAATTTTTCGCGACTGATTCGGTCGAAAAATTTCGCCGATTGGGCGCACGATTCCTCGGACAACCGATCGAGGAAGTCCAACACGTTCAACTGAGCGAATAAGTAAGTTAGTGAGCGGCCGGCTCGGAGCCAGGATCGGTATCGGCTTCCATTGCTTCTGGACCGGGGTCCTCGACTTCCATGCTTCCTGACGTGCCCAGGTAGGTGTCCCACTCTTCTTCAGAGAGTTCGACCTGGAACGTGTCGTGAAGCTGCAGCCATGCCTGGAGCATCTCCAGGCGGTCTTCAAAGACCAAGGGCGGATCGTAGGTGTCCACTTCAATGATGGCGCCGCGAATTTTGTGAAGGGCGACTCGCTCCCATAGGGCGGGAACGTGTCCACGGGCCTGGATGCGGAAGAGGATGGAATTGATGCTGTCGTCGATCATGGCGAAGACCCGACCGTCCGGCGTTGCGAACTGGAACTCGGGCCACGCCGTGGCAATTTCGCGGAGATATCTGGAGACAATATTGCTGAGTCGCATTGTGTTTCCCGCCTGGGGTCGGGTTTTCACTCAAGTGACGCAGCGGCTCGGGGGATTCGCCACAGCTGTCGTGCTATTCCTATAGTGCACTTTTCGCTCCACAGCAAGAGCTTTTAATTCAGACGCGAACTGGCAACGAACGTGACAGGAGTGCAAACAAGTGCACACATCGCTCAGGAAAATTCATCTTCCTTTGTGGCAACAGCCAATCACGGGTAAATGACTAGAGCCATCGCGAGTTTCCAAAGAGGGAAAGTCGCACCCGTTCTCTAATAATTTCGCTGTGATCTGAAACGCTTTTCAGGTGGCTTGCACTATCCAACAGATTCGGTTTGACCCTCGTCCCATTTTGGAATCGGTCGGCCGAAGCCAGCCACAGGATGGGAGTGCATCGCAATGCCGCTGTCGTTCCTGGTAGCCACTGACCAAGAGATGCTGATCGTCGACGCCGAAACCACCCCACAAATCCCCGTCAGCGCGGACGCATTGAAGCCGACGCACGCCTACAACGTGTTCGCGTTCCTGCAAAACACGGACCCGCTCGAGCATCGCGACATCGAAGTTACGGCCTGGCACGACACGTTTGGGATCGGCATACGCGAGAAGGCGTTGGCGATCGTCCAACCGGAGCCAATTACAGTTCCGGCAAGGCGCGGGGATACCCCCGGCGTCGCGGCCGTCAATTTCTCACTGATCACTCCGCCTTCCGGGCGCGGACGCCTGGCCCTGAAGGTGGTGCCCTACGGTCCGGCACTGGTGCAGCCGGTACGCATCGTTGCTCCTGCGCCGGAGACACGGTCGTATGGCGGTCAGGTACCCGAGCATCGGGAAGCCGTGCACGCGGCGAGGGAGTGAAGAAGTTGTTAGTTGTCAGTTGCTAGTTGTCAGATTCCCCCCTTGCTGCGCAAGGGCCCGACACCCGGCTCTTCGCGGGCGAGGGCGCCCGCGCCATCCCTGTTGCGCGCCCGTCGGTTCTGCGCCACACGACACGGGAGGGTACCCCCTCCCCCTTACCAAGCATAAGCAGCCTTGAATCAGCAGCTTGGTGCGAAGGTTCTGCCAGTTGCCGGAAAACAAAGGGCTTAACAGTCAAAATCTTCAAAACAAAGAAGTTGCTAGCTGCCATTTGGCAGGAAGAAACACAGTTTGAATGCCGTTCTATTCATAGAGTAGCAATTTTGAGGGGAGCTACTAGACACTTTCAGGGAATTTATATTCAGAGCGATTTCATCGGGATACGAGGAATTTGACGCCGGAGGGGGCTTGACAGGAAAGTTGTTAGTTGCTGGTTGTCGGTTGTTAGAGCCAGGTTAGCGGCCAAAAGAGGGCCGCGGAACCTGGGGCACAAAACTAAGAGGAATCCGGATCCAGTTTCTCAGTCGTCACCGGACGGAGTGCGGGGCGGCAACTTGGGGTCCGTCCCGTTCGAGCCCTGATAGAGCTGAAAGGGCGCCCAGTAAAACGGTCGGCGGTAGATGCCGTCGGAATGCGCCATGGCCAATTTAGCGGCACGTAGCGCCACGGCTGGATCGCGTCCCCTGTCAATTCCCGCATAGAGGTTGTCCATCAGTTGGGCCGTAGAGGCGTCGTTGACCTCCCACAGGGCCGCAATGGTGTTGTGCGCGCCCGCCCGCAGGAAAGCCCAGGAAAGTCCGACCAGGCCCTCGCCGGTATATGCGCGGCTGCCTGCGCCGTAACACGTCGAGATGGTCACCAGATCGGCGTGCAAGGGCTTGGTGACGATATCGCGGGCGTAGAGCTTGTAGGAGTCTCCCTGGGGCGAGAGGATGACGGCCGATTCCAGCGGCGTGGTGCGGCTGGCGGTTCCGTGTGCCACAAAATGGACATAAGAGAAACGGCCAGTGTCGCTAGCAAGGTAGGCCTGCGGCGTGCCCTGCGCGCCTGCAAGCACGAGCCGAGCGCGGGCGGGGAAGTGATGCTCGACCCGGTCGATCTCGGTGGCGGCTTGGGGCAGACGCGGATACTCGGGGGAGGCGGACGTGGGGTCGCCAACCAGCAGCAAGTTTTTCAGCCTGGGCGCGGTCGCGTGCCGCGGGCCTGCGAGCAGCGCCAGGGAACTGGCATCGCTGAGGACGACGTCGTCGATCCAGTAATGTGGCTTGGGCGTTGGGGCGATGAGGGTTTCGAAGTTCAGATTGTTGAGAGCGCCGTCGGCAATGATGATTACGCGCGCGCCGGGGCGGATGAGCTTTTGCGCCGGCGCAACGAGCATATTGTAGAGCTTGCGGCCGGAGGCGTTGCCGGTGTCGAGCGGATCGCGCGGGCTGAGCAGGGCCTTGCGATAGTCCTGGACGGCAGCGTTGATGTCGGCGTCGGCAGGCAGTTTGAAGAGCGCGACTTTGTTGGGCGTTACCGCCCATAGATACGACTGCCCGGGCTTGAGCCAGTATTCGAGGATGACGGCTCCGGACTGTCGCGAGATTTGCTCCGGCGCCAGCGCCGAATTGAGCGCCGCGGATTTTAGTCCCAGGCCTTCGGCGAGGGTGCGAGCGCGGCTGTGCTCGACGATGCGGAGGGCATCGTTTGTGCGTCCCTCTCCGACGAGGAAGTCGATGTAGCTGTTGTAGAAGCGACTGGCGCTGGTCAGAAAAGAGAGACGGTGTTCTTCGACGTTAAGAGAGGCGCGCGCTTCGTCGACCGCGGAGAGGCCTTTTTGGAATTCGCTATCGGCGTCGTCAAACCGTTGTTGGATCGCGTAGGTTTGGGCAAGGTCCGATTCCGCTGTCCATCGAAGCCATGGTTCCGTCGCAGACTGAATCACGTGATTGAGCTTATTTTCGGCCTGGTGGTAATTTTGTTGAGACACATCGACCTCAGCATCTGTACTGAGCGCTTCGAGTTCGCGCTCTGGATTATCAGTTTTTCGACTCAGGGACAGAGCTTCAGAGGCGTAGTTGACTGCTACTTCGATCTGCCCATTCTGAAGCGCCAGATCTGCCAGATTGCCAAGAGCATTGACCATCATCTCTTGGTCCTGGATGCCTCTTGAAATGGACAATGCTCGTTGCAGATAACTTGCTGAAGCGGCGAATTGTCCTTGGTCGAAGCTGACTAGCCCAAGGTCATTAAGAAAACCACCCTGCTGTTTTGGCATGCCGAGATGCGAAAAAGCATCCGCCGCTTGCTGTAGGAGTTCTTTCGCTCTATCCAGATCGCCTAGCCTGTAGTAACACGTTCCCAAGTTCCCGAGAGTCACGGCTTGCAGGCTTTGGTTCCCGATTCTTGCTGCGATGACCAAACTCGCATTAAAAGAGTCAATTGCCTCGTCGTATCGTGCTTGCAGCATGCTCGCAAAACCAAGGCCTCCAAGTGAATTCGAGCGGAGATAATCGTTGTTCGTATCTTCTGCCCACTTCAAGCTGAGGCGGTATTCGCTCCTAGCCCTTTCGAATTGATACCGAGAGGCGAAGAATGTTCCGCGGTTGATTGCGACCTCCGCTTGCACTTGCGGAGACTTGCCGATTGCATTTCGCTCCGCCTGGTTCAGACAGTTCTCAGCTTCAGCAAACTCCTGCAGTCGAGAATGCGCCACGCCACGAGCGATTAGTTGACGAACGGCAACGTCGTCGTTTCTGAGAGAAGAAGGGAGGGCTCGATCGAGAATCCCCAAGGCTTCCTTGCTCTGGCCTTGTCGGAGCAGAATTTCGCCCTCAAGCACAAGAAAACGAGCAGCCCAATCAGGAGATCGATCGCGAAAGCGTCGATATCCCGAGTCGGCGAGCAGGTTCGCCGATTCAAATTCGGCACGCTGCATATGTTGACGGGCATCAGAGTAAAGAATCTCCGGTGGTTGCTGTTTCGCACATCCACCGGAGATCAACAGTAGGAACAATCCTAAGTGCCGGAGGGAGGATAACCGCTTCCGTTGCTTCCGCCCCCGTCGCAAATCGTACCGGAGAACGGTGGTGCCAGATCGATGCGCACCATCTCCAGCCGCTTGGAAAACTTTTCGATATAGAGGTCGGCAAGATAGATAGTGCCAAAGTTGGGCAGGTCGATAATGTTTCCGAAGACGTGTCCATCCACGGTATCGCCCTCGATATTTTTCACTAGCGTGCACAAGACCGGTCCGTTATCGGGTAGCCTTTCTTTTAGCTTGAGCCTGTCAGCCCATTTATACCGTGTCTTGACTGGTTCGGGAACATTCGGGGGCATTGGGTTGCAATAGAACTCGTTATTTACCTTCTGTCGAAAATCCGAGTCCTTATTGTACTTATCCTTGAGAGTCTCATATTGCGGGTAGTCTGAAAACGTCTTCTGATCAAGTTCGATTTTGGTCTTGGAACCCCCGATCCTAACTCCATCGAAGTTGCTGCCAAGAACCAGAACGTCTGCCGTGTCATCGTTTGGGTCGTCGATGTCGTGCAAGTTGTAGGTGGAACCAATACGCGTGGTGATTAAATCGGCCGTGAACATGTCCATAATGTTCAAGCCCTCAATGGTGACACTCGTAGTTGTGTAGCAGATGTCTCCTGCATCGTTGGACCTGCCTATAACCTGGGTGTAAGCCTTCTTGAACGAAACCATGTTATGGAAGGAAAAGTTTTCGACGAGTGCTTCAGCATGGCCGCCGATTGTGGGAAGGGTGACCATCGCCTGAGTTGGGATCGGTTCGTGGTACGGATATTTAATCATGCCGCTGATAGCGAAGGCGTGGGCATGAAACACAAAGCTTCTTGGGGTTCTTGGGCCTTTCATGTGACCACCTGTGATGACGAAATAGCGCGTTACTGCTAGCGCTGAACAGCGAACGGATAGCGTGCGATCTCTGCGCCTTCTGCTGCCGAGATCGGCTGGCCAGTACTCGCCTGTGCTACACCGCGAACGACCAGTACATAGTTGCCTGGCGTGAGCGTGTTGGCGGGCAGCAGGATTTGTACTGGATCCTTTGCCTGCTCGCGAGACACTGGCACGGCAAACTTGCGGCCACCGGAATCCGTTTCTACGGCGGCACTATAGTATGCGAAGGAATCGCTAGCGGGAATATCTATGTAGAAGCTGGATGATTTGCCGGCCGGAACCATGGGCTGCGATTCCATCGCACCACGAGATCCTGCGGTGGTGAGATTGAATGACGTAAGCGCCTGCGGAGTGGTGGCGGCGGCCATTTCGGTCTTGAGGTGCGGAATGGTGACCAGGTTCTGATAAGCGACGACAGCGAGTATCGCGGCAGCGGCGGCCAATCCCCAAGCCGGTTGGAGCCATCCCCACCGGGCTTTCTGACGCGCTGGTTGCAGATTCCGGGCCGGAACTGGGACGTCACGAAGGATTGAGCGGGCATTATCGATGAAGACCGCAGCGGCTTTCACGTCGTGGGCGCATTCCGTACATTCAAAGAAGTGGTCTTCGAAGGCCTCCCGCTGGTCGGTTGAAAGGTCGCCCAGCAGATATTTCTCGGTTGCCCTAAGTTGCACGGCCTCGGAATGGTCCATCGTTAATTCGCCCTAGAAACAGATTCCTCGCCGACCGGGTCGGCTCGTAATGACAACAAATAAGTTCTTCACCAATCGGTCTCGGATGTCGCCGTCCTCCCCAGAAGCAGTCGCCACCCGAGACCAACTGTGTACTTCATCTGGATAGTGCTGGAAGAGGGTAGAACGTTTCATCAGATTTTTTGTTTTTTGGCTGTTTCGGCCATCATGCTCTCATATAACGACTTAAAGTTCTTCTTGGCGCGGTGGAGGAGCACCCGCAAGTAGTCGCGATCGATTCCCAGTCGACGGCAAAGCTGGTCGCGGTCTCCAATTTCGTCTTCCAGAAAGAACTCACGCAAGACCTCGCGATCACGTTCGGAGAGCTGCTCGAGCACTCGCTGAACGTGCTTCTTGGCTTCCGCCGAAACGAGGACACTATCGAGATCGGCGCGGCGATCGGGCGGGTCGATGAAGCTGCCGTCCAGTTGATCGTGGCGGGAGTTTGAGCGGAAGAACTCGCGCATTACGTTGTTGCAAACCGAATTGACGAATGGACCGAGGCGATCGGGCTTTTCGAGGCCGCCATTCTTGCGAAGGGTGACGAGGACGCGCGCGAAGGTCTCTTGCTGAATTTCCTTGATGGTATCGCTGGAAAGCAGACGCGAACGCAGCTTGATCAGAATGAGATCGCTGAAATAGGAGACAAAGTGGCGTTCCGTCTCAGGATCGCCAGTCCTAAGGCGTTGATAGTATGCGTTGTCAAATGCATAGAACTCCACGTCTGCCTCTGGGGAAGGCCAGTATAGCCACCGCACCGTACAGAGTGCAATGAAGTGATGGGACATTGGTTACGGTTTGTACCGGAGCGGCAGGAAATGGTCAGACGGTGGCGGATTTTCGATAGAATCGCCGTCCGGGAAATGTTTTGAGGATGAAACACTTTTCGTGACTATCTAAGCGCGCGGCGTAACCCTTCTTAACTTCCGAGCGCGGCTGGTGATCATTTATCTTGCTGGGTGGCCGGTTGCTCGAGCGCACTTTGACCGGCGGCTGTTTCGGAGCAGATATCACTTGATGGCGCTCGGCGGGTTCGGTGGACGAAGTTTTGTAACATTCGAGCGAGGAAGATCATGTTGTCGATCACGCGACGTAAGTTTCTTGCCGGAATGACCGCGGCGGGTGGTGCGGCACTCGCGGGGACAGTGCCGGGCGCGCAGGCACTGCTTCCGAGGCCGCTCTACCCGCCAATGAATCTGGCGTATTTCGATACGAAGATCACGCCCGCAGCGTCGGATATTCGCATTGGCTATGCTGCCATCACATGGGGCGGGAACGATCGGCAGGCGATCGAAGAGATTTCAGCCGTCGGCTACAGGGGGATTCAGCTGCGGTCGAACTGCATAGACGAATTTGGAAGTCCGCAGAAGGTGCGCGACTTACTGGCGGCGCACTCGCTGCAATTTGTAGCACTATCGAGTGGCGATCTGGATGTGGATGCTACAGATATGGCGGCCGCGGTAGCACATCACGTGTCGAACTGCCGATTCCTGAGAGAAGCAGGGGGCATGTATCTGCAGATTATCGATAAGAAGCCTAAGCATGTCCCGAGTGCCGCGGATTACAAACGCCTGGGGCAGATGCTGACGGACCTGGGGAAGCAGACAGCTGATCTGGGGATTCCGCTGGGATATCACAATCACATGGGCGCGATGGGACAGACGCCGGAGGAAGTGGACCGCGTGATGGATGCGTCCGATCCGCGGTATGTGAAGCTGGAGCTGGATATCGCACATTACTTTGAGGGCGGCGGCGATCCTGTAAAAGCGATCGTGAAATATCGTGATCGGCTGCTGTTCCTGCACCTGAAAGATGTGAAGCCATTGGCGGCTGCGGCTGGTGTGAAGCGTGACTACCAGTTTGCGGAGTTGGGACAGGGGAATGTCGATCTGACTGCTGTGCTGAAAGCGCTCAATCACGTTAAGTTCCGCGGGTGGGCGATCGTCGAACTGGATGGGCCGACGGATGGAACGCACACGCCCAGGCAATCGGCGGAGGTCAGTAAAGAGTATCTGCAGAAGGCGGGGCTCGCGCTATGAGCTCGCCTTTTCGCGTGGCGGTGATCAATGACGAGATCGGCCAGGATTTCGGACATGTCTGCGAGGTAGTGGCCCGCGACTTTGGATTGCAGTGGATCGAGGTTCGAGGCATGTGGAATAAGAATGTACTGAATCTCGATGCGAAAGAAGTGGACGAAGCGCGCAAGATCCTGGAGAAATACAAGCTGCGAGTGACGGATATTGCGAGTCCGCTGTTCAAGGTGGATTGGCCAGGAGCGCCTACTTCAAAATTCAGTCCGAAGCGCGACCAGTTTCATGCAGACTTCACTTTCGATCAGCAGGACGAAGTGTTGGAGCGCAGCATCGCGCTGGCAAAGGCGTTTCAGACGGATCGGGTACGCTGCTTCGATTTCTGGCGACTGGAAGATCAAGCACCCTATCGTGCTGCGATGAATGACAAGCTGCGGCAGGCCTCGGCGAAGGCGGCAAGGGAGGGCGTGATCCTGGTGCTCGAGAATGAGATGGCGTGCAACACGGCAAATGCGGCCGAGGCTGCCAAGGTTTTGGGCGAGGTAAAGGCTCCGAACTTTTTTCTGAACTGGGATCCGGGAAATGCAGCGACGACGGGAGAGGTGCCCTATCCGAATGGATATGACCTGTTGCCCAAGGCCCGCATCGGACATTGCCACTGTAAAGATGTGGTGAAGGCGGCAGATGGTAAATATGAGTGGGCTGCGATGGGGACGGGGATTATAGATTGGGTTGGACAGTTCAAGGCGTTGAAGCGGTATGGGTATCGGTACGCCGTGAGTCTGGAAACGCATTGGCGTGGTGCGGGAACCCCGGAGGAGTCCACGCGCAAAAGTTGGGCGGGCATGAAGGCGCAGTTGGAAAAAGCGGGCGCGCTGTAGATCCACGGATAAGAAAGAAGAAAGATGGCATTCAAAGGACTCGATCTAACTGGCAAGACTACGGTGGTCATCGGCGGCACCTCGGGAATCGGACGGGCGATCGCACTCGGCTACGCAGATGCGGGCGCAAATGTGATAGCGAGCTCGCGACGCAAAGAGCAGGTGGAAGCTGTGTCCGCCGAAATCGAGGAACGCGGCGGCAAGACGTTTCGGATTACCAGCGACGTGGCAGAGCGTGATTCTGTCAAGCAATTGCTGGAAGCGGCCATCAAGACGTTTGGCAGCGTGGAGATTCTCGTGAATAGCGCCGGACGTACGAAGCGAGCGCCAACTCTCGATTTCTCGGAAGATGAATGGAACGAGATCATGGAGACGAACCTCACGGGAACGCTGAGGAGCTGCCAGATTTTTGGGCGCCACATGATCGAGCGGCGCTATGGGCGGATCATCAACATTGCGTCACTGACTTCTTTCGTTGCGCTGACCGAAGTGGCGGCTTATAGCGCAAGCAAGTCGGCGGTGGCGTCGTTGACCAAATCACTAGCGGTTGAATGGGCGCAGTACGGTGTTTGCGTGAATGCCATCGCACCGGGAGTGTTCCGCACGGCGTTGAATCAAAAGCTTCTAGATGGAAGCGCACGCGGGCAGGAGTTCCTGGTACGAACTCCAATGAAGCGATTTGGAAAAGTGGAAGAGCTTGCCGGGGCTGCGATTTTTCTTGCTTCCGACTCAGCGAGTTTTGTTACGGGAGAGATTATTTGCGTCGATGGCGGCTTTCTTGCGAGCGGCGTTAATCAGTAATTACGAAGGACAGAGATGGCGGATAGCACAAGAAGAGATTTCGTGAAGCAAACCGCACTCGGAGTAGCGGCAATGGCTGCGCTGTCTCCGGCGAATGTTTTCGGCGCCAACGATCGCCTCAGGGTTGGGATGATTGGCGTGGGCGGTCGCGGGCAGGAGCTGTTGAAGCAGGTGCAGCAGGTTCCCGATGCGCAGTTGGTTGCTATTGCCGATATCTACAGCTTGCACCGCGATCAGGCGAAGCAAATGGCTCCCGGAATAGACGTTCTTGACGATCATCGGCGTTTGCTCGACCGCAAGGACATTGATGCGGTGATTGTTGCCAGCCCGCTTCATGTCCATAAACTGCATTTCGTGGATGCGCTTGCAGCGGGGAAGGATCTCTACTCCGAGAAGACAATGACGTGGTCGATCGCAGAGGCCGAGGAGTGCCTGGCGGCGGCGAAGAAGTCGGACCGCGTGGTGCAGATCGGATTGCAGCACGAGAGCTCAGGGTCGCTGGCGGATGCACGTAATTGGCTGAAGCAGGGGATTGTTGGGAATGTGACGCAGGTGGAGTCGTGGATGAGTCGGAATACGCCGCATGGGCAGGGACAGTGGGTACGCCCGATACCGGCTGACTGTAGTGCTCAGAACGTAAACTGGAAGGCGTTCTTGAATGGCCGTCCCGATCATGGCTTCAACGCTAATAAGTTCATCAACTGGCGATTGTTCTGGGAGTTCTCGGGTGGAAATGTGACCGAGAACATGGTGCACCAGATTGCATGGATCATGACAGCGCTCGATCTCCCGCTGCCGGATTCGGCGTATATGGCAGGCGGGGTCTTCTCCGAAAAAGACGGCCGCGAGGTCCCGGATACGATCGCGGTGACGCTCAATTTTCCGGGTAAGGTGGTGACGTGGCAGTCCACGTTCAGCAATAACCACTTTGGACTGGGCGAACGCATTCTCGGTAGCAATGGCAGTATTGAGCACTTGTGGGGCACCAATGACATGGTGACCGGGCGCTCGGTGCAGAGCGTGCATTACTATCCGGAAAAGGTGAACCGGCCAGATGGCGCTTCTATGACCGGCGAATCGCGCGATCAGAATCACATGGCGAACTGGATTGATTGTGTGCGCACGCGCAAGACTCCGAACGCGCCGGTGGAGATCGGATACCGGTCGGCGGTGGCGGCGCATATGGCGAATATCTCGTATCGCCAGAAGCAACGGGTTACACTCGAAGAGGCGCGCGCCTTCCAAACGCAGTTCTGAGCAGGGCGCTGAGTCGAACTGCTGATTCATGGACCTTTCAAAATTAACCAACACACCGCACCGCCGGCTGAATCCGCTGACCGGCGACTGGGTATTGGTGTCTCCGCAACGAACGCAACGGCCCTGGCAGGGAAGGGTCGAGGGCGCATCAAGCGATGCTCAGCCAGCATACGATCCGAATTGCTATCTTTGCCCGGGGAACACGCGTGCGGGCGGTGTGAAGAATCCGGCGTACACCAGCACATTCGCTTTCAACAATGATTACCCGGCCCTGATTGCGGAGACTGCAGACGTGTGTGTTCAGGAATCGGAGTTGTTGGTTGCGCGGAGCGAGCCGGGTGTGTCGCGAGTGGTATGTTTCTCTTCGCGGCATGATCTGACGATCTCGCGGATGAAGCTAGCTGAGATAAGAAACGTCGTGGACGTGTGGGCCGAGGAATACTCTTCGCTTGGTTCTCAGCCCTGGATCAATTACGTCGAGATATTCGAGAATCGTGGCGCCATGATGGGCGCGAGCAATCCGCACCCTCATTGCCAGATTTGGGCGAATGCCAATGTGCCGAACGTTCCGGCACGTGAAGAGCAGATGCAGAAGGCTTATTTCACCGAGTGCGAGCGCTGTTTGCTTTGTGATTATGTCGCGCTTGAAGCGAAGCTCGGCGAGCGTATTGTTTGCGAGAACAACAGCTTCGTGGTTATCGTGCCCTTCTGGGCGGTGTGGCCGTTCGAGACGATGTTGCTGAGCAAACGGCATCTGACGGCCATGGGCGAGCTATCAGACGACGACCGCACGGCACTCGCCAACATTCTGCGGCAAATTACAACGCGGTACGACAACCTGTTCGAAGTGTCGTTCCCCTACACGATGGGATTCCATCAGAAGCCGACGGATAGCCAACAGCATCCGGAGTGGCATTTCCACGCACACTATCTGCCGCCGTTGCTGCGGTCGGCAACCGTGCAGAAGTTTATGGTGGGATACGAATTGCTGGCGACGCCCCAGCGCGACATCACGCCGGAAGCGGCTGCGGAACGGCTGCGCAGCGTTCCGGCGGAGCACTACCTGGGCTCGGTCGGGTAACGCTCCACGCGCATTTAGGCCGTCATCGCGGCTTGTTGCGCTTCATTCTCGTTAAAGCGCACTGATACCAGCTTGGAAACGCCTGGCTCCTGCATAGTGACGCCGTAGAGTGCCGGAGCTATGCTCATCGTTTTCTTACTGTGCGTGATGATGATGAACTGCGTGCCTGCGCTCATCTCGCGCACAAGTTGCGTGAAGCGGCCGATGTTGGCTTCGTCGAGCGGCGCGTCCACTTCGTCAAGGATGCAGAACGGGCTAGGTGCGAATTGAAAGATGCCGACCAGCAGTGACAGAGCGGTAAGCGCCTTTTCGCCGCCGGAAAGCAGCAGGACATTTTGTAGTTTTTTGCCCGGAGGCGAGGCGACCACATCGATGCCACTTTCGTAGGCGTTCTCCTCGTCGGTGAGCCGCATGAATGCCGTGCCGCCGCCGAAGAGTTTGGTGAAGGTCGCGGTGAAGTTCGTGTTGATCGCCGCGAACGCCTGTTCGAATTTCTGGCGCGAAACGACCTCGATCTCCTTGATTGTCTTCTGCGTATTTTCGATTGAGTCGAGGAGGTCTTTGCGCTGCGTATCGAGAAACTCGTGACGCTCGGCGGTTTCCTTGTACTCTTCGAGCGCCATCATGTTCACTGGACCCATTGCGTCGAGGCGAGCGCGCATCTGGCGGTATTCTTCGTCCTGAATACCGAGTTCGTCCCCAGCGATGACTTGCAGTGTTTCATCTGCGAGCAATTCTTCGGGACGTTGGCCGAGTTCAGCGACCGAAGTCTCGCCCATGTGGATTGAGTCGGATTCCAACTTGCCTGCATGAGTGCCGAGTTCGCCGCGGCGGTCGCGGCTCTGATCGAGAAGCTGACGCTCGCATTTCAGACCTTCTTCGATTTCGGCGATGCGAGCCCGTACGGTCTCGGACTCAGACTGGAGTTCGGCCACGCGGATTTCCAGTTGCTCGCGCTCGGCAGTGAGCTGAGTTATCTGCTCGGCGATCTGAATGTTTTCCGCGGCGCGCTGCTGCGATTCTGCCGCGGCGGAGTCTGATTGCGCGCGAAAAGCTTCGATGCGAGTGCCTACTTCCTTCAGCATCGATTCGATGCGCTGCAAGCTTATGGCCGCGCCACGACGACGTTCTTCGAGCGCTGCGACCTGGGCCATCATCTCCGAGGCAATTTGCGCTGCCGCATCGCGCGCAGTGCGCAGACCAGCGAGGCTTTCCTGGGCTTCAGCGATGGCGCGTTCGATCTCCTGCCGGCGCTGTTCGCACGATGTCCGCAACTGCTGTTTTTCGCCGATGAAGCTTTCTTTTGAGGCGCGCGCGGAAGCCACTTGTTGCAGTTCGCGTTCGTAGGTGGCGAGGCGCTCGCGCGTACGCGACATTTCGGAGTCGAGCTGCTTCAGGGAGTGGCCTGAGGTCATCGCCTGACGATCAGCTTCGCGTTTTTCAGCTTCGAGGCGCTCCAAGGTTCCAGTGAGTTCACCGATCTCACGGGTCAACAACGCCGAGCGGCGCTCTTGTTCGCGAAGAGTGTTTTCGAGGTCAGCAACCTGGCGTGCAACATCGCGCAACTCGCGCTTCATTGCCAGCGGGCCCTCGGCGCGCTGCTTGCCGCCCGTGACGGTTACATTGTGGAAGCATTCGCCGGTGGCTGCGAGGAAGAATGCATCAGGATTCTCAAGCGCGAGATCGCGGGCAATCTTGGGATCTTCGACGATGTAGCCGTCGCGCAGCTTAGGAAGAATCACTTCGAGCGACTTACCGAATCCGTCGAGTACGCGGATGCATTGCTTTAGCGGAAGCACGGCATCGCGGCGCATCGATTCGCTGGTCACAGCTTCGCCAGGGATAAAAGAGAACTTGGCTTGTGCATCTTCAGGATGAACGAGGAAGGTCGCGCGTCCCTCGACGTCGCTGCGCAGGAGCTGCAGGCCGTTTTCGGCGGCGTCCCACGACTTCACGACGACGTAGTTCAATTCATCGCGCAGGAAGTCGTCGACCACGTGCTCGTAGCGGTCTTCCACTTCGAGGAAGTCAGCGAGGACACCTGCTGGTGTCGATCCGGTATTCATTGCACCGGACTGGAACAGGCGGCGAACTGAATCGGTTGAGTATCCGTGCTCGGCGATGACGGCTTCGAGAGAGGCCCTTTTGCCGAGAGCGGTTGCAAACTCAGCGCGAAGTCCATCGAGTCGATGTTTCGACTCGGCTTCTGCGGCCCGCTTCTCCGACAGCGTCTGGCGCGTGGCGTCGATCATCGTTTGCAGAGTCGTTACTTGTCCGGAAGAAGACTCAAACTGGAAAGCAATCTGCCCACGCTGCGCTCCGAAGGCTTCCACCTGTGCGTTTGCGGCCGCGAGTTCTGCGGTGAGGCGTGACGACTCGCGATCGTAGCCGGCAATCTGCTCGGTGGCTTTGGCGATTTCGCTGCGCACGCCGGATTCTTCTGCGACCGCTTGCATCACCGTGACGCGTCGCTGTTCCTGTTGACGTTCGACTTCGCTGAGATTCGCAGCAGCCGCGCGCGCCTCGTCCTGCCGGAGGCGCGCTTGCTCTTGCGCGGCGGCAACATCAGCGTCGGCGCTGGCGAGAGTTTGGCGGTTCGCCTCGCACTCCTGCGCAAGCGCGCCACGGCGCTCTTCGGAGGCAGCGATTTCCTGCGCTGAAGCGGCCACACGGGCTTCGAGTTCCACGCAGCGCTCTTCGTTGTTCTTCTGGCGATTGAGGAGGCGATCGTTCTCGCGAGTGATGTTGCTGAGGCGCTCACGGGTTTCGCGCGCTTCGTTCTCGATGACGTAGCCGCGCTGCATGCGCTCGGCGACTTCGGCTTCGAGCAGCTGTACTTGCTCTGATTTCACACGGATCTCTTCGGCCAACTGATTCAGCAGAGTTTCGATTTCCGCGCGTTCACCCTGGAGTGCGGTCCATTTGCTGGCGAGGACGAGGCGCAGCTTGGCGCGCATCTCGTCGCGCAACTTGGCGAAACGTTCTGCCTTTGCGGCCTGGCGCTTCAGAGAATTCATCTGGCGAGTGACTTCGTCGAAGATGTCGTTCAGGCGCGAGAGGTTCAGCTTGGCTTCTTCGAGGCGAGCTTCGGCGAGACGCTTCTTCGTCTTGAACTTGGTGATGCCAGCTGCTTCTTCGATGATCGCGCGGCGATCGGTGGGCTTGCTGCTAAGAATTTGACCGATGCGTCCCTGTTCGATGATCGCGTAGGACTCCGGTCCGAGGCCGGTGCCCATGAAGATGTCCTGGATGTCGCGCAGACGGCAGAGCTTGCCGTTGAGTAAGTACTCGCTTTCGCCCGATCGGAACAGGCGGCGCGTGACGACAATCTCGCCCTTCTTAAACGTGGTGCGATTGAATTTGCGGCGGCGAATCTTCAGAACAACAGCGGAATGCAAGTTGTGAGATTCGGTAGCCGAAGCTTCAGGCGCGTCGAGAGCGGGCGAATCATTCGGATGGACAGCATCTGGGGCTTCGGCGGTCTGGGTCTCGTTGGCAGCCTTTACTTCTCCCGGGACTTCTTCGGTCTGCCCGGGGCGAACGTCCTCGGTGTATTCGTCTGTTTCGTGCTCGGCCTTGGTGCGCAGACTGGCTTCGTCCCAATCGCCGGGCATTTCGTCGACAATTTCGATCTCGGGCTCCGCGACGTCTGCTCCCTCGTAGGCGTCGGGATCGATCATGGTCAGCGAGACTTCGGCCATGCCATTGGGCTTGCGATCGCGCGTGCCGGCGAAGATCACGTCTTCCATGCGCGATCCGCGCAGGGTCTTGGCGGATTGCTCGCCCAGCACCCAGGCAATAGCGTCGGCAATATTGGATTTCCCGCATCCGTTCGGGCCGATGATGCCGGCGACACCTTCGCCCTGGAACTTCAGCTCCGTGCGGTCACAGAACGACTTGAAGCCAAGGATCTGTAACTTCTTTAGTTTCAGCAATGTGACTCCTTATGGCCGTTGCGTTCGCCAGCGCACGAGGGATGCGCAGACGGAACCACGATGCATCTTGCCCAATCCACAGATACCGGACAAGAACCCGGTCGTGCAGTGAGGGATGGGAGAATGTTCACCCCTCCCTTTAGACGCTTTCGACCAGGCCTGTCTGCAAGCCCGCCAGAGCCTGCATCGTTGTTCGGATGGCCACCACCTTGGCTGGGAAAGCTGTGGCTGCATAACTCCGAAGTCTCGATAAATCTAGCGGGGCAGGGGGCGTGCGTCAACCATATAAACACCACATATTGGGGCTTATCTGTGGAAACTACGGTATGTTGCACAACCATTGCAGCAACTTCGCAAGACACGACAAATAAACCAATTGCATGGTGGAGAAAAAGAGGAAGGGCGAACCACTAGAGCAAGGTCAACTGTAGCGCGAACGGTGCAGTGAGGCAAGGGAAGTCGGAAGGGAGATTAGGTGAGGGTAGAGGGAGAGTTAACCTTAGATCGATATGTGTTGATCCAGGTCAAATCGGTACTTTTGTCATAACCTGCCTGGCTTCAGTAATCTAAACGTAGACATGCCTGTACAGATTGGTGCCATTGCCCACAACTTCTCGGATCCAATGGGACTGCTGTTCGATTGCCATCGACGTATTGAGATGTTCCTGCGTTCGCTGCAGGCAGTCGCTGGCGGAGGGCCGCGACTGGATGACGAGCGCCGTCGGGCACTTGAGCTCGCGCTGCGCTATTTTCGCGAGTCCGCGCCGAAGCACACTGCGGACGAGGAAGAGTCGTTATTCGCGAGATTGCGATCGGTTGGAGACGAGGAGTTGAAGACAGCGTTGCAGAAAATGGAAGCACTTGAGCACGACCATCGCGAAGCGGATGCCTTGCACAGACAAGTCGACGAGTTGGGGACGCGATGGCTGGACGCGGAAGAATTATCGGCAGTGGATTTCGCGCAATTCAGAGATGCGGTAGCACGGCTCGCGGAAATCTATCCGCAGCATATTCAGGTGGAAGATCAAGTTCTATTTCCGGCTGCGGAGCGCGCTTTATCTTCTGAGCAGAAGGCGGAAATTGCAAAGGAGATGGCGGAGCGGAGAAGTGTAAGGCTAATCTCGATCTGAGTGCGTTCGCCTCGCAATTAAAACCCCGTAGTGGGTCAATTTCAAGGAAGCACAATAGCTCGCAACCCTTCGAGCAAAGTGGGCGGTGTACTTGATAAGATCGCGGCACACTACCTGTGAAGAAAGCGGTTGGTTCTTGCTTTGCCATTTCAGCCCTGGTTCAAGTCGGGCCGCAACTAAAGGCAGTGGGAGAGAAATATGGGCGAACTGACACCGTCTCTTGCCGTTGAGATGGAGGCGCTGCGGGAAGCATACGCTGCACTGAACCGGAACGACATTCCGGAAGCGGTGAAATCATTTGACCCGCAGATCGAGTGGATCGAACCGCCCGAGTATCCCTTAGGTGGGACATATCGCGGACACGCGAGACTGAAGGCACACCTGTCCGAGGCCCGCAGTACTTGGGCGGAAGGAAGTTGCGAGCCGGAACGATTCATTGTCGCCGGCGGCAAGATCATTGTGTTCGCTTATGTGCGAGTGAGACTGGAACACGAGAGGGAATGGCGCGAAGGGGGTATAGCGGATGTCTACACCTTCCGCAACGGCAAAGCCATTCAGATGCGACATTTCCCGGACAGGCAGCAGGCTCTCGAATGGGCTGGGGCCAAAGCCTCAGATGCAACCTGACCGACTAGCGAAAATCCACTGCGAGGGCGGCCCGGCCGCAACCGCAAGGTCCCCTTCACCTTCGCTCGGCCCAACGCAATCCTACTGTTCCAATTTCCGGTGGACAGACGAGATCGCCTGTCCTACACGAATCTGGACGCCAGCTGGAGGGCCATCGGGCTCCATCAATCAAAAGCGAAGAAACGCGGGCGACCGGGCTCCAATCAAGAGAAAGCTGAGTTCCAGTTCAATCCTCCAGCGTAGCTACGCCGACAGGCGGTGGAAGAAGTTGATGATCGACTCGATGCCGCGGTAGAAGTTCGGAATGTGGAACTTCTCGTTGGGAGCGTGCAGATTGTCGTCCGGCAGGCCCAGGCCCATCATCACCGAAGGAATTTTTAATATGTTTTCGAAATCGGTCACGATCGGAATCGATCCGCCAGAGCGGATGTAGACCGTATCTTTCTTGAAGACGTCATGTAGCGCTTCGGTTGCGGCTTTGATGTATTTGTTGTCGGTGCCCACGACAATCGCCTCGCCCTTGCTGTGCACCTTGATCTTGGTTTGGATGCCTTTGGGCGTAATCGACTTTATAAAGTTCTCGTACTTCTTCAGGATGTCGTCGGGATTCTGATTGGGCACGAGACGCATCGAGATCTTCGCGGATGCTTTCGCCGGAATGACCGTTTTTGCGCCGGGGGCGATGAAGCCTCCGGGCATGCCGTGGACTTCAAGCGTTGGACGCGCCCAGGTGCGATAGAGCACGGAATAGTCCGGCTCGCCGGTGAGCACGTTGGATCCGACTTCCGTTTTGCGATAGTGCTCTTCGTCGAAGGGCAACGACTTCCAGGCTTTCAACTCGGCGTCCGTAGGCTTCTGTACGTCGTCGTAGAAGCCGGGGATCAGAATGCGACCGCTCTCATCCTTCAGTTTGGAGATGATTCGTGAGAGTGCTTCGAGGGGATTCGGCGCGGCGCCGCCGTAAACGCCGGAGTGCAGATCGGTCATCGCGCCTACGGCTTCGAGTTCGGTGTACACGAGGCCGCGCAGTCCGACGCACAGGGTCGGCAGTTCCGGCGCAAACAGTTCCGTGTCGCTCACGAGTGCGAAGTCGGCTTTCAATTTGTCGCCATGCTTGCGGATGTACTCGGCGATGGCTTCGCCGCCAACTTCTTCTTCGCCTTCAAAGAGAATGCGCACGTTAATGGGCAACTTGCCATTGCCGGAGCGGAAGAGCGATTCGAATGCCTTCACCTGCATCCAGAGCTGGCCTTTGTCATCGACGGCACCGCGCGCATAGATGTTCTGGTTACGTTCGGTAGGCTCAAAGGGCGGCGTCGTCCATTCTTCGATCGGATCGGGAGGTTGCACGTCGTAATGCGCGTAACACAGCACTGTTGGTTTGCCGGATGCATGCAGCCAGTCGGCGTAGACCATGGGATGACCGGAGCTGGGAATGACTTCGACGTGCTCGAAACCAATGCGCTTCAGTTCACTGGCCACAAAATCGGCCGCCTTCTGGACGTCGTTTTTGTGTTCGTCCATGGTGCTGACGCTGGGAATGCGCAACAGTTCTTTTAGTTCCTCAAGGAAACGTTTCTGATTCTCGCGAGCATAACTGACGGCGGCTGTAGCCATGGAATCCTCACTTTCGCGAATGCGATGAGTGCTGTGGAAGCAAACAGGGAAGTATAAATCAGGGGCCAGTGGTCGGTCGTCAGTAGTCAGTTTACGCACAATGAAAGTTGGGGTATGTTCCCGATAACTATGCGACTCAAGTTCGTTGCTCTCGCGTTCAGTATTCTCGTTCCCTCGCTGGCAGTTGGACAATCTGTTCCCGTTCCCAACAGTGTTGTTCTTTACATGAATGTGATCGATAAGAGTACTGGCAAACCTTTAAGCGGGCTTCGGCCGGAGGAAATTCGCCTTAAGATCGGAAGTACGGTTGTGCCAGTGATCAGCGTGCAGAAAGACGGGAACAGTCGACGTTTAGCCATTGTTCTCGACAGCTCAGGTAGCATGGAGCCAGGCAAACCGAAATGGTTGGTCGCTTCGTCTCTTGCCGCTGCAATTGCGGCGACTGCTCCTTCGTCTGCTGCACTTTCCTTCGTGGCTTTCGGCTCGAAAGAGCTGAAGGTCTTGCGTTCTGGGAATGATCATCGTGAGATAGTGGAGCAGATCACAATCTTGCGTGATCAGGCACCGAGGGCAAAAGGTTTGCAACGGACGAGCTTGTGGGATTCGCTCGCGAGAGTCGTTGACCAGCCTCTCCCGTTGCAGAGAGGTGATTCGATTTTCGTGATCACAGACGGTGCCGATAACGTGAGTCATGTTGACGCGACGAAAGTCGAAAAACGGTTGTCGTCGCTCGGCATTCGGGTTTTTGCCTTCGTGCTCGCTTCAGGCGATTCGGGCGATCCGAAGACCCAGGAAGAACTCGACGCTCCTCAGAATCTGCGGGAATTCGCGGGAGGAACAGGAGGGGACTGTTTCATTTTGCAGGGGCATTCAGGTCACGGCCGCAACCGTCCAACAGATTTCTCGATGAGCCCGCAAGACCGGCAGAACATTCAGGATGTAATCTTCAACTTCCTGACAGATGCCGTTCATCCCTATCGCGTGGAGCTTGATTCAGCGACTTCAACGAAGGCTGGCAAACTCAAGGTCGATATCGTGGAGCACGGTGTGGAAAGAAAGAACGTCAATGTGCTGGCACCGGCCAGAATCTTTCCGTCGAACTAAACGCCAGTATTCCTGTTCATCTGTTCCAGCAAGCGACCGTTGCCCAGTTGTGCCGCGATCTCCGCGTGTTCGTGCGCGCGATCGAATTCGCCTTCTGCGATGAGAAGTTCCCCGAGCGCGATGTGGGCGTCGGTTAAGAGAGGTTTTTTCTCGAGCGCGATCAATAGCTGACGTTTGGCTTCCAAAGGTTTCTGCTGCACCCGCAGCAGTTGCGCGAGGTGATAGTAGCCCTCTGCCCAGTCAGGATTCCGGGCGATTGCTTCTTCCTGCTCGGTGATTTGGCGCGCGGTTTCATGATCCAGCATCTCGTCCGCGACGCGCCGAAAAAAAGGTTTGTTCATCGTGAAAGACGGCTCATCGTGCGTAGGCGAGCTGATGGTATTGCTGTTCGGCTCCATGCGAGAGCAGCACCCAGATGGTGTAGATTCCGATGGCGGTGCCAAAGGGAAAATCGATAAGCGATAGGAATCCGAGGATCAGCGCGAGGATTCGTCCCCAGCTTTGTTTTGCATAGAGAGCCCATCCGGCGAGCAAGCGTACGAGAGCGGTGATCACCAGGAGCGTGCCAATGAAGCCGATCATTGGACGAATGAACGGCGGCATGGGCGTCTCCTGGCCTTGCATCCACGGACCAAAGAACGCATTCGCGATCAGCAGCATCACGAGCCCACCGATGGCGGTTAGCACTCCATAGATGATCCACAAAATTCCGAGTGTGTTCACGTGCTGCGCTACGCGGTTCGCGACTACGGGAGCGATGCCCGCGGGGGTGTTGCCAATAGCTGGAGCCCAGGTTGCTTTGCCACAGGAAGGACAGGCCGTTTGCCCGGCTTGTATATGCGTGCCGCAGGAATTGCAGAACATGATTGCGCCTCTGCTCGACCCTCGCTACGACGACACCTTTACGGGGTGGAATGCTTTCATTCTACTTCGCCTGCCTGGTTTCGCTAGTCTGAAATCGGTTCAGGCGAAAATGCGAGATGTCGAGTTCAGGATCCTGCCCACGAATCAGACGTGACATCAGCTTCGCGGTGACGGGCGCCAGCAAAATTCCATCGCGATAGTGGCCGGTTGCCACATAGTAGGCGTCGACGTCGGTTTGTCCGAGGATGGGCAGGCCGTCGGGCGTACCGGGCCGCAGCCCGGCCCAGTCTTCCAGAATGCGTGCTTCGCCGATTGAAGGCACCAGATTTGCCGCCGACTGATGCAGGCTCTGGATCGTTGGTGCATCGACTCGCTTGTTAAAGCCAACGTCTTCAGCGGTGGAGCCTACGACGATTCTTCCATCGCCGCGAGGGATGATGTAGACGTCTCCTCGAAGGACGTGGTGAACCAGCCGCTTCGGAGTAGTTAAATTCGCTGGAGTGACTAAGGGAGCCAAGGCCAGCATCTGGCCTTTTACCGGGCGGGTGGGGATCCTCAATGGACCAATCTGTGCCGCCCATGCGCCTGCGCAATTCACAATCGCGGCTCCCGGATATCGAGTCTTAGTAGTGATTGCGCCTATAGCGCGATCATTGACTACTTCGATCTCCTGCACCTCGGCGCCTGCGGCTATATCGACTTCATGATGCTTCGCCGCTTCGACCAGCGCAGGGAGCAGCAACCGCGAATCGACGCAACTTTCCTCGAGGAAAACGGCTGGAGCCGTGTAGCCCAGATTCGGTTCCAACTCATGCAACTCAACTTCGGTCAGCAGGGGAAGCGCGCAATTCGCAAGTTCGTCGGGAAGAAGAAACCGGAGGGTTCCGTCAGTGCGAAAGTCAACGGGTGTTCCGGATTCGTCCTGAATCTGGTGAACGAACTCCGGATATAACTCTGCGCTGGCAATTGCGAGCTCCCGCAACGCCGACTTCGTCTCGGGATCGCGCGCTGCGAGCATGCCACCGGCGGCCCACGATGCCTCGCGCCCGGGCTGGCTGGCGTCGAGGACGATCACGCTCTGCCCGTGACGACGGAGTTCGAGGGCGAGCGAGAGGCCAATGATGCCGCCGCCGACGACGACTGTGTCCCACACCTTCACGGTTCTTATTCTAGAGGACGAGATGCGAGCTGACTGCTTTAGTTCAGTGGACGCCGCCCTGCGAGGCAGAGGCGCGGGTTGAATCCTGCAGAGAGACTAGTTTTGCGATCACGATAGCCCGCTGCGGCGCGGGACCAATGTAGTAGGTGGGATAGCACGTAATGAGTGTGAGCCGCGGATCTTTTGTCTGGCGTAATTCTTCCACATCGTCGGGATCGACGACCTTCTTCTCGGTTACTTCGTAGATCGCTGTTTTGCCGCCGTGTTGCACTTGTACCTGATCACCTTTACCGAGTTCGAAGATGTGGCGGAAGAAAGTATCGCGATGCGCGCTGATAATCACATTTCCCGGCTGGCCCGGCTCAGCCGAATTCTTTAGACGACCTGGTCCACGGAGCAGCGCTTTGTGCGAGGTGCCTTCGACTACGAAGGAGTCCAGATTGATCTTGGGGATAATTAGCCGGGTAAGCGAAGGATCGATTGCGGCACTATTCGCTGGGGCTTCTTGGGCAGTCCATTGAGCGGCCATATCTTTCTGGCTGCGGTACATTTCCGCGTATTGCGAAGCCACGTAGGTGAGCAGGCCCGCACCCAGCAGGATGCAGGCGAGGGGCATCCAGCGCTGTTTGATGTCTTTAGAACGAAAGTTCGAAGCGAGGAAGATAAAAGAACGATGCCAGCTTCGGTCGAGCCAGGTAGATCCTCTCTTTAGGATGTCGTCGCCAGGCGCAGTTTCCACCAAACGTGCAGCGGGTTGCTGAGCAAGGCGTTTCGCAGCTTTACTGGGGTTTCGCGACCCTTGTCGTCGCCTTCGTCGTCGTGCACGAACTGCGTCCCGCGGTGGCATGCATTCAATGAGATGCACGCGCCTCTATGGGAGAAAGGTCGTGAAAATCGCAGATGGAAGATGGAAGATTCGCTAAGTACGAGTCTTCATTGCCGAAACCATTCCGCCCACCAGTACGCCCAGTCCGATGACGCTTAGCAGTGGCATTTCAGCGCTTCCGTCACCCGGATCGATGGGTGCGGCCGCCTGCGGGAGGAACATGGCGACTTTTTGCAGACTCGGTGGCAGCATCGGTTCGACGACGAGTTCGGCGGTGGAATTTGTGTCGGGCGCCGCAGATACAAAGCTGGTCTTCACGAGCGATGAGGAGAGGGGACGGTTTCTCGAGTCGAGGAGTTCGACGGTAACGTCGTGTGGTCCGGGCGCCACGGAGTCGAACTTATAGGCAGTTTCAGTCGTCTCAACAGGCGGTTGGGAATCCATCTGGATTCGGAACGTGGTGGGGCGCGTCGAGGTTCGTTTGGTGGAACTCACCTCGTAACGAATCGAAACAGAGGGTCCTTCCAGATTTTCTCCGAAAGCCGGCGAAACAATATGGATCACGCGTCTTGTGGTCGCATGGTGTGGGGCAGCGCTGGAATTGGCGCTCCCAGAATTCTGGGCTCCGGCTATGGAAATAGCAGATAAAACTAAGATTGAGATTATTCCGAGCTTACGCATAAGACCTGCTGTATGACTTTGCGACTTTCTGTTGGAATCTGTGTTCTCACCGTTAGCACCGTAAGTTGATTGGGCCCGTGAGCCTCCAGCTGCCTTTTAGCCCTGACTGCATGGCCTAAGCCGCTGGTTGTGTGCTGCTTATGGCTCCGGCCCTCTCAGACGCGGTTACGGTTGGGGAACAACTACTGCAGTACGGTGCAAGTGTCGGGCCGAACTCCGCTTCGGGTGAGCTTTTTGAGCCAGCAGAGCGCAAACAGAACGCTCTTCGATGTAGTATCGGTGTTGACTAAGTGTTAGATGCTGCTGAACAATGATCGCGATTCCTCCAGGAGAAGGTTAGAAATGCAAGATCAGGAAACGGCTTACGAACCGATGCAAGAGAGCCACACGTTACGGAACGTGCTGCTCGCCTTGGGAATCCTCTTTGTGATTGGGTCTTCGATTCTCATGTATTCGCTATATACGAGATTGGGCGCTCTTGAAGTCGCTCAAAAGCAGGCATCCGACGATGCTGCCGCCCACAATGAAGCGATCATGAAGAAGTTGGGAATCACTCAAGCGAATGTGGAAGCTGAAGCGAAAGCGCTAGCGGCCAAGCTGGGTCAAACGCAAAAGGATGTTACGAATCGTACCGCCGAGCTTCGCCGACAGCAAGAGGCTTCGGAGAAACTCCTGAGTTCGAATATTTCTAATGTCGCTACAGAAGTGGGCGGAGTGAAGACCGATCTTACTGGCGCAAAGGGTGACATCGCCACCACGCGTACCGACCTCGACGCCACCAAGGCCAAACTCGACCACGCCGTGGGCGATCTTGGAGTGCAGAGCGGGTTGATTGCGCATACGCAGTCGGACTTGGAATACCTGAAGCATAAGGGCGATCGTAACTACTACGAGTTCACGCTCTCAAAGGGCGCGAAACCGACGCCCGTGGGCACCGTCAGCCTGCAACTGAAGAAAGTTGATGCCAAGAAGGGCCGCTTCACCCTGAATGTGATCGCGGACGATCGCACGATCGAAAAGAAGGACCGCACGGTGTCTGAACCCATGCAGTTCTACACGGGCCGCGACCGTAATCTGTACGAAGTGGTGGTGTTTACGACGGACAAGAACAAGGTCACCGGCTATCTCAGCAGTCCGAAGAATGCGCCTACACCGGTGCAAACCAGCTCGAATTAGCAAGGACTGCCTGGTTCGAAAGAAGGCCTGCCGCGGCAGGCCTTTTTTCTTGGGCATCCGCGGCGCTAATAGTCACACCTCGTGCGGTGAGGTATGAAGAACTTATGTTCTTCCCGCATCCGCTGATCGCGCTGGGCCAAATCGTAATCCGAACGGCGATCGTTTACCTGCTAGTCTTGATTGGCGTGCGCCTATCAGGTAAGCGCGAAGTCGGACAGATGACGCCGTTCGACCTGACGCTCCTGCTTCTGCTGAGTAATTCCGTCCAAAACGCGATGACCGGACCGGATACGTCGATCGGCGGAGGCGCGGTAGCTGCCATTACGCTATTCGGGCTCAATCATCTCGTCGCGAACCTCTCGGGCATGAATCGCAACTTCCGCAAGTTCGTCCAGGGACAGCCGTCGATGCTGATTCACGATGGCACGATTATCGAAGCTCATATGGCGAAAGAACACGTCAGCATGGATGAACTGGAACGCGCCCTGCGCGAGCACAGCATCTCCAGCCCGAAGGACGTAGCCATTGGCGTGCTGGAAGTTGACGGCTCAATGAGCTTCCTTAAATACGACGACGTGAAGCCGGAAGTCCTGCCGCACCGGCGGGTGCGTTTTCTGAACAAGAAACAATAGTCGTTTTCCTCGGCTTCCGCATTCCAGCGGGACGAAACGCCTCCAAAAAAGAATCGCCGATTATATGCATATACATCTAATTTTGCATGAATCGGATTCCGAAGCTTCCATGCGGGTGCGCCACCCTTCGCCGGGCGGCCCGGGCAATGACACAGCTTTATGCGGAGGCCCTGCGTCCTTTTGGCATTCACTCGACGCAATTCACGATTTTGCAAGCACTGTCTTTTACCGGGGAAATCACGCAGGGCGAGTTGGGGAGAATCCTGGCCATGGATAGCACCACTCTGACGCGCACACTTGCGATCATGAGGCGCCAAGGCTGGATCACCAAGCGCCGTGGAAAGGACAAGCGGGAATGGCGGCTGCAACTTGCCGTGAACGGCAAAGCCCAGCTTATGCGCTCTCTTCCGGCCTGGCAGAACGCACAGGAAGACGTGAAACGACAGATGGGGGCCGAACCTTGGGAACAGCTGATGAAGTTA
>Ga0207103_10052_pt1 | contig 33264 bp, 37 predicted proteins | sample Alteio_BWMinHeat_81_FD_153546 | JGI IMG/M metagenome (GOLD analysis project Ga0207103, IMG submission 153546) | Enriched cells from forest soil in Barre Woods Harvard Forest LTER site, Petersham, Massachusetts, United States -... | ecosystem: Environmental > Terrestrial > Soil > Temperate forest >...
GCCACAGTATGCTTTCCTACTCCGGGGTTTCCAGTTATTACTTTAGACAACACATACCATCAAATCAAATTGGATTAAACGATTTCTGCAATACTAATAAGAGTAAGCATTAGAAAGATTCCCATGCAAATAGGACTGCTGGGCAAAACAAACGTTGGTAAATCTACCTTTTTTTCAGCTGCAACAGAGACTACTGCTCAAATTGGAAATTATCCGTTTACTACAATTGAGCCAAATGTAGGAATTGCATATGTAAAGACAGAATGTGCATGCAAACATTTTGGAATTAATCATACACATCCTCTCTGTGTAGGAGGAACTAGATTCATTCCTGTGAAATTAATTGATGTCGCAGGTCTTGTTCCTGGTGCACATGAGGGCAAGGGATTGGGCAACAAATTTTTAGATGATGCAAGACAAGCTGAAGTTTTAATTCATGTAGTTGATGCTTCCGGTTCCACTGATATTCTAGGTCACTCTGTTCCAGCAGGAACGCATGATCCACTTGAGGATTCAAGATTTGTTGAAGAAGAGTTTGATCAATGGATGAAACAAATCCTGCAGCGTGAATGGCAAAAGCTAACGCGAGAAATGGAAAGCAAGGGTGCAAAGCTTGTGCAAGGAATTGCTCAAAGATTCAGTGGACTTGGCATAAAAGAATACGATATTGAAATTTTAATTCAGCATCTAAACCTGCAAATGAAAAAACCTGCAGACTGGACTGAAAATGATCTATATACATTTGTAAAAGAATTAAGAAAAAAAACAAGACCAATGATAATCGCTGCAAACAAGGCGGATCTATGTCATGACCTGTCTGTTGTTGATAAACTAAAAACACATGGACCAGTAATTGCATGTAGTGCAGAAACAGAACTGCTTCTACGAAAGGCATCAAAGAGCGGTCTTGTTGATTATTCTCCAGGAGAAAAAAGTTTCAAAACAAAAGATGGGATTAGTCTAAACCCTCAACAACAAAAGGCTCTTGATCTTGCAAACAAAGTAATTGCTAAAATTGGAACAACCGGTGTACAACAGATCTTAAATGCTGCATGCTTTGATCTTCTTAAACTAATTACTGTGTATCCTGTTGAAGATGAAACCAAACTCTCAAACAAGGACGGCGAAGTATTGCCAGATGCACGACTATTATTTCCAGGTTCTACAGCAAAAGACTTGGCCCAGACAGTGCATGCTGACTTAGCAAAGGGATTTTTGCATGCCGTAGATGCTAAAACAAAACAAAGGATAGGAGCACAGCATCAATTAAAAAACGGTGATGTCATAAAGATAGTGTCAACTTTGAGCAGGGGATAAAATGTTAGGTCTTGGTATTGAAAGCACTGCACATACATTTTCATGTGCAGTATTAGAAAAAAAAGGAAAGAAGGGAAAAATTCTTTCAGACATTAGAAGAATCTATCGACCTCCTGATGGTGAGGGAATTCATCCACGTGAAGCTTCTAGACATCATGCTGAAAACTCACCAGAGGTTCTCTCAGAATGCCTGCAAGAAGCTGGCGTAAAAATGAATGATCTTGATATTATTTCATATGCAGCAGGACCTGGACTGGGACCTTGTCTGAGAATTGGTGCAGTTGTTGCGAGATCATTGGCATCATATTATAAAATTCCAGTATATCCAGTGAATCATGCATTGGGACATATCGAGCTTGGAAAAATGTTAACTGGCGCAAAAGATCCTTTGGTATTGCTTGTTTCTGGAGGCCATACCATGATACTTGCATTCTTATCAAAAAAATGGCGAGTCTTTGGAGAAACCTTGGACATTACACTAGGACAACTCTTAGATCAAATTGGAAGATCAGCTGGATTTGCATCTCCATGTGGAACAAAAATTGAAGAGCTTGCGTCAAAGTCAACCAATTATGTCAACCTCCCATATGTGGTAAAAGGAAATGACGTTTCATTTTCAGGTCTTCTTTCTGCAACAAAGCAAATAATGCCAAAGGGTTTGGAGGATGCTTGTTTTTCATTACAAGAAACTGCGTTTGCAATGATTGGCGAAGCTACAGAACGTGCACTTTCATTTACAGGCAAAAAGGAATTACTGATAGTGGGTGGTGTTGCTGCAAACAAAAGACTATCAGAAATTCTACAAAGCGTCTGCAAAAGACACAACTGCAAATTTTTTGTTTCTCCAAGACAATATGCAGGTGACTGTGGTTCTCAAATCTCTTGGACAGGTTTGTTAGAATCTTCTACAAAGCAAGGTGTTCCTTTAGAGGAAACTTTTGTGAGACAATCTTGGAGACTGGATACTGTAGAGGTAATGTACTAATTTTTTTGTGCTGACATGGCTTCTTCTATTGCTTTGAGCCATTTGCCTGTGTTAAATACACCAAATTTGTACGTCTTTTCACCATCATCTGTTTTTACTTTAATTCTGACTTTTGTTATTAACCAACCCTCTTTACCTGCCTCAATGATCTGGTTTAGTTTGACATCAAGAACAGTCTCGCCAATTTTTTTTGAAAAATCTGCTATTCTACCTTTTGTCTTATCAAAGGCAACTCGCATATTTGTTAGTGTCAAAACTCCAATACCTAGTGAATCCTCAGAACAATCTTCTTGCATTATTCTCTTTTCTGAATCTTCCATGATGATATGATCTTCATCTACATGTTATAACTCTATTTTCTGCTAAATAGAAAGGATTGTCATTTAAATTACGTTTTAAGTTAGTATACACGTTATTGAAATTGTTAAAAAAAGGTGCAGAGGCTGACATTTATCTCACAATGTGGAATGGAAAGAAAGCAATTTTAAAAATTAGACAAAAAAAAGATTACCGCAATGATATACTTGACAAAAGAATACGAATGCAAAGGACAGTGCGCGAATCTGAAATAATTTCTGACATCAAGTCATTTGGAGTCCGCTCACCGCTGATATATTTTGTTGATCCAAAAAAATGTGAAATCTACATTCAGTACATTGATGGAACTCCAGTTAAAGATCTCTCAAACCCTAAAATAATTAAAACATGTGAGGAGATAGGAAAGATTGTGGGGTTGTTGCACAAAAATGGAATTATGCATGGAGATCTTACCACATCAAACTTTATTGTACAAAAAGACAAAGTCTTTGTCATTGATTTTGGGCTTGCACAAAGGACAGATAAGACGGAAGATCACGCAATAGATCTTAGATTGTTAAAAGAAATTCTAAACAGTGCACATGCTCATATTATGGAAAAAGCTTGGACTTCATTCCTTAAGGGGTATAAAAAAATAATTGGCGTTTCAAGACATAATCGTGTTCTAATACAGGTAGCTGTCATAGAAAGCCGAGGAAGATACGCTAACGTTGTCTAATGTTTTATTTGCGTCTTCAAATGAAAACAAGTACAAAGAAGCAAAAGCGGTCCTATCAAAATTTGACATAAACCTAGGCTTTTTCAAATGCCATCTTGAAGAAATTCAGGCAGATACCTTAGAAGAAATAGCACTACACAAAGTCACTCAAGCATTTTCACAATGCTCAAAACCAGTAGTTGTAGAAGATGATGGGCTTTTTATTGAATCATTAAATGGGTTTCCTGGTCCTTACTCGGCTTTTGCGTTTAAGACAATTGGAAACAAGGGAATTCTAAATTTATTAAAAGCAAAAAGAAATGCAAAATTTCAATCTGTAATAGCATACTGTGAAAGAAAAAACGACGTGATGTTGTTCAAGGCGGCAGTAGACGGAAAGATTTCAAAAAAACTAATGGGTACTAAATGGGGGTATGATCCTATCTTTATTCCTGCAGGTCAAAACAAAACGTATGCCCAATTAAGAGACAAAAATTTGGTTTCACACAGATATCTTGCACTACGAAAGTTTGCTATGTGGCATTTACATGGGCAGCAATCCAGCGGTCGATGATCCTATTTTGATTCTGCAGTACCACAATTCTGGAAATTGCACTCTCATCCATTACTGAATAAATTTCACTTTGTTTTACAATCTCATCTGCGAAATGTCTTACCTCGGTCATTTCTAGTGTGTTTGAATATTCTAATCTGTTTGTAGAGCGTCCCACATGCATGTAGGATTTTGCTTCAATAAAATGAACATTGGCACGTTTGAGCATCTGGGCAAACTTTGGAATTAATTCTTCACCAGTGTTGTAATCTTTGATCAAAGTGATTCTAATTACAGTCCTTGTGTTTAGTTTTGAAAGCATTTCAAGACTAGTGTTCCATCTCTGCCACGCATCTTTGTATCTTGGTTTGTTAACCAATTGGAATGTTTCTTCATCTGGTGCATTGGTAGAAAGATACAACTGTGTGGGTAAGGCATCTTCATCTTGCAATCTTTGTATCATGTCTGGTTCTTGACCGTTTGTTACAAGAAAAATGGATTTAGTTTCAGGAAAAGTCTTTAGATATTTTATCAACTGGGGAAGCTGTGGATACATTGTTGGCTCTCCAGATAGAGAAATGGCATAATGGCTTGGAAGCAATGACTCATCAAGCTTTTTTCTGTCCTGTCGGGGGTCGCCATAATGACCCATGATCAACTTTCTTCTCTCTTCCATCAGATTGGTGACAATCTCTTCTGGTGTTGCTACTTTATCTGGAGGCATTTGCATAGAATTGTAAAACTCCATTGGTCTCCAGCAGTACACGCATCTATTCTCACAATACATTCCGGCTGGAGAGAATTCCATGCACCTGTGGGTTGTTATTCCATAAAATTTCATTTTGTAACAATCACCTTCACCTTTGAATGATTTTTTTGTCCAATGACACAGCTCTACGGTGGAATGGTCAGAGACTCCGTACTTTGCCTTTTTTAGCTGGCTTGATATCTTTGGCGTAATCTGTATTATTTCATTATTGGATTCAACAGTCTCGCCAGAGCAGCTCATGGTTTTCCTTCTTCTTAGTTTTAATTAAATCTACAGATAATGCTTAAAATTTTTTAACATGTGTATTGGTTTTACAGACACACGTTGTTTTCTACTGGAATACACAAAATTTTTTGCAAATAAATCATGCCATAAAATACTAAAGCAGAACTTATTCCCATGGCAACATACCACTTTATACCTTTTAGCATAATTTGAAATATTTTTCCAGTCATAAATAAACCTACAGCTGATTGTCGAGTTTGATTAGATATCAAAATTCTTACATCAAATTTACAAAATTGTATTGAGATATTTTTTAGCATGTCACAAATAGACAATTTATAATAAAACAAAATTTCATGAACAGACAATTTGCATAACTATCTTATATTGCAGGCAAAATACCACTAGACATGGAAGCAGCAAGGATAGTTAAGATAAATGAACCCTTGGAAATTCAAAAACTTGAAACTCCAAAACCAAAAGGCTCTCAAGTTTTAATCAAAGTTCAATCTGCAGGTGTTTGTCACAGCGATATTCATCTCTGGGAGGGAGGCTATCAGGGCATTGGGGATCAATTTATGAAAACAACTGATAGGGGAGTGAAATATCCACTGACTCCTGGACATGAGATTGCAGGAGTGGTAGATACTATGGGTGAGGACGTAGAGGGATTTTCAAAAAATGACAAAGTTCTGGTCTTTCCTTGGATAGGAGAAGGTCTATGTCCTGCATGTAGAGTGGGAGAAGAAAACTTATGTGATAAACCAAGGTCACTTGGAGTTTACAATGATGGTGGTTATGCAGAATATGTACTAGTACCAAATTACAAATATCTTGCAAAAATTGGTGACATGGATACTGATATTAGCGCACCCTTGTCATGCTCTGCACTAACAGCATATGGTGCAGTAAAGAACACTGCCATAAAACCATCAGATAATGTTGTAATAGTTGGTGCAGGTGGATTGGGATTGATGGCAATGCAACTTGCAAAAGCCGTTACTGGTGCAAGAATTATTGCCATGGATGTAAATGACGATAAATTACAGGTTGCAAAACAAAGTGGTGCTGATCTTACCATTAATTCAAAAAAAGAAGATGCAGTAAAAGCTGTAATGGAATTAACCGGAAATCTTGGTGCTGACGCTGTAATTGATTTTGTTAATGCATCAAACACTGTGGAAATTGATATGCAAATACTACGACGAAGAGCTAGAGTGGTTCTTGTAGGACTTTTTGGTGGAGCGTTACAGCTAAACTTGGTTACAATGCCAACAAGGGCATACAAGCTTATTGGCTCATACACTGGTTCAATGACTGATATGATTGAATTAATCTCTCTTGCAAATCGAGGTGTGATTAAGCCTCTTGTTTCAAATCGATTCAAGCTTAATCAAGCCACAGAAGCATTGTCGATGCTAAAAGCAGGCAAGATAATAGGTCGCGGAATAATAAACCCCTGATTTTACGTTTTTTGATTTTTACTTAGGCAACAGACAAATTCTAACTATATCAGTTAAGATTAATACTGGACTGGAAAGGAACGTTCTTTGTGGCCCTTGTAGTACAGTGGCCAGTATAGGGGACTGTGGATCCCCGGACAGGGGTTCGATTCCCCTCAAGGGCCTTTTTTATTTAATTTTTAGATGAAATTAGAGTCTAATTGTTCCGTTTCACAATCTTTTCTAGATATACGTCAGACATACGTTTCAAGAGCTAGTTTCTATGCTTGCATCATGCTTGCATTACAGTATGCGGGAAAGCAACCTCATAAGCTTGTAGAATAAGAATTAGAAGATATTGGAAACCTAAGATTTTCTAATACTAATACTATTACTAATACATAGTTAATTTACCTATGAAGAAGAATAGCAACAGATTTTTTGTCAAGGCTATGTGATTAATCATCAAGTTTTGGGCTAGTTTTGTTGATCAGAAAACTTATTTTTTTGAAAATAATATACAAGTGTGGATAATTTCCAAATCTTCGAAATTTTCAAAAATATATTATGGATCTCAATACTTGGATATGGTAATAGGAAAAAACTAATAGAATTATCTAATAAACACAAAACAATACGATACACACTAACCATAATCTTATTCCCGATAGGATTTACTGTGATTATCTATCTGTTATATCAACTCCATAAACATCCAGACTTTATGATCTGGACAGAAAGAAGACCAAAACAGAAGAAATTAGACGAGTATCTCTAAGAATTATCAACCGAAAGTAACAGTTCCAAAAAAAGAATTACTTATAATAAACTTGTACCGTATAGACAAAACAAGCTTCTTTATTTTTAAAATATTCCAAACTTGCTTGATTCCATCTCTTCTTTGATGGCAAGCTTGACTTTTAGATTCTTCTGGGTAACCTTCTCGGTAAGCCAAGTCAAAAATTTCTTCTCAAGGCTGTTTCCCTTGATTTTATTAAAATCAGGACCCATCTGATCTGAAAGTCTCATTACTAGTGATTTATTGACACAAACCACGTAAAAGTGCCAACCAAAGGCAAATTCAGAATCAGTAACAATAAACTCGTTTTCCCCATGAACCATCTGCTCCAGATTGTTCAGAGTAGAAATTATCGCCTTGCTAGTGTTATCATAATCAATGGCAGACACGTTGATGTTTATTCTATCTTCCATCAAACCCCATACGTCATTTCTAGATAAAAATCTGACTGATTATTTGTTCTACTCTTCATTTAACAAATACTCTACATCAATGTTAAAGTACGTCCGTAGCAGGCTGATGTAGTTTTTTATGGGTATGGGTATTTCATGCCCGCATGCAACTCCAAGATTTTTTGCATTAATCCATATGACAAGGGACTGTAGTATGGTAAGAAAGCGATCGTTACCGGCATCTGGTGAGCCTACTGCTCTAGTATATCTTTCAGCAAATTCCCATGCTACTACAAAATCTATACAATCTGTTCCAAATACAGAAAGAAGTTGTTCTTGTAGACTGGACGCTTTCTTAAACGGAACCATGTTCAAGATGTATGGAAAGTCTACCATGTCTGGTAGAATGCCTGGAAGTGGTCCCCAAATTGTTATTATTCTACAGCCTTCTTTCAGGCTGGAAAATTTTGGCATCATTTTTTCAATTATATTTTGATCTGAAAACCAAAAAAGAATCACACTAGCATCACTGATGTCTGATTCTAAAATATCCTGACACTGCAGAATTCCATTTGAAATTTTCTTTTCTTCTAATAATTTTTTTGCAATAGATATTTTTTCTATATCATTATCAATTCCTACTGATTTTTTTACACCAAATTCTTCTGCAGCGATTGCTATACCATTTCCGTTTCCACATCCAAGATGATAAAACACATCATTCTTGTTTAGTTGAGAAAATCGAAATATCTCTCTAAAAGCATTGTCTGGAAGCTGTACATCCTGACCTGATATTATGGACTGAGGTAAAGATGCTAGATAATCTTCTATTTTCACAAGTAATCCAAGTTATTTTACTAAATTTATTCCCTTATTCTCTCAAGTGCGGAAACTGCTTGCCATAGTGTTACCCGTACATATGAGGGCATGTTAGGATCCTGTGTTATTTCATCTAGTGTACTAATGGCATTTGAGGCTCTCACCGCAACTGCATGTTCTTGTTTTCTAAGCTCAATAATCAATTCACTGATGCTTTTTTTGATATTTTTTGGAGTAGAAGGATTTGAAACTATGTCATCAAGCGTAATAATGGCCGCGTTTAGTGTTTCTGTGTTTTGAGCTTTGTCGACCATTGTACATCTGAGCTAACCTAATTGTGTTGATTTTATAAAGTTTGCACTTAGAGCTCTAAGAAGACATTTTCAGATTCTACTACTACCTTGTATGAATTCAAATCTTTTATTTTTGCTGGAAATGCATGAATCTTGCCTACTTTACAATCAAACTTTGCGCCATGCCAACCACATGTCAAAATGGCACCTTCCAAAGTACCTTCTGAAAGACTTGCGCCAGCATGTGTACAAGTATCATCCATGGCGTAAAAATTACCATCTACATTTACTACAAGTATCTCTTTTCCGTCCGCAGTAACTTTTTGCATCTTGCCAGCTGGAATGTCAGCTGCTTTGCCAACGATAATTTTTCCCATGCTGGTTTTGAATTTTTAACTCAATTAATGTTTTTTGTATTCTAAACGAATTTTACAGTGTTTTCAAGCTTACCAAGGCCTTCGATTTCCATTTCTATCTTGTCTCCATCTTTCAAAAAGACCGCATCTGGTTTGTTTAGCATCACTCCAGCTGGAGTTCCCGTTGATATGATGTCCCCTTTTTCCAAAGTCATAACTTTGCTTAGCATAGAAACAATGGTGTAAACTCCCAAGAACATGTTTGAAGTCGAGGAATTTTGTCTTACCATACCATTTACCTTTGTTACCATTTTCAGATTTTGGGGATTTGGTATCTCATCTATAGTGGTAATCCATGGACCACATGGAGCAAAGGTATCGAATCCTTTTGCACGGGTAAATTGTTTGTCCCTTGCCTGGATATCTCTAGCAGAAACATCGTTTAAAATCATGCATCCAAAAATTGCACTCTTAGCTTGTTCTTCTGTAATGTTTTTGCAATCTTTTCCTATGATTAATGCCAGTTCTATCTCATAGTCAAGCTTTGAGACAAATGAGGGGCAGATTATCTCCGAAGTAGTTCCGTTTAGTGTAGTTCTTGGTTTTATTATTATTGCAGGCTCGTCTGGGGGTATGAGATTTTGTTCTTTGGCATGATCTTTGTAATTAAATGCAAGACAAATGATCTTGGAAGGATTTGGTATTGGTGCAAGAAACTTTACATCTGAAATGTTTTGTGTAAAATTTAATTTTGGAATTTTAGGTTTTACCTCGTCATACCACCCATCAAAAAGAAAGTCCTTAATGTTCTGTGGTATGGGAATTCCTGTTTGAGATGTAATCCCATCTTTAGTAATTACATTATTACCATTTACAAAACCATATGTTTCCATATTGTTTGTTAACAATCTTGCAATTTTCATTTTTTTTCACTTGTGAGTATAGATTGCTTGCATCGCAGAATCTTTTCTGCAATAACCAAATCTGACAAATTGAATTTCTGCACCCTCATTTAATTCTAAGTAGTGATTTTCTGTATAAGCTTGTAGAGTTTCAAGACTATCCTCGTTGAATTTTTCATTTACAAAGAGAGTTTTTGGTATCAAAATGTTTAGTTTTGTCGCAGTTTTTTGTGGAATCCATTGAATCTTTGGCAATTCTGCCTTGAAATCATTATCTGAATACTCTGCTTCTATCTCTGATCCGGTCTTTGTTATTTTTACATTGTAAAGTTCGATCAACCTAATTTGATCTCCGACTTTGAGAGTTTTTGCATCAGATCCTGAGATGTAAAAATTACCATCAATTTCCACATGCCTCTTACCCATCTCGCTTCTTTGTGGGTGATTGGGAAGTTCAGCTTGTGTAAGCATGTTATTCTTTATTATTATTTTTACAGGCTCTGTTACCATGAACAGTCTGATGCTTGTTACATCTATTATTTTTCGGTTAAATGATTCCAGTGTGTCAAATGGGGCAAGTGTATCTGATTTTGTAAAGCTCAATGAGAGGACAAATTTTCTGATTGCCTCTGGAACTATTCCCCTTCTACGCATTGCCTCAAGTGTGGGCAGTCTTGGATCGTCATATCCTGATACTTTGCCATCTTGAACCAACGGCTTTAGAATTCTTTTTGAGACAGGCATGCCTTCAAATTCTAGTCTTGAAAATTCTAGCATCTTTGGCTTTCTCATTCCAAGCTTGTCCAAAATAGCTTGGTAAAGCTCATTTCGAAGCTCATACTCTTTTGTCCTAAATGCATGAGTTACTCCGTCTATGCTGTCTTCTATGGCAACTGCAAAATCATAGTTTGGCCAGACTCTGTATTTGTCAATAAGCAATGGGTGAATTTCATCTATTATTCTAAACATTGCTGGATCACGCATTACTGTATTTTCAGATTGCATGTCACCGCGAAATCTTACAATTGCTTCTCCAGGTTTGTATTTCTTAAACATGTCATACCATCTTTTGATATTTTGATCATGATCTCCTGCACGACATTTGCAAGCTTTCATCTCTCTTCGGTTCTTGCTTATTGTCTCCTTGTCGCACGTACAAACATATGCATTATCTGCTTCAATCATTTCCAATCCTTTTTTGTAAATTAATTCCATATCATCTGAAGTATTCTTGATTTGATCATATTTTACTCCAAGCCAGTCAAGCCCAACTTTTATTGCAGCATAATATTCTAGTCTCTCGTTTTCAGGATTTGTGTCATCAAATCGCAGTATTAGTTTTCCACCATACATCTTTGCATATTCTTCATCGATGATGGCAGCTTTTGCATGACCAATATGCGGATAACCGTTTGGTTCTGGAGGAAATCTTGTTACCACTTTTCCTTGTTCTGCACCTTCAAGTGGCGGCAATCCCACTCTTTCGTGTTTTGGTTTTACTACTAGTAATTCTGGAAAACTACTTTCAAGCTCAGCTTTTTGCTCAGCTAATGAAATTTTGTTAATATCTGAAACAATTTCTGTAATTAATGGCATTATCTCCTTTGCCTTGGTCCTAAGATCTGGCCTTGTACCAAGTATTTTTGATATTACTGCATCGTTACGGGTTTTTCCCTCATGTTCTGAAGCATTTTGTAAAGCTATTCCTCTGATCGCCTTTCTGACATCATCTTCCAATTATTGACTCCTCTCTACTACAAAATCTAAAAGAGACAATAGCTCATTTTTTGCTGAACCTTTGTAACTTGATAGTGATTTTTTTGCTGCGTTAGAATACTGTAAAGCTTTTTTCCTAACTGAATTTTCTATTCCCATAGATGATATTATTTTTACTGCATTTTCTAATTCTTTTTTTGATATGGTGGAATTTCCAAACGCATTTAGAATTGTTTTCTTTTTCTGACCACTCGCTTTGTTTATTGCAAGAAGTATAGGAAGTGATTTTTTACCTTCGCGTAAATCATTTCCAACAGGTTTTTTTGTAACTTTCGGATCTCCAATTATACCAATTAAATCATCAACTATTTGAAATGCAACTCCTAGATTTATTCCAAAAGAAGAAAGGTTTGCAACGTCTTTGCTTTTTGTATTTGCGCTAATTGCTCCCATTGCACATGCAGTGGCAAATAGAGCTGATGTTTTTTTTTCTATCATTTCGATGTATTGTTTTTCTGTAGGGATTTTTTTTGACTGGGCCATCATTATGTCAAGTGCTTGACCTTCACACACCTCACTACATGCCTTGGCAAGATTGGAAACTAATCTAAGACGTACATCTTTTGACATCTTGGAATCATGTGAAATTGTTTCAAATGCTTTTGAAAACAAGACATCTCCAGCCAAGATACCTACCGGTATTCCAAATTTAGTATGTGTTGTAGGTACACCATGTCGCATTTCGTCATTATCCATGATGTCATCATGAATTAATGTGAAATTGTGAACCATTTCTATTGCTGCAGCTGCAGGCAATGCTTGTTTTATATCGCCACCTAGAATTTCACAGCTCTTTATGACCATAAATGGCCTTAATCTCTTACCGCCATGCTCTATGAGATATGAAGCTGCCTCGTAGATCTCTTCTGGATTACCATGAAGACATGAGAGAAGAAACGAATTTACTTTTTTTGCATTTTTTGATATGGAATTAAACGACATTATTTTTTGAGCTCCCATTTGTTGTCAGGAAAATGATGCTTGAGTGGTTTTTCAAGAATTTGTTTGACATCCTCTCTAATCCACTTGTTCAAAATTGAACTGTGTTGTGGTAGTATATCTTTTTTGGATTCTGACAAAAAATACAACGCAACAATCATCCACGGACAGTAGATCTGAGGTGATTTTTTAATGTCATTTAGAAGATCATCTAATGTATCCCATTTTATGTCCTTGATTTCTTCTTTTACTAATTTTATTTTTGTAGGATCATCAACTATGCCAATCAAAGTTCCACATACTTCGTTTTCAGAACCAATGCCCTTGTATGGAACATGGTATTCAAATTTGAACAGGTAATCAAGCTTGCAAGATATTCCTAACTCTTCTGGTAGTCTTCTTTCTGCAGACGAAACATATGTCTCTGATTGTCTTGGGTGACTTGCTACAGTTCCGTCCCAGTCACCTGGCCATAACATCTTGTCCATGCTGCGCTGTGTTAGAAGCAACTTTCCATCTCTATTAAACAAAAGAATTGTAAAAGCTCTATGCAACTTGCCATTTGGCAAATGACACTTTACCTTTTCCTCAGTTCCTATTGGGTTATCATTACTATCTACCAGAATCAAATATTCCATGTCTGTCCCTTTATCCTCTGAATACAGTCCCTTCAAATTTTTTACCTTTTATAGCGTTTACAATTCTCTCAGGTTTGTTACCATTTACCAAAAACACGTTAACTCCAACCTTTGAAATCATAGTAGCCTCTTTTATTTTACGAGTCATGCCACCCGTAACGTCCATTCCTACCTTTGAAATGGTAGTCTTCTGACTCTTTATCTCATAAAGGAGTTTTTTTGTTTTCATGTCTGAATATACTCCATCTACATTTAACACAAAAACTGCTAACCTTGGTTTTAGAACTTTTGCCAAGATTTCCATAATTTTATCTCCAGATAAAATGTAGAACTTGTTTTGACCGTGCCATAATACATCGCCATATGATACCGGAACAAGTCCATCTTTGGCAATTCTTAAAATCTCTTTTACTTTTTTAGTGTCAGCTTTATCACCAAACATAAAATCAGTTGGAGGTAAGCAGTAAGGATTTAGTTTATTTTTTAAAAATGAATCCAAGATTATCTTATTCAATTCTATCATAGAATTTTTTACTACTGCTACACCCTTCTTACTATATTTTGCAGGTTTTGTATGCATGTCATATTTTACGGACCAATAATGACCAAATGATCCTCCGCCATGCACTATGATTATAGGCTCTTTTACTTTTTTTAATTGAATAGCAATTTTGTTTATTGCCAAAATGTTTGGAGTCAGAGGCTTTTGCTTATTGGTTATGATTGAACCTCCAAGCTTTATCAAAATCATATTTTTTCAGCAATTCTCTCGGTTTAAAAAGTATCTATCTGCAAGAAAACCAAAATTTCATTCCTAGGCACAAGCATGAGCAACATAAACCCAAAAAAGATGTTTCAAGTTTCTATTGCCTTTGTAAAATCATCAAAATACTCGTTAATGATTTTTTGAATCTTATTTACTGAAAAAACACTGGCGAATCTGAGGAGGCCTCTTAATTTTAAGTCAATGTCAATTGTAATTCTGGTACCTCCTGGCACGCTTTCATATTTTTTTATAAAATGACTGCCTCTCGCATCTCCTGATAGAACAAAAGTTTCATGAATTTCAGGCTGTTTTATCACATTTTTAGTCATGACAGCAAATTCTTTGCCTGCTATTTTTCCATGAATCTCAACTACAGAAGTAAACTCGCGAACTGAGCGTATTCTGATTAGTTTGAAATATTGCGGTAGCTTTGATGTAAAGCTCTCAAAATCAGTTCCTGCTTTGAATGCCTTTTCTCTTTCTACATTGACAGTCTTTACAAGTTGTATTTTTTGCAATTTTATTCCTAAGTGTATACAAGTCCATTAAAATCAATTTTAGCAGAAAAACATTCACTATGGGTTTTTAGATTAGATAGGGTTTTCTCAAGATTAGACTTATCCACAAGTGCAATTATGCACCCTCCACCACCAGCACCAGTTATTTTTGCACCAAATGAAGTTTTTTTAGCCTCTCTTACCAAAAGTGCAAGCTTTTCAGTGGAGATATTTATTCTTTCCAGTAAATCTTGATTCTTTGACATTAGTAAACCAAGTGATTCCAAATCCTTTTTTTCTAAATACACAAGAGCATTTTGAATTAGGATTGATTCCTGATCACAAAATGAAGCAAACAAATCCTCGTTATTTTCCCGGAATCTTCTTACGTTTTCAACAATCTCGCTAGTAAAATGTGCTTGTTTTGAATTTGCAATCACAAGATCAAAATTAGCGTTTGAGTTGATCTTTTTAAAACCATTTTTCATATCATATTCCATTAGTCCGCCAAAAGTACAGACAGAACAGTCTGCCCCTGACGTATTTTCAAATATGGTACGTTCAGCTTCTATTGCAATTTTCAAAATTTCCTCTTTTGGTAGCTTTTCAAATAATCCCATAACTGATGCCGCAACTGCAACACAACAGGCAGATGAGGAGCCAAGACCAATGCCTGCAGGAATCTCAGATTCTATCTTTATTTCAATTCCAACATTTTTTCCCGATTTTTCTAATGCTTTTTTTGCAATATGCAAAAATGGTTTCATTACATCCATGGATCTGTCCAGCTTTGATAGTGAATCTGTATTTATTTCCATATTACCAATATCGGATTTTATCTTGATCTTTTTTTCATCAATTATTTGCGATGTGGCTGTAATTCGCTTATCAATAGAACAAAGTATCGCCTTTATGCCGTACACAACAAAATGCTCGCCAAACAAAATGACCTTTCCAGGTGCTGAAGCAATAGATTTCATGAAAACACAATCGATGCATATCCTACCACGGAACTCTTGTCACCTGTTACATCGCCGCTTGTAGCATACTTTAGTAACCTTCCTTTTTTTGCTCCAAGCTCCTTGCAGGCCATCATGGTAGATGCGATCGCTCCATATCCACATGCGCTAACTTGTTTTTCTTGTAAAACTCTGTAAAATTCATCTAAATCTAAATTTAAGATTGGTTCTATTAGGGCAGAATCCTGCTTGTGCGCAAAATTGTTTTCTTCATAATGTGTAAAATCAGAGGAACCAACAACCATTATTTTTCGCATCTTTGCAATCTTTGCTATTGCAGAGCCTATCTTTTTAACAGTTTGGTAGTCTTGATTTATCAAAATTATGGGAAGTATCTTGAATTTATGAGAATAAATTTCTTGAAGCATTGGTATCTGGACTTCTAAACTATGATCCCTCGTATGGGAAAAAAAATCCAACTCGATGTCTTTGAAAATTTTGTTTATTTCCACGGCACATTCAGAATCAACTTCTACTTCACCAAGAGGCGTTTTCCACATACCTTCCTTCATCACTGCAACATTACAGCCTATTCCATAATGGTTTGGGCCGGTAATTATGACTAGTTCAGGTTTTTGTGATGATATAAAGTAAAAAGAATTTGTTGCTACTGGGCCAGAATACATGTAACCTGCATGTGGAGAGATAATGCCAAAAATTTTTTCATTGTCTGATGTTGGAGGAATTTTTCCTGGTCCAAAAGGATGCAAAAAACAATCATGTATCACAGTTTTTAACTCATTTTTTTCTTTTGGATAGAACATGCCAGCAACAGCCGGTGTTCTTACCTGCATTACTTTATTGCCTCGGAGCTCTACCGAATCTTGGTGTAGGTTTTTCTGATTCTTCTTCCAACTCTTCTTCTGTAATCTTGGTCTCAAAGTCATCAATTTCATATTTCATTGATTCATTTGCTTTAAGCTGGCCTTTTTGCAAAAGTATCTCTCTTGCCAAAAGCCAGTATATTGCAGCTAACGATTTTCTTCCTCTGTTGTTGGCTGGAATAATAAGATCAATCTTGGATGTTATGTTGTCTGTGTTTGAAATACCGATTACTGGAATTCCTGCATTTGTCGCTTCAAGTATAGCTTGTTCATCAGTTTGTGGATCAGAAATTAAAATTAATTGTGGTTCTATGTAATATGGTAATAGTGGATTTGTCAGAGTTCCTGGCATGAATCTTCCAAGCATTGGGGTAGCGCCAGTTACCTCACAGAATTTTTCTATTGGTGTTGTTGCATATTCTCTTCCAGAACATACTATCACTCTTGAAATCTCTGCCCTGTTTATGAATTTGGCAGTAGTTTGAATTCTTGCTAGGGTTTTCTTACTGTCAATAATGTAAAGTCCCTCATTAGTAGCCTTTGTAATAAATGGAACCATGAATTTTGTTTTAACTTGAGTTCCTACCCTAATACCAGTAGATAGAACATATTTTTCCATATGCTCAAATTCTTCTTGCTTACTCATGTTGTGTTTTTAAATCTCTACCATTCCATGTATTAAATCATACTCTGTGATACGAAGCAATTCATTGAGCTTTGCTACTCTTTCGCCTCCAACTACACCAACTTTTAACATCTTTGATTTTGTTGCGATTCCTATGTGTGTTATGTGTGAATCTATAGCTTCTCCAGATCTATGTGATGTGATCAGTTTAATCTTATTTTTGTGAGATTCCTTTGCAAATTCAAATGCGTCATAAAGACTGCCCGCTTGATTTACTTTCAAGATGGCGGCATTACATGCCTTTAATTTTGCTGCTTTTTTGAGAATTTCCGTATTTGTGACAACCAAATCATCACCAGTTATCAAAACTTTGGAAAATTTGGAGGTCAGAATCGCCATTTCTTCAAAGGCTTCTTCATGAACTGCATCTTCAGCATAAACAAGTTTGTATTTTTTTATTATTTCTGAGACAAATTCTATTTGCTCTTCAGGAGTGTTTTCAAAACCTTCTCTATCGTAAACGTATTTCTTTTTCTTTTCATTCCATTGAGTAGATGATGCAAAATCTACGCCAAGTGCAACCTCTTTTCCTAAGGTATAGCCCAGATTTTCACAAGCCTTTGCAGAAAGTTCTAGTGCCTTTTGATTGTCTAGTTTAGGTGCCCATCCCCCTTCATCACCACGTCCATTAGTAAATCCGGAATCATTTTTTTGGAGAACTTTTCTTAGTTCTTTATGTACTGCAAAGTTTACCTCTATTGCATCATTTACTGTTTTTGAGCCCTTGGCACAGATCAAAATCTCTTGAATGTCTGGAGTTCCAGGACCAGCATGTGCCCCGCCACCTAAAATATTTCCTAGTGGAAAAGGAAACCTCAAGTCAGTATCCTTTGTTAATAATTTGAACAGTGGTATGTCAAGGGCTTTGGCTGCTGAATCTACAGCTGCAATAGTAACTGCAAAAGCAACTGAACCTCCTATCTTTGAATAGCTAATAGAAGAATCAATTTTCCTTATTGTATCATGAATTGATTTTAAGTTAGAAGGATCAAGTCCTATGAATTTTTTTAAATTTGAATTAAGAGCAACCAGGCTTTTTTCTGGATTATTATCAGGAAAACTTACTGCCTCATGTTTCCCAACACTAGCACCTGAGGGAGCACAAGCTCTGCCAAGATGTGATTTATCAGATACAATGTCGACTTCAATTGTTTTACTTCCCCTACTATTGTAGAGTAGTCTTCCTTTTATGGAAGTAATCTTCGGCATCCTATTCTAACTCAGATTGCACTTCTTGCTGTCTTCTTCGAATTGCTTCGTAGAATGGAATAACTTGGTGAATTGTTTCAACCGATGTTAACAACATTGCTCTGCAACAATATCTTTTGAATCCAAAAGAATCAAGAACTTTTGCTGGATCTTCTCCGGATTTTACTCTTGTTTGATAATCCCTAAATTTGTCAGCTATTAAATTTCCACAAGTAAAACATCTGACAGGAATTAACATATTTTCAAAAAGTAATCAAGGCTTATAAAAACCATACATGGGTATTTGCATAATGCGGGAGTCGCCCAGCCTGGCCAAAGGCGCTAGCTTGAGGGGCTAGTATCTTAGGATTTCGAGGGTTCAAATCCCTTCTCCCGCACTTGAAAATTTTTCTAAACAAATCAAATTTGACTTACTTGATAAAAGTAGTAGATATTGGATCTTAACAAACAAAATTAAAACGAATTTTTAATGAAAATTATTCTTGCTGGAATAATACTTAGTATGCTTTTGATATTTTCTAATATTCATGTATCTGATTCATATCTGCAGTATAATCTTCTTGTTACAGTAAAACCAGAAAAATCACCAATCAAAGATACTGAATTTCCAATTATAACAGGAACAGTTACGGACGAAGCAAGCAAACCCATTGTAGGCGCTCTTGTCAAAATTACATTTGCAAAAGAGGTTGTTACTACTACCACTGATCAATATGGGAATTTCAAATATGATTCTGTACTGCCAATTTTTGCTGGCTATTATATGATAAATGCAGTTGTTACAAAGGCTGGTTATTCCACAGGGTTGGCTAGTTCAACTTTAATGGTACACTCACCTCCAACTGTTACATATGGTAGAGGTATTACAGGAGACCCAATAGTTACTGGAAACTATACTGTCTATCTTGGTAAAGTAACTGATTGGAATCTTGAAACGACTTGTTTCGTAAAGTTTGGTGATCAATTTAAGAGGTTTTTAAAAACATGTGATCTTTATAATTTAGCACCTACTGATTTTAAGACAGATGCAACAGTAGTTCACTCACTTGCTGTAATACAACATAATGCAGATTATAGACTCTTTCCTGTAAGTGATTATTTTAATGGCTTGACGCTAAATAACAATGCACAATATAGGTATGTAGAAAATGTCTGGAAAAATTATACTGTACCTAATTAATTTTAAAAAAATTACTTTTTAAACTTGTTAATTGAATCAATAAGTGCGGAACGCCTTATTTCTTCAGTTACCGCCGCTCTTGCATCCTCGATTAGTATTCTGTTTACATCAAGTTTTCTTCGGGTTTCATTTACCAATTTGTCATAGATGGCAAAAGGATACAAGGAAAGATAGAGATTTTCCATTATTTCAAAGAATTTGCTTGCATCCTTAGCTTTTCCCGCTCTTATAGAATCGTAAACTAGTCTTTTTAGTTCACCAATACAATCCAGTAAACCAAGTATGTATGATTCTCCTTTTACTCCTAATGATTCTGCTGATGGTATTTCTGATTTCTGTACTATTGCAAGAAATGCAGATGCTTCAACAAGCTCTTGCTCCGATGTCATAATATGTCTATACAACTCTGCGTTTGATTTTTTTCTTATTTCATCAAGTAGTTTTTTTGCTTTGGCTGCTTTTTCTTTTCCATCTACAATATCTAATTTATGAACAGAAATTATTGCTTGGCTACATAGGATGACTACTTCACGTGTTCTCTTGATGATATATTCGCGTGAATTTTGAGCTTCCTCTAGTGATTTTGATATTTTGGATAACGATGATTTGACATTCTTCAATGACATGTAAGATAGATGAAAAACTAGGATAAAGTCGTTTGGTAAAGCCCTTATTTGACATTATTTTTGAGTTATCATATGGATATAACAGTCAAACAAATGATGCAGATAGAGGAAAACGGTCATCAGATGGGATTTAAAAGAAACTTCATGATGGAAAATGCAGGAGCATCTGTTGCAAGATACTTGGCAGAAAAATTTCCAGATATTTCATCAAAAAAAATTCTTGTTTTTGCTGGACTTGGAAATAATGGAGGTGATGCTCTAGTAGTTGCAAGACATTTAGCTGGTTTTGGATCCGATGTCAAAGTATTACTACTTGGAAATCCAGAAAAAATAAAAACAGATGAATCTAGGATAAACTGGGAAATACTTGAAAAAATGAATTCAATAGATTTGGTAATTGCGTCTGACATTAGTGATCTTGATCTAAAAGCAGATGTTGTTATTGATGGAATTTTGGGAACGGGAATTTCTGGGAAAATTAGGGAACCATATGCATCTGCAATTGATTCTATAAACAAACTAAATACATTCAAGATTGCAATAGACATTCCATCAGGTCTTGATCCAGATACTGGAAATACAAACGACAAATGTGTCAAAGCTGATGTGACTATGACATTTCATAAAATGAAAGTAGGGATGCCAAAGAGAAAAGATGTGTGTGGAACTATTCTGGTTGAAAAAATTGGTATACCGCCAGAGGCCGAGGTTGGTGTACTATGAAAGTACATCAAATACAAGTTGGAAATATGCAGAACTTTACCTACATTTTAGAAGATGAAGACACTGATACTGCTATAGTTTTAGATCCTTCATGGGATCTTGAGGAGATCCAAAAGGTGATAGAAAAGAATAATCTGAAGGTAAAATACATTGTAAATACACATCACCATTTTGATCATACTGTAGGTAATGAATACATGACAAAAATCACGGGTGCAAAAATAATACAACATAGTGCTTCTACACTAAAGAACGATATGATAGTATCAGATGGTGATAAAATAATATTTGGAAATTCAGAGCTTACGGTGTTTCATACTCCTGGTCATTCAAAGGACAGCATATGCCTTATCGGTGATGGAAAAATTTTTTCAGGCGATACGCTTTTTGTTGGTAATTGTGGTAGGATTGATCTTCCTGGTGGAAGTGCAAAGGAACTCTATCATAGTTTGTTTGATATTCTTCATAAAATGGATGAAAAACTAGTTCTTTATCCTGGTCATAACTATGGAAGCTATCCCTCGTCTACATTAGAAAAAGAAAAAAAGACAAATTTTGTTTTACAGCCTAGGACAGAACAAGAATTTCTTGAATTTATGAATAGTGAATAAAAATTGCAAGATATAGAAATTTTAGGAAATACCCAAAGGGGAATTGATTTTGTAAAAAAAGTTGAAAATAAAAAATTTGTATTTTCATTAGTAATTTCATATACTGCCACTTGCGAGATACCTGGCATTACTGTTGCTGGAGCAAACCCTGATCTGCTAAAGTTTACTGCAGCTGCCGATGCAGAGTTTCTTCATTATGGATATTGTAAATCAATTGATACAATACCTATGACTCCTGATGGAAAACCAACTCCAGCTCTACTTACTAAAACTGCATTAGAAGCTGCAAGCATCCCAAGCTTTACTGTCAATGCCGGAAGCATGATCATTCCAAAACTACCATGTTTAGAGATCGGCTTAGAGCCAGGAAAAAATATTGCATATGAACCAGGTCTTAATCAAGATTCTGTCAAAAAAGCTGTTGAATATGGAAGAATTGTAGGAAGGTCTCTTGGTTCTTCAACAGACTGTCTAATAATAGGTGAAAGTATTCCTGGAGGCACTACAACAGCTCTTGCTGTAATGACTGGATTTGGCATACAGGCTACAGTAAGTAGTAGCATGCCGGAGAATCCTATCATGTTAAAAAAACAAACGGTACAATCTGCATTAAAAAGACTGGAATCTAAAGATCCTTACGACATTATTTCACAATTAGGGGATCCAATGATTCCTACTGTTGCAGGAATACTTGGTACAGCCTCAGAATCTACAAATGTAATTTTGGCAGGAGGTACACAAATGGCAGCAGTTTTAGCATTTGCAAAACATATTGGTTTTAATGAAACAAATACTGCGCTTGGAACTACCTCATACATCATAAATGATAATATGGCAAACCTTGTGGAATTAATAAAACAAATCTCTGACATTCCAATACTTGTTGCAAAACTAAAACTAGGTGAATCAAAAATTTCTGGACTGAGATCTTATGCAGAAGGATTTGTAAAGGAAGGTGCTGGTGCTGGAGGTGCATCAATTGCATGCATGTTAAAAACTGGCATAGGATCAGAAAAATTACTCTTATTAACAGAAAGAGAATACAATAGAGTTATTTCACAGTAACAGACTTTGCTAAATTCCTTGGATAATCTGGGTCTGTATCCTTTTCAAGAGCAGCATAATATGCTAAGAGTTGAATTGGAATTATCTCAATAAGGGGAAATAATGCTTCATTAATTTTTGGTATTTCTATCCAGTGATCGTATACATCGTTTGGCTTATCAGAGATTCCAATTATTTTTGCACCGCGAGCTTTTATTTGATGAGCACTTGCTAAAGTGTCAACATAAGTAGAATCATTAGGATTTATTATTATTACAAAGACATTAGAATCCATTAGTGCCAAGGGCCCGTGTTTTAACTCTCCGCCCGGAAGACCTTCTGCGTGGATGTAGGTAAGCTCTTTTAGTTTTAGTGATGCCTCTGATGCAATTGCGTAATGAATTCCTCTACCAAGTACATAAATGTCAGAAATAGTTTTGAGATTTCTTGCAATATCCTGAATCTTTGTATGATCAGAAAGTATCTTTGTTATACATGTGGAAACCTTATCAAGATCTAATCCAATACAACCTCCGCATAATTTATCGGCAATTTTATATAAAATAGAAAGTTGTGCTGTAAAACTTTTAGTCGCAGCAACGCCAATTTCAGGCCCACAATTCAGGCCAATAGAAATGGAGGCTGATTGTACTAGTGATGATGTCATTATATTAACAATAGATATGATTTTTGCTCCTTCTTTTTGAGCAATTTTCACAGCTTCTAAGACATCAGCACTTTCTCCACTTTGAGAAAGTGCAATAAGAATTGATTGCTGATCAAAATTGTTTGGAGAATGTGCTACTTCGCTAGATAATATGGGCTCTGTCTTTATTTTTGCATATTTTGAAAAAATATGTTTTGCCACAAGAGCTGCGTTGTAGCTTGTACCGCTTCCTGTCAAGTAAAGATTCTTTGCATGTTTTACAAACTCTGTTGTCAAATCAAGCTCCATCCTAGTAGATTCTCCTGCTTTTAGTATTGTATCGGGTTGCTCAGAAATTTCTTTGAGAGTAAAGTGTGCATAATCTCCCTTGTATACATCAGCAAGTTCTTTTGAAATTTTAGTTATTTGATGTTGTACTGGGTTGCCATCAAAATCAAAAAATTGAATGCCTTTTAGATTGATGATGACAAACTCTCGGTTGTCTGGATAAATCACTTCATCAGTATGCTCTACAAATCCTAAAACATCACTTGAAATGAAATAACCGTTTTTTCCTACACCGATGATTAGTGGTTCATGAAATCTTGCTGCTGCAAGTGTGCCATCTTCAAATACTGCAACAAAAGCATAGTTTCCTTTCAAGGATGACACGGTCTGAATCAAGGATTTTTTGACATCTTTTGTTTGATCAAAATTGTGTTGCAAAAGATTTGCAATGACTTCGCTGTCTGTTTCACTTTTAAAGACATATCCTTTTTGTTGCAAATCTTTTTTTAATTCTTCAAAATTATCAATTATTCCATTATGCACTATGGCAACTTCACCAGTACTGGATGGATGTGGATGTGCGTTTGTTTCAGTTACGCCGCCATGTGTTGCCCATCTTGTATGACCTATTCCAACTGAACCAGAAAGCATGTCAAGCTTTACTGCTTTGTTTACTTCAGCAACTTTTCCTACGCCCTTTCTTAAAGTAATCTGATTGCCTGAAATTGTGGCAACGCCAACACTATCATATCCTCTATACTCCATACGTTTTAGCCCTTTGACCAGTATGGGTGCAGCGGAACCGTCTCCAAGATAACCAATTATTGAACACATATGATGATCTCAGCTACTTTCTCGATAATAATAATTGCGTGTAAGATATCTTACACTTGTGGTTGTTCTGTGATAACAGATTCGACTTCCTGTTTTTTTGGTTGTCCATAGTTTATACCTGAAGCCAAATGAATTTCGTTTTCTTCATCTATTTTAACGGTATATGAAGGAATTGTAACTACTCTATCTCCTATCATTACATGACCGTGTACTACTGCCTGTCTTGCTTGATATGGACTTTTTATCAAACCCTTTTTCTGAACCATTGTTTGTAATCTACGTGATAATAAATCAGTTACTTTCAAATTTAAAACGTCATCAAGTGTAGAGTTTTCTCTTACAAATCCAACTCTCGTTAGCGATTTCATTAATGTTGGTTCTTTTTTCTCTCTCACTTCTTGAGTTAGAGCTAAAAGTGATCTTGCCTGTTTTCTTACTCTAGATAATTCTGTATGTGCTTTCCAGAGCTCTCTTTTATTTTTCAATCCAAAAGTTCCTAATACATAAAGCTCCTCATTTAGTAAATCATAGTTTAGTGGACGTTTTGGTTTTCTCCAAATTTTTCGTGGATTCTTAGGATCTCCCAATCAAATCACCTATTTTGTTGGTTTCTTCTCCGCCGGTTTTGCAGCTGCTGGTTTAGAATCTTTTGCTGGAGCTGCTGCACCACCCTTTGCTGGAGCTGCTGGAGCTGCTGCACCACCCTTTGCTGGAGCTGCTGGAGCTGCTGCACCTTCTGCTGGAGCTGCTGCACCTTCTGGAACTGCACCAGGTGGAAGAACCTTGCCTCCCTTACGAACTCCTACTGCACCACCCTTTCTTCCGGTAGTGCGTGTCCTCTGACCTCTAACCTTTAATCCATAAGTATGACGAAAACCTCTCCAACTGTTTGTATTTTTTTCCCGCTCGATATCGTTTCTAACATTAAATTCTATATCTGAAGTAATCAAGTGCAAGTTTTCTCCAGAATCCATATCCTTTCGTCTATTTAGAAACCATGAAGGTACATTAATTGATGATGGATTTTTCATTACCTTTTCTATTTCCTCTACTTGAGATTCGGTGAGAAATCCGATATTGCTATTCTGGTCTATCTTAAGAACATCTAAGATTGCTTTGGCAAAGTTGTACCCTATTCCTCTTACTTGACTTACTCCTATGATCATTTTTTTTGCTCCAGGAACGTCTTTTCCTGCAATCCTAACAATGTGTCTGTACTCTTGTGAAGACAAGTAAAACAAAATTTCCTAAACCCCGATAAAAACCATGCTAAAGTAAACAATACTTTAAATCGCATTTAGGTTAATTTACCATATTGACGCAGGAATTTGAAAATCTTGTAAGACGAAGCTATTCTTCAACTCAGAAATATACTGAAGTAATGGCAGGTCTACCTGAAGATTATAAACAAATCAAGACTCTAAATGATCTTTTAGAAATTAACTACAAAATAATTGGAGCTAAAGAACAACTTCGACAAAACCTAATTTCAAAAATGTTGACAAATGAGACCAAATATCCGGAAATTATTGGATTTGAGGATGATGTAATTCCTGCACTAGATAGAGCAATTTTGGCGTGTCATGATGTGATGCTAGTTGGACAAATTGGCCAAGCAAAAACAAAGATTGCTCACACCATTTCCAAGAATCTGTTGTCACCAATCCCGGTTATCAAAGGAAGCATAACAAATGATTCTCCAATGGATCTGCCACAAGACGAGATGATTTCATTATTAGAAGATAAAGAAAGCACAACATCAGTTCCAAAATTTTACATAGATTCTGAAAGTATGGAAAAAGTTCGTAATAATAAACTTGATACTAAAATTGAATGGGTTGAGGGTAAAGACAGATACAAGTATGTACTTGCTACACCTGATATATCCGTCAAAGATCTTGTTGGACAGATAGATGCAATTAAAATTACAAAAAAAGGAATCGAGATGTATCAAATTGAATCGTATTCGCCAGGTCAGTTGATGCAAGCAAAACACGGTCTCTTTTGCATAGATGAATTACCTGTGCTTGATACAAGAAAGCAAGTAGCACTACTTTCTGTTCTTCAGGAGGGCAGATTTACAACTGGAGCTTATCCTGTTATATTTGAACCAAAGACTGTCTTTTTTGCAACTGCAAACCCGATTGATTATACACATTCTGGTAAGATAATAGAGCCTCTTTATGACCGACTAAAAAGCCACATTCACACTCACTATCCAAAATCAATAGATGATGAAATGTTAATCATAATACAAGAAGCAAAAATCTCAAAATCATTCATTCCAATTTTCATGTTAAGAATTTTAGCAAAAATAATTCAAGATGCCCGTGTAAGTAATGAAGTAAATCAAGACAAGGGAGTTAGTGTACGCATGGGGATACATAGCCTCGAGCTTTTAGTTGGTGAATCTGAACGAGCACGAGCTGTATCGCACAAAGTTCTTGCAATTCCACGACCTTCTGATATATTTTGTATCAGTCAAGCTACAAAATTTGAGCTTGCAGAAATGGATGACACTATTACAAATAGAGAGAAAGTACTCAACAATTTAATTACAATCGCACTCAAAGAGACTTCACTTGAATATGTAAAAGGAACTGATCTCTCCATACTGGAGCGGATTAAACAAGAATTTGTGAGCAAGACATTTCAAGTTTCTCAAAAGATCCTAGGCGCAAATAGTATGCAAACTTCGTATGAAAACCAACTAAAGAATTTTGAAACTATGAGATCTTTGATTGAAACAATATATGAAAAAATATCCGATGAACAAAAAGAATTTGAGAAAAAAACACAGAAACATAATATAAGATCTGAATATCTCTCCATATCAGAAAATGCAAAAAGTGAACTAAGAGCTGCGATAACAGAGTTGGTGCTAGAAGGACTGTATGCAATAGATCCAAAAATTCTTGACAAAAAAGAGGCTGGATTTGTTGCAGCCTAGATCCAAAAATTTTGTCTATTTTTTAAACCAAGAAAACGACAAAAAAACATCAAATACTGAGGTGTCAAATAACACACTGCAAAAAATCCTCCAGACAATGGCAAAACAAGCTCTAAAAGAAAAAACACCTAATGTTCAAGAACTCGATCGTATCTTAGAGGGAATTATTCAACATTCTAACGAAAAATCAGAAATACAACAAAACCAAGAAGAGAAAGAAACAGACATTCAAGGAACAGGTGAGCCAATCACAAAGTACTTGCAAAAAATTGGTTATCTCAAGGACGAAAAAAAATGGCTGACAAACAAGGCATTTTTTGAGATCGGGGGAAAACTACTACATGATGTAATGAAGTCAATAAGTGAAGGAGGATTTGGATTTCATGAAACAAAAAATGCTGGTGCAGGAAGTCTCATCATGGACACTACAAAAAAACTAGAACTTGGTGATGACATGAGAAATCTTAACGTTCCACAAACCATACTAAACTCGATTCAAAGAATTAAAAAATCTTCAGAAATCAAATTTCCAATTTCTCTAAATATTGATGACTTTGAAGAATTTGAGACAATTGAAGAGACCAAAGTTGCTGTTGTGTATTGCATTGATCTGAGCTCTACCATGAAATATTCTGTTAGTTCAGGAGAAGGAAGCAGGATAGAAGCTGCAAAAAAAGCACTTTGGACTTTGTATGTTTTAAATAAAAAATTTTTTCCTAATGATTCTATTTACGTGGTTGGTTTTGGTTCTCTTGCATCAGAAGTAGATCCTTATGACATTCCATACCTGAAAACATATGATGCAAATGACAATTTTTTACATTATACCAATTATCAGGCAGCATTTAGATTAGCATTAAAAATTTTAAAACGTGATGGTTCTCAAAATAAAAGAATAGTAATGATAACTGATGGTCAACCAAGTGCTAGTTTTATTGATAACGAATCTCAAAAAAAGGATATACTTTCTGACAAGCCATACTCTCACTTTTACAAACCTGATGAAGCCACACTTTTGAAATTACAAAATGAACGCAATATAAAATTGGATATGGGTGGAGAGACGGTGTATCTTTGTTACCGATATAGACAGATTGATCCAGTAATAGATGCCAAAACTCTCTTTGAGGCAAAAAAATGTAAGCGTGAAGGAATTGAAATTGATACTATTATGGTAAGTGAGGAAGTTGAACTTTTGAATTATGTAGAAGGATTGGAAAGGCAGCTTAAAGGAAGGGCATATTACATAAACCCTGAGAATATTGATAAGATATTGATTACCGATTTCATTTCAAACAAGAAGAAAATATTAAGTTCAAAGCAGGCATGGTAAAAATGGATAAAAATTATGACAAACAAAAAATGTTAGAAATTTTAGTAGATCCTGACGTTTCTATGATATTGTCCGAACTTGAAGATGGAAGTAAAGACTCTTTCTATCTTGTGGAAAAATTGCAGATATCTGATACGGAAATAAAAGAAAGATTAGCGTATGTAATACAATGTGGTTTTGTTAAACTAGATCTGATAGAAAATAAAGCCATTTACACTGTTGATAAGGAAAAATTAAATGATATTATGGAGATGGATGAGAATTTTTCAGGAGTTGTTGACGGTTTAACTGAACTTGATCAATATCTTAACTGATATTGGTTTTACCACGATTCTTAACAAGATACATTATTCCTATTGCAAGCCCGCTTAGTCCTGTTATAAGCAGAATAAAACTACACATGTCTATTAGTGCTATGTTTTGTGGATAATTTCCTATTACTGCCAAAATTTGGATTTCTCGCGATCCTTGATTTTCAATTTGTATTTTGTATGTTCCACTAGTAGAAATGATAAAATTTTCTTGGATCTGGTTTTTTGTTATTGACTTTGATATGACTGTATCGCCTACAGGATTAAAGATACTCATTTTGATATTGTCATCTTTTTGAAAATCTGTCATTTGAAGAGAATAAACGCCATTTTGATTCTTTGATGGGTCAAGGTCTTTTGTTAATACCATTGATGCCCCAGGCAAAAGATTTTGTTGCTGACTTATAACACTCCAATTTATTAATTGAGATTCATAAAATGTAAGTGTAATTCCGATAACTACCAAAATTGCGCTGATTATAATAACCAGCTTGAATTTTTTCACAGCAAAAGTTGAAGATAACCCTAGTTAAAACTTGGGATTATACATAAACAAATTGAAAATGTAAAATATGCTTCTAAGTTGTAATTTAGATTAATTTTTCTATATACAGTACAAATCATTCGACAACAATATTTGCAAGTTCTGTTGTTGATGTAAACGTGGAATGAATTTACGCATTACAATATCCTTTACTCTCATTGTACTTCTTATGACTACACCACTCTCGGTCATTAATGTACATGCTTATTCTGATCATCCTGATCTGTTTGTATCTGCCGAAAATAGTCTTTTTGAAAATCATTTTTCGGGATCAATGGTTATCGAAGTAATTGTAAGAGATAATAATATTAGTCCACTTGACCAACAACAAGGCGAACCAACTGTTACATTAAATGGAAGCCCACTTAGGATGGTGCAAGGCTCCAGTGGAGATTGGTACGCATTTTTTGCTAACGTAGATAAAGCAAAACAAGCAGATCAGGTTTCATCAACAGGAGCAGCTGGCCAAAACTTAGATTTTGGAGTTTTTTGTGACAGAAGCACTGATCCATCTGTACTAGGAGTCAGTTTTTCACAAACTGATGGTGTTGCAATTCCTGATTCTAACGGAATAAGTGGTGCAACTCAAGGTTCGACATCATTTACTGCGTGTACAGGTAATCTAGGTACTCCTAACAGCCAAATGAGTGTGATTAGAAATTCGCCTAGTCTTAACACAAATCCAAGTGTAAAAACTGGTCAAATCGGAATAAATCCTAATGCGTGGCCACTTGTACAGCTTTTTACTTTTAGTAATAATGTAACTATACAATATGATAAAGCAGGAGGCTCTGAAATTGTAAACCTGACATATGATGACATGACAGACATTTCCTTGAAACTTGACAGAAGTGGTTATCCACAAGGCTCTGATGTTTTTGCAACAATAAATGATATGCAACTCAATGAAGATCCTACTGTCATAAATTCTTGGACATTCAATGTTGGTTCACCAGTAGCAACGTTTTATCAAGCATTTCCAGAATCTGGCTCTGCTCCTAGTGGAGCAGGATTAGTAAACTTGTACCCAAATCTTAGTGGTTTGGGTTTTAAAGATAATGGACATGTTGAAATGAATTTGGGTTTTGTTGCAAAATTGAAAACAAATCAACTTCAAACTACCACATCAATCACAAATGGAGCTGCCACTTATAACCAATTAGTGACATTTGTAGAAACCGCACCAAATTCTGGAATATTTGAAAGCTCGTACGGCAGTAACTCTGTAATTGGGATTTTAAATAATGCTCCAAGAGGTCAATCGGCTACTATATCTTACAATTCACAATCTATTTCAATATTATCTGGTACTACTAATGCAGATCTATCTCTAGGCACACCTCCTAATGTGCAATTAAATTCTAATCAGAAACCAACATTGTCTCTCGTTGCACCAAGTGGACAACTTAATCCTGGTCAAAAAGCAACAATAACACTTGTAGATAATAATCAAAACCTTAATGGAGCAATAGTTGAACATCTGGATGATTTTAGAAGCTCTGCAATATTACCAACCCTAAAACTTGGGAATCCAGTTACATTAAACAGCGCATCTAACGTACAATTTTATCCAAGTTCCATTGGTTTTGCTGGAGGAATATCGGTTCCATCTAATGTACCTGACTCAAATTCTGCTAGATTGATAATTGATACTACCTCTTCACCCACCAATCCTTTTAAGAAAATTACATTAAATCTTGGGATCACAGAACAAACCCTGAAAAGTCTGTTTATCGATGTAAGTCAACCAAATTCAGGTGGAACCAATTGGATAAATTATGATCTAAGATCATTTCAACTTCAACTTGGAATTAACTCATTTTCAGATACTAGCATGACTCTATACTTTGGCACCTTAGGAAATAATCCAGTTCAGATACTAACTCCAGGCAGTATATCATCTGGAAATGGTCTTGTCCAAATAAGCGATGCTAATGTAGCTGCAATAAATGCAATATCTTCATCATCTCCAGTCTTTTTAGAAATTAATTTTGATACATCTGGCAGTACATCAAATGGGGGAACAATATCAAGTGGAACTGAACCAATTGTGTTTGATTTGTTCTCTTTTGGAAATCAAAATAATCAAAAAATAAACAATGCGATATACAGAGCTGAACTACAAGAAACATCTAGAAATTCTGGTATCTTTACGGGAACTTTGGAATATACAATTACAAATCAATTAAATCAGTATGATCCCAATTTAATCAAAAGCCTCCGTACATTTGGTCAGGATATAAAGTTCCTTGTAAATGATCAATTGACAGATAATAATGCAATCCATCTTTCAATCGCAGGTGTTTCAGCTAGCGGTGGAAATAAAATTTCAAGTTTACAATCTGGCATTCAAACATATACAGGAATAGTTACACTTGATTCGCAAAGCTATGGACTTGGGCGACCTGTTACTATAACCCTAAACGATCCAGACCTTAACACAGATCCAAATACAATTCAGACGTATACTACAGTAAATGATCCTAATTCTCCTGCAGATGATACAGTAGGAGATTCAAGCGGTAACATACTCTTAGAAGTTTGGATTAAAGGATTCAGATTTCATCATTGTACAGTAGGTGGTATTGTACATGGGGGTCTTGCTGCAACAGGATTTGCTCTTACTGAAACTGGTCCAGGTACTGGAATTTTCAAAGGAAGCTTCGGTATGCCAACACAAATTTGTAATAAAGATGGAACAGCACTAATTTCTCCAACAGGAGGAAGTGTTCAAGTATGGTATCATGATTTCAGAGATGCTTTGGGACGATCCGTTATTGTAGGTCTGGCTCCTTCATCTTCTACGCAATCTTATCCTACCTTAACACAATCTTCTACAACTCAGCAAACTCAAACTCCATTACCTACAATCAGCATAAATCCACAGATGACAGATAATTATGATAGACCACTATTAGAAAAACCAACAGTCGGAACAAATCTAAATTTCATAACACAGATTTCAAATAACGGTAATCTGTTGACAAAAGGTTATTCCTATATTGTACAAGTAAAAGATGAAAACGACAGAGTTGTGTATATCAACTTGGTAAATGGATATGTTGATCCTGCAAGCACAAAAACAGCAGAACTTTCTTGGACTCCTAATTCTGTAGGTAAATATACTGTAGAAATTTTTGTATGGGATAAAAATGGAGTTGCATTACCTCTTACACAAAAAACAACATATGACGTAGAAGTTATTTCTAAATAAACAATTATCTGTTTAAATTATGACATTTTTTTATATTAGATCTAAAAATTATATTTTTCTTTGTATGGTGAAACTGCACGTAATTCTTTTACTACTTTTTTTAAGACTTGAACAGTTTCATTAATCTCTTCTTCCGTGTTTGTTATTCCAATAGTTAAACGCAGAGATCCTGTTATTTGCTCATGAGAAAATCTCATGGCTCTAAGTACATGAGATGCTTTTTGTACTTTCACAGAACAAGCAGAGCCAGTCGATGCGGCAACTTTATTTTCATCAAGCTTGATTATCAGATCCTCGCCATTTACACCAAGGAATGTAAAGTGAATGTTATTCGGTATTCTTTTTTCAGGATGGCCATTAAGTTTGGTATGTGGTATTTCTTTTAGAATATCAGTAATAAGCTTCATACCTAATTTTCTAAAATGTTCTTGATTTTGTACAATGTTGTCATTTGCAAGTTGGCACGCCATGCCAAAACCTACTATGCTTGCCACATTTTCAGTTCCCGATCGAAGGCCATTTTCTTGACCACCACCCAAAATAAGAGGATCTATTTTGACTCCTTTTCTGATGTATAATGCACCAACTCCTTTTGGTCCGTTTATTTTATGAGATGATATAGATAACAAGTCTATGTCAAGTTCCTTTACATTAACTGGTGTTTTTCCTATTGCTTGTATTGCATCTGTATGAAATACGATTCTTTTCTCCTGAGTGATTTTTCCAATCTCTGCAATTGG
>Ga0207103_10053_pt1 | contig 32890 bp, 24 predicted proteins | sample Alteio_BWMinHeat_81_FD_153546 | JGI IMG/M metagenome (GOLD analysis project Ga0207103, IMG submission 153546) | Enriched cells from forest soil in Barre Woods Harvard Forest LTER site, Petersham, Massachusetts, United States -... | ecosystem: Environmental > Terrestrial > Soil > Temperate forest >...
GCCATATACAGGTCCCATTCTCCGGTCCGTGTCAACACGACCATGCGTCGAGAACGGCTGCCCGGGTGTTTTGATTCCAAGAGGTCTGCGTAACAGCCATCCGGTAGATTTTCATCGCAGAAGATCAGTTGCGGACTTTGGAGCAGAAGTACTTCAGCCGCCTGGGTGAGCGTTGAACAACAAATGGTATCGACGGAGAGGGCTTCGAGTATTTTGCTCACCTTCCGCCGGCTTTCTAAATCGGCCGAAACAATGAGAATTCTAAACTCATCTTGCGTGCCGGTCTGCTGGGTTGCGGTTTTTTCGAAAGCGAGACCAATCTTTGCTTGCGTCGAAGGGGTCATGTGGCGTTCACCTCGCAATGCCATTTCTCGAAGCGCTAGCAGAACCTCGCATAGCGACAACAACAGGAACTGAACGTCATCGGAATTGTGTAACTCCAAGACTGGCGAAGGGCCTTTGATGAAGGCCGTCGAAGGGGACGCTGGCTAGGTTGCGCGTCCCCCTCGTCGCCCACGTGTTTTACTGTTGGAGCTCAAGGACTCCCGTAGCGAATTGTCCGGTATCCGTTTGGACGAACACCAACTGGCTGCTGCTGATCTGGTAGACCACGATGGTCTGAACCGTTGGTGTGCCATTAATCGTCAAGGTGAGCGGCATGGTGTACCGCCCAGGGTTTGCGCCGTCTGGAGTCAGAGCTCCGGAGAAAGAAGCTCCGGAGGCTTGCGCCGTGTGGAACAGGTCATTCACGTCGGCGAGGCCTGTAAGGGTCCCGTTCGCCGCGATGGCCACTTGCCCCACTCCATCCGTTTCGCCTGCATTGGTGTACGCATGGAAGTTCAGGCCGAAGTTGCCGGAGGGTGCGGTGGTGCTAGTTTGTTGAACCAGAACACCGTCGCCAACGTGCGCGTCGGTACTCAGGACCACCGCGCCCCCGCCTCCTGTTGCATTGTTGGGATCGAGCAGATTGATGCTCGGGTCTACGGGATACACTCCCCGTTTATGGTGATCCAGGGTCCACGTAATGTTTAGTGAGCCAACACCGCTGCTCGCCATGGTATATGTTCCGGAGATCGCGCCCACAGCTGTGTCGTCGGGCGTGCCTCCTTCACTCTCATCTGCAGAGCCGGATGTCACATTGCCCGCGCCGTCCGCAGCAAGTTGGCCGCCGATAACGAAACCGCCGGTATTCCCGTGGTTGCCATTCTCAAAGAGGACGTAATTCCCCTTGATCGACGCGAGGCCAATTGGCCCCGGCGCCTGGGCATACGCGGAACCGATATCGGTTTCGTTGGAATTCGTCACGACTATGCGGAAAGCTTTCGTTCGTGCGGAGTCGGCGAGCACGGCGTAGTAGACAAACGTGTTGCCGCCGAACGAGAGGGTTCCACGTCCCATACTGTCTTGGGCCGTATAGGTCCCATTGCTCGCGCCGTTTGTGACCGTCCCACCTTCGTTGATGTCGATCGTGTCGTGCAGCGTGCCGCTGCCGGTAATTGTTATGACTCCGCCAAAGCCTTCCGTGGTTGTGCTGAACTTACCCAGAACCGCGAAGGAATACGCTCCGCTCAGCGCGCCTATATCCGTTAGCACCGGGGACTGTAGGTCCATGCCGCCCGAGGAGGTGGCCGTGGAGTCAAAGCTTTCGATCAAAAGATGGCTGCTGTTTACCATCACAATGCTAAACGTCTCCGTTCCGGCCGCGCCCAAATGGGTGTTGTTGGTTATGAGCGTCAGAGTTCCTCTACCATCGGCGCCAAGAGTGTAAGACCCGCCGGTGATCTGGTCGCCTCCGGCCGGTGACTTGTTGCCGCTCGTTCCGTCGTTAAAATCCTGTTCGCCGCCGGTTACCGCGCCACCGGCGGTAAGGGTGGCAACTCCCGCCAACGAGAACAATCTCGAATTTGCTTCCATTCCGCTTGCAGAGAACGTGAAGTTCCCCGACAGAGTCGCCGTCGTCCCTGAGGTGATGTTGACAGGCGCGGATGCCGTGATTGTAGGCGTTGTAGTCGAAGCGGCCGTAATGGTGACACTGACAGCCGCAGCAGGTGCGGTATACGTGGTGGAGGCGGCGCTGGCCGTGTGCGTGGGATTGAAACTTCCGCACGTCCCGACGGGTGTGCAACTCCAGTCGACGCCCGCATTGGCGGTGTCATTGGCAACCGTAGCTGCCACCGAGGCTGTTGCGTTTACCGCCAAAGAGGTCGGCGGAGCCGTGCTCAGCGTGACGGTAATGGCCGTCGCCGCAGTGACCGTCACGGCTGCCGAGGCGGTGGTTGAACTCTTGGAAGTGGCTGCCGCCACGATGGTCACGTTACCGGCGGCAGATGGCGCAGTATACGTTGTCGCCGCTCCGCTTGCCGTATGTGCCGGGTTAAAAGTTCCGCAAGCTCCCGCTGGCGAGCAGCTCCAATCCACACCTCCGTTTGCCGAGTCATTCGTAACCGTGGCTGCGATAGAAACCGTTCCGCTGGCGGCTAAGGTGGCGGGTGGGGCGGTACTTAAAGTAATAGCAAGAACAGGCGGAGGTGGCGTCACGGTCTGACTTCCGCCTCCACATCCGACGACAAGAACTAAGATGAACAAGATTGCAGCGAACGCGTAACTATTTTTCATGACGCTCTCCAGGGCTAAGTTTTGGAGAAACCGGCCAAGGCGCTGGGACCCTTAACTTCGCGATCTGACCACTCTCCAATGAATCAACTTTTCGGTGCGGTGCTTCGTTCTTGCACACTTCGAGCTGTACCTCATCGCGTGCACAGTTCAACTTTGCAAACTCGAGAGCGAGGCGGGGCCTCGTACGTGAATTCCCTCGTGGGCGTTAGGAAAACATGTAGGGTGATTCGGCGACAATACAGAGGAACATTGAGGAAATAGGGTGACGGTCCTGTAATTCCAAATCGTCGATCAGGGCAACTTGCAACTAACGACGAAACCCGGGACGTAACGCGAGCGACAGGTTTTTCTTTTCATTTTATAAAAGTAAACTAGTCATATATATACTTATATAGTTAGTACAAGAAACCTTCGCGCATGTTTCAAGCCTCGGGAAAAAAAGAATTGCCCTACGACGGATAGAAGTGTTTTGCCATTTGCGAGTCTTCTTAGCCACATCTGGCTTTCTCAACAATTCGTCGCCAGTTCCCGGGTCCGTGAGCTAGCGCTCGATTGGTGCTTTATCAGGAAACATCCAGAACTTTTAGAGGGGCACCCGTGAGATTAGGATCCGCAGACGCCAGAATCAGCTGCCAACTGCCGACGCTGCGGACGAACGAAATCGCCTCACCTAACCCACAAGTAACGTATTTACAGTAGCTTAGAAGGCTGGGAGGTGGCGCGCGGATGGCCTTGTTCCATACGAACTGCTCGTCAAGGATCTCGCCAGTTTCCTCGTTTGCCGCCTCTCGCCTCCGAGGGGAAACGGCAAAGGAGAGTCTATACAGCAAATACTGTAGAGCATACCTAAAGTTCTTGTGCTAATTAAACTGTCTTGCCTTAATTTTTCGGGTAAGTGCGTAAGCTGTGGGCTCTTGGTCGAATTGGAGCTCTGGTGAGAACGTCGAGGCGAATGTGTGCCGGCTCGACAACTGACAAGTCTTATCCGTTGAGCAGACTCATGTAGTGCCGGTCTGGAGATAAACATGAAGAGACTTGACCGAAATCCATCGAACGCAAGCGCAGTAGCCGGGCCCCCTTCAGTGCCGAGCGGCAACGGCGCTAGCCATGCGGTTTCCGAGATTTCGGCGGCTGATTTAAGCCTGGTTCTTTCCAGTCTTCAGACGATGCGAGACGGGGACTTCTCGGTGCGGCTTCCCGGAACATGGACCGGTCTCCCCGGCAAGCTTGCAGACACATTCAATGAGATTGTCGGTTCCAACCAGCAAATAGCTCGCGAGCTCAAACGCATCGGCCAAGTAGTAGGAAAAGAGGGGAAGACCAGGGAGCGTTCCCAATTCCATCAGCCAAAAGGTGCCTGGGGAGAGATGGAAGTGTCCATCAACACCCTGGTAGATGACCTGTTGCAGCCCACTACGGAGGTCACTCGCGCGATTGCTGCTGTTGCGCAAGGCAATCTCACGCAAACGGTCCGGCTGGATGTGGATGGGCGCCCTCTCGAGGGAGAATTCCTGCGTTCGGCGACCATCGTCAACACCATGATTCAGCAGTTGGGCGTTTTTACTTCCGAAGTAACGCGCGTGGCTCGCGAAGTCGGAACGGATGGAAAACTGGGAGGGCAGGCTCAAGTGCCGGGCGTGGCGGGCACGTGGAAAGATCTCACGGACTCCGTCAACTCCATGGCCAGCAACCTGACTGGGCAGGTCCGTAACATCGCCGAAGTGGCCACTGCCGTGGCCAGCGGCGATCTTTCGCGCAAGATCACTGTGGACGTGCGCGGAGAGATTTTGCAGCTCAAGGAAGCCATCAATACGATGGTGGACCAGTTGCGGTCTTTCGCTTCCGAAGTAACGCGCGTGGCTCGCGAAGTCGGCACCGACGGCAAACTTGGCGGGCAGGCGGTTGTCCCCGGTGTCGCCGGCACGTGGAAGGACCTCACGGACTCGGTCAACGCAATGGCGGGCAACCTCACAGCGCAAGTACGCAACATCGCCGAAGTCACGACGGCCGTGGCCCGAGGCGATTTGTCGCGCAAGATCACCGTCGATGTGAAGGGCGAGATTCTCGAATTGAAAGACACCATCAACACGATGGTGGATCAGCTGAACGCCTTCGCTGGCGAAGTAACGCGCGTGGCGCGCGAAGTGGGCACGGAAGGAAAATTGGGGGGCCAGGCGCAGGTTCCTGGTGTCGGCGGAACGTGGAAGGACCTGACCGACAACGTGAACTTCATGGCCAGCAACTTGACCGGGCAGGTCCGCAACATCGCTGAGGTCGCCACCGCAATCGCCAGCGGCGACCTTTCGCGCAAGATTACCGTGGACGTACGCGGTGAGATTTTGCAATTGAAAGAGACTCTCAACACCATGGTCGACCAGCTCAATCGTTTCGCCGGCGAGGTAACGCGCGTGGCGCGCGAGGTCGGGAGCGAAGGGCGCCTGGGAGGACAAGCCAACGTGCCCGGCGTCGCCGGCACGTGGAAAGACCTCACGGATTCGGTCAATTCCATGGCCGGAAACCTAACCGGACAGGTGCGCAACATCGCGGAAGTGACAACGGCGGTGGCACGTGGCGATTTGTCGCGCAAAATCACGGTGGACGTGAAGGGCGAAATTCTCGAATTGAAAAACACCATTAACACGATGGTGGACCAGCTGAATGCTTTTGCCGCGGAAGTGACGCGCGTGGCGCGCGAAGTCGGTACCGAAGGCAAACTGGGTGGTCAGGCGCAGGTCCCGGGCGTAGGCGGCACGTGGAAAGATCTCACTGACAACGTGAACTTCATGGCCAGCAACTTGACCGGCCAAGTTCGCAACATCGCCGAAGTCGCAACCGCCGTGGCGCGCGGCGATTTGTCGCGCAAAATCACGGTGGACGTCAGAGGCGAAATTCTTGAGCTGAAAGACACCCTCAACACGATGGTGGACCAACTGCGTTCGTTTGCCTCGGAAGTGACCCGGGTGGCTCGCGAAGTTGGCACCGACGGCAAACTGGGCGGCCAGGCGCAAGTCCCTGGTGTCGCCGGCACCTGGAAAGATCTCACCGACTCCGTCAACTCGATGGCCAGCAACCTGACCGGGCAAGTGCGCAACATCGCCGAAGTGGCTACCGCCATCGCTAGCGGCGATCTTTCCAAGAAAATCACCGTTAATGTCAGCGGTGAAATTCTCCTGCTCAAGGAAACCATTAACACGATGGTTGACCAGCTGAACGCATTCGCGGGCGAAGTAACACGCGTGGCGCGCGAGGTCGGCAGCGAAGGCCGCCTCGGAGGACAGGCTAACGTCCCTGGCGTTGCGGGTACGTGGAAAGACCTCACCGATTCTGTTAATTCCATGGCTGGCAACTTGACCGGTCAGGTTCGCAATATCGCGGAAGTCACGACAGCCGTCGCGCGCGGAGATTTGTCGCGAAAAATCACCGTGGACGTAAAAGGCGAGATTCTCGAATTGAAAGACACCATCAACACGATGGTGGACCAGCTCAACGCGTTCGCCGGTGAAGTAACGCGCGTGGCACGCGAAGTCGGCACCGACGGCAAACTCGGCGGTCAGGCCCAGGTGTCGGGCGTCGCGGGCACCTGGAAAGATCTCACCGACAACGTAAACGTTATGGCCGCTAACCTTACCGAGCAGGTGCGAGGCATCGTGAAGGTCGTAACCGCGGTGGCAAACGGTGAGCTGACCAAAAAGCTTACAGTGAACGCTAAGGGCGAGGTCGCCGCACTGGCGGAAACCATTAACAACATGACCGATACGCTTGCAACTTTTGCGGATCAGGTCACAACCGTCGCGCGCGAGGTCGGCGTCGAGGGACGCCTCGGCGGTCAAGCCAACGTCCCGGGAGCCTCGGGCACTTGGAAAGACCTTACCGGTAACGTCAATTTGCTTGCAGACAACCTGACCAACCAGGTCCGCGCAATCGCCGAAGTAACGACGGCTGTCACCAAGGGTGACCTTACACGTTCCATTCAGGTCGAGGCCAGCGGAGAAGTCGCCGAACTGAAAGATTACATCAACACCATGATTGATAACTTGCGGCTCACCACCGACCGCAACAAAGAGCAGGACTGGCTGAAGACAAATCTTGCGCGGTTCACGGGAATGCTCCAGGGCCAACGCGATCTGACGACCGTTGGACGCATGTTGCTCTCTGAGCTCGCCCCACTCGTCAATGCCCAGCAGGGCGTGATTTATCAGATGGAGACAGACGAAGCGACCGAAATGGTGCTTCTGTCGGCCTACGCAGACGATGCGCCGAATGGACATTCGCGTCAGTTACGAGTGGGCGAAGGACTCGTAGGTCAATGCGCCGCAGAGAAACGCCGCATGCTCATCACCGAAGTCCCGCCGCACGCGGTCCCCATTCGTTCCGGACTATTCAAAGCCGTGCCCCTGAACGTAATCGTTCTTCCCGTTCTTTTTGAAGATCGGGTTAAAGCGGTTATCGAGCTCGCTTCACTGAGCACGTTTACAGCCTCACATCTCGCTTTTCTGGAGCAGTTGACGGCCAGCATCGGCATCGTGCTTAACAGCATTGAGGCCACGATGCAGACCGAAGGCTTGCTAAAACAATCTCAGCAATTGGCTACCGAGCTTCAAACGCAGCAAAAAGAGTTACAGCAGACCAACGAGCAGCTTGCTCAAAAGGCCCAGCAACTTGCCGAGCAGAACGTGGAGGTCGAACGAAAGAACCAAGAAATCGACCAGGCCCGCCGCGCCGTTGAAGAAAAAGCAAAGGAACTGGCTCTCACTTCCAAATACAAATCAGAATTTCTCGCCAACATGTCCCATGAGCTGCGTACTCCTCTCAACAGTATTCTAGTTTTGGGCCAGCAGCTTACCGATAACCCCGACGGTAACTTGACTGGCAAGCAGGTCGAGTTCGCCCGCACCATTCACGGCGCCGGCACGGACTTGTTGAACCTGATCACGGACATTCTCGATCTCTCCAAGATTGAGTCGGGTACGGTTTCGGTCCAAGCCGAAGAAGTTTTCATAGCCAGCCTGCTGGACATGATCGCTCGTCCTTTCCGCCACGAAGCAGAGAACCGCCGGTTTACTTTTGATATCGCCACCGACCCGCGGCTAGGCCGCAGTCTGGTCACGGACTCGAAACGTCTGCAGCAGGTGCTAAAAAACCTGCTCTCCAATGCTTTCAAATTCACCGAGCAAGGAAGTGTGCGTCTTTCCGTGTCTCTTGCCGAACGCGGTTGGAGCGAGGATCACGCCGTTCTTCGCGTGGCGCCATCCGTGATCGCATTCCAGGTCGAGGACACCGGCATCGGGATTCCTTCAGAAAAACAGCGCATCATCTTCGAGGCATTTCAGCAGGCCGACGCGGGCACAAGCCGCAAGTACGGCGGAACGGGGCTCGGGCTTGCGATCAGTCGCGAGCTCGCCAGTTTGCTCGGCGGCGAGATCCAACTGCGCAGCGAGGTCGGAAAGGGAAGCGCGTTTACTTTGTATTTGCCGCAGACTTACGTGGGGCCCTCGACGGGCGTCAACATGTTGGAGATGAGAGCCACACCAGCAGTTGCCCCCTCGCAAATGAAGGCAGTCATCGCACCGGAGCACCGCTTCGAACACGTCGCCGATGATCGGGACAATCTGGCAGAGGCTGAAGCCATTTTGCTGGTGGTTGAGGATGATCCGCACTATGCCGCGCTTCTACGCGATTTGGGACGCGACAAAGGGTTCAAAGTCCTCGTCGCCATGCGGGGCGCCGAAGCCCTGGCTCTTGCACGCGAATTCCACCCAACAGCCGTCTCCCTGGATGTCTTTTTACCCGACATGCTTGGATGGACCGTGCTCAATCACTTGAAACAAGATCCCGCTTTGCGCCACATTCCCGTTCAGATTCTGACGCTTGACGAAGACCGTCAACATGGATTGTCGCGCGGAGCGTTTGCCTTCGTCAGAAAACCTACTACGGCCGACGAACTCACCACGGCATTTTCGCGCATTAAAGACTATGCAGCGCCGCATCTTAAGCGGCTGCTGGTTGTGGAAGACAATCCTGCCGAGCAGTTGAGTATCCGGGAACTATTGGGATCTAGTGACATTCAAGTCTCTGTCGCCTCAACGGGCGAAGACGCACTCTCGGCCATCGCAGAGCAGCCTTTCGACTGCATGGTGCTCGACTTGCGCCTCCCCGATATGTCCGGCTTTGATGTGTTGGAGCGCCTGCGCGACACCCCGTCGCTCGCTGACCTGCCGGTGGTGGTTTTCACAGGTAAGGATTTGACCTTGGACGAAGACGTCCGTTTGCACTCTTTGGCCCGCAGTGTAGTCGTCAAGGGCGTGGAGTCTCCCGAACGGCTCTTGGATGAGACAGCGCTCTTCCTGCATCGCGTCGTCGCTGACCTTCCTTCTGAGAAGCAGCAAATGCTTGATCGCTTGCACCGATCCGACGACGCACTCGTAGGCAAGAAAGTGCTCGTCGTGGATGATGACGTGCGAAATATTTTTGCGCTGAGCAGCGTGCTCGAGCGTCGCGGAATGACCGTGCTGAGCGCAGGCACCGGTCGCGAAGCAATCGCGACTCTCAATTCCACGCCTGACTTGGCGATCGTACTCATGGACATTATGATGCCGGAGATGGATGGATATGAAACCATGCAAGTCATCAGACAAAACCCGGCTTTCCGGCGCCTCCCGATCATCGCGCTCACAGCAAAAGCGATGAAAGGGGACCGCGAGAAATGTCTCGAAGCCGGCGCTTCGGAGTATCTTGCGAAGCCCGTGAATACGGAACAATTGCTATCGGCATTGCGGATGTGGCTGCATCGGTAGTTCGTTTTCGGCCAGCAGCTCTGGTGGGTTTTAGTTTGCATCGAAGGACAGCATCGTCGCGCGAGGGTTAGTCGATGGGCGTACAGGAAAAAGTCAATATCCTCATGGTTGACGATCAACTGGGCAAGCTGCTCAGCTACGAAGCCATTCTTGGCGATCTCGGCGAGAACTTAATCAGAGCTCACTCGGGCAGAGAGGCCCTCGATCATCTTTTGAAGACCGACGTTGCCGTCGTCCTTCTGGATGTCAGCATGCCCGAACTAGACGGTTTTGACCTCGCGGATATGATCCGCCAGCATCCGCGTTTTCAGAGGACGCCCATCATCTTCATCTCCGCGGTCCTTCTGTCCGATATGGACCGTCTCAAGGGATACGAACGGGGTGCCGTGGACTACATTTCTGTCCCTGTCGTTCCCCAAGTGTTGCGAGCCAAGGTTAGTGTGTTTGTCGATCTGCATCGCAAGACCAGGCAACTGGAGGCGCTCAATCAAGAGTTGCGACGCCTTTCCAGCAGCCTCATCGCCGCCCAGGACCAGGAGCGACGGAGGATCGCCCGCGACCTTCACGATGGTCTGGGGCAGGAACTTAGTGGCGCAAAGATGATGGTCGACTGTTTGCAAATGCAAAACCAGCCTGCGGAATGGAAAGAAAAGGCTGCAGCCGAAGCCAGTGCGCTTATCGATCAAGCTATACAGCAAGTGCGCAGTTTGTCGCACCTCTTGCACCCCCCTATGCTTGACGAAGTGGGCTTGACCTCCTCACTTCAGTGGTATTTGGACGGTCTCACCAAACGAAGCGGTCTTGAAACATCGCTAAGAGTCGAACCGGAAGATTTTCCCCGGATGGGGCCAGAACTCGAGACCACTATTTTCCGTGTCGTTCAAGAAGCGCTTACGAATGTCTTCCGCCATGCGGAAGCACGGAAGGTGTGCATTGGTTTAACGCTGTCAGAGAATCAAATCGTCGTTACCGTTTCCGACGATGGGAAAGGTCTCCCCGGCTCGGTTACTGATTTTGAGGCCAACAAGCTTGGTGTGGGCATCGCCGGAATGAGGCAGCGCGTGAAGGAATTGGGTGGGGAATTGCGGTTGCGAAATAACAATCCCGGAGCGTTCGTCGAGGCGATCATTCCGATCAAGGTTGCCGAGCCACGCTCCGCGGAGCAGCAGCTGGCCCCTTCCTAGGGTTCCTCGCTGATTTCAGATGTTTGCCGCCTCAACCTCAGGGACTCTGGTTCACCGCGCTTTCGATACCTTGGACAATCCTGTGCCTTGGATATCACCCGACAAATTCCAGCTCGACGGCTGGCGGCCTGCAGCTCTTCTACACCCGGCACAGTGAAGTGCCACTTTGCCATCTATCTCGGACATGCGTTTTGCCAACTTCAATGCCATTCATGTCCGGCAGGGCCTAATGAATCAGAACAAGGTTTGGTTTTAGGGCCTCATACTTTTGAACGCCGGCGAGGCCGCAATCGGCCTCGCCGCATACCGTCCAGCTAGGCAAATCCGCGATGGCCCGTAGAGGCGCCGAGTGCTTTTCTGAATCGTCTACAATGAAAACTCGCAACGCGTGCCTCTCCGTATCACCGCAACATGAGTACGCCGGGTTCTGAAGTGCGCATTCCAGTTTCCGGCCAATACAATCTATTGAATATGCCTGCTCGGCCTTTTTCCGAGCGCAGATTCAATTCTTGATATAAGGGTCCATGCCTCCGTTTTGCGGACTAGAGCGTAAATGCCGGCCTTGGTCGCAGCTCGTTCCAGGCCTTCCACATCCCATACTGTGAATAAAATGATTGGCACTGTGGGGTTTGCCGTAAGCATCCACGACGCCGTTTCGAGTCCATTGATCCCCGGCATGCCAAAATCGAGCAGCACTACATCCGGTTTGAGTTCCTCGAATTTCTGAATACCCGACAAACCGTCTTGTGCCTCGCCGCATACCGTCCAGCCAGGCCGTGAACCGACGATGGTCGCCGTGATACGCCGCATTGTCATCGAGTCATCAACGATGAGGATTCGCAAGTTCATTGGAGTTCAAGCTCGCCAACTATGTTATATCCCCTGCCCGCCGACGCCTGGAATACCCGCAATCCCCGAGGCAGGAAAAAAGGATGATGGATTTAGCATTAGGAGTGGATATCTACGGTAGCGCTCGCAGCTCATGGGTTTAGAGGAAGCCTGACTCGATCGGCAGGCCCCGATGGCTACGGTAAACTGTGTATATAAGGCCAGATTGAGGGGTGATAGTCTGCCGTCGTACGATAGCGACCGGGAGCAGATTTGGGCTCTGATGGAGACCGAGTATTCCGACGGATATAAAATTATTAGGTTGGCGGGTTCTTCGCCCAGCGGGAACTAGAGGGAGTTCCGAATGCGGGTGCTTATAGCCGATGATCATGAAGTAGTAAGAAGGGGGGTCCGGTCTCTTCTGGGAACTTGGCAGAACATTGATGTCTGCGGCGAAGCAGTCGACGGTCGAGACGCCATCGAGAAGACAAAACTATTGCACCCCGATCTCGTTCTCATGGATATCAGCATGCCCAAGCTCAACGGTTTGCAAGCCACTAAGGAAATCCGGAGCACCAGTCCGCAAACCGAAGTAGTTATCCTGAGTGAGCACGAAACGGCTCAAATGGTTAAGCAGGCCCTCCATGCCGGCGCTCACGGATATGTCGTAAAATCCTCGATCTCAAAAAACCTTTTCTCGGCCCTCGAGAAAGTGGGCCGCCACGAGATTTTTCTGGATCCCGGCATTTCTGGATCTGCGGACTACCAGAGCGATGTCGGGCACACGGACGGTAACAATGCGGCACGAGAACGGAGGTTTTGCCTGGCTGCAATTGTTGACTCATGCGATGACGCGATCATTTCCAAGGACCTCAATGGATTCATAACCACGTGGAACACCAGCGCCGAGCGCATTTTCGGCTTTAGTGCCGAGGAGGCGATTGGAAAGCCGAGCACGATTATCGTTCCTCCCGAGTTTCACGCCGAAGAGGCCCACATCTTCCGACGGCTCACGCAGGGCGAACGTGTCGATCACTATGAGACCGTCTGCCTGACGAAGGATAAAAAGAAAAAAAATGTGTCTTTGTCGGTTTCGCCGGTCAGAGACTCCGCCGGGAACGTGGTAGGTGCTTCCAAGATCGCTTACGATATTACCGAGCGCAAGCGTCTCGAGTTAGCCCTAGCCTGTGGTACGGTCTCTCCCCAGTAATAGAGTGAGCGTGTCTTTCAAACGATGCTCTGCACGCCCGCGATTCAAACCGTGAACGCGAGCGTCAATTAGCGCACTGTCGCAATCGATTGCACTTGGCGATAGGACTTTGGCGGCGTACCCGGGCTCGGCCGGGGCGCGCGTGGTTGCTGTCGCTGCTGCAGCTGCTGTTGTTGCTGGAAGTGCCTTTGCTGCAGTTGCTGGGTCTGTTGTTGGTGCTTCTGCTCTACCTGCTGTTTTCTGGCGTCGCTTGCCTTTTGCTGGTCCAGCTTCTGGTGTTCCTGATCCTGCTTCTGCTGGAGCCGCTGTCGCTCCTGGTGCTGCTTGGTTTGCAGCTTTTCCTGCTGTTGTTGATATCTCTTATCCGTCTTTGGATTTCCGGAATTTGGGGTGCTGGGCCGATCCGTACGCGGAATATCTCTAGGATGGACGACAGGGTTGGAGCAGCCAATAGTAGTCGTCATCGCCCCAGGCCCAATAGCCGGGGGTCCAGATATAGCCGTCACCAGGACATATCGGTTGATCGTAGACCGGCAGTTCCGGCGGGGCGATCGTAATTGCTACTGCGACGCTAACTTGCGCGGAGGATTCCGCCGGCCTGGCGAGAATTCCCGGTGCGAACAAAAGCGAACCAAAGAACTGCACAATACGCATGGTGTTTCCTTCTACCTGGCCATCCTATGTTTAGCCGGTTCGCGGTTGTTGCGCCGGGCTGGGAGGCGCGGTTGTGGACGCAGGGGATATTCGCCCTGCTCACAGACATGCTAGGGGCCACTTCCAAGTCGTTCCCATCGGCTGATGGCCCTACGAACCCCCGAGCGATGCCGTATTCGCCTCCTGACTCGTCCAAGCGTGCTCTCTGACGAAAGTTCGCTGAATTGCCGAAAAAGTATCCCCTACGGCCGGGGTACAGCTTTCACCCGATGGCTTGTTCGGCGGCTGTGAAAATACACTGTTGGGGCGAAGCGCTTCAGGCCCGAGGGCCCGAACGTAAGGGGGAGTCATGTCCCGTCAAGTTTTCGAAAAGTGTGCTGCGGACGAGGCGCTTAGCGCCAGCCGGTCCTTCGTCCATAAAAGAGCAAACGCGCGGATCCTCCACATTGATCGAGCCCAATCCAAGCGGAAACAAACCCTGGAGTCTGCTCTGGATTCCGCCCTGCGTTCAAAAGATCCCGAACTTGACCAGATCTTGTCGGTGTTGGAAGAGATATCAAAAGGAATCAAGTCCGGCGCGTTGAACGCCCGGAGTCTCGATAGCGCTTTGCGGCGAGCGGCATCGTGCGCTTTGAGGCAGTCGCTGATCGATCGAGAAATTCGCAGTCTGGCCGTCAGCGACGAGCTAACCGGGCTTTACAATCGGCGCGGTTTCTTGGCCTCCGCGACACATCATCTGAAACTCGCTCACCGGCAAGGTGAAGACGCGTTGCTTCTCTTCTGCGACGTGGACGATTTGAAGGGGATTAACGATTCGTTTGGGCACCACGAAGGAGACTTGGCGCTGGTCCGAGCCGCCGATGCGCTGGAGGAGACGTTCCGCGATTCGGACATTTTGGCCCGCCTCGGTGGAGACGAGTTTGCAGTCTTGGCGTCGGACGCCTCCAGTCCAGGCAGGCAAGCTATCGTCCCGCGCATCGAGAAGAGTCTCGAAAAGGCCAATGCGGAAGAGCAACGCTACAAGCTGTCATTCAGTATCGGCGTGGCGCGGTTCGATCCACAAACTCCTGTCTCGCTCGGAGAGTTGATGGCCATTGCGGATCGCGACATGTATGTGCACAAGAGATTCCGTCGAGAACTTCGGCTCTCAGGACGGTCGTAGCTTGCTCTATCAACGGGTGCCAGCCAAACTCTTCAAGACAGACTCAAGAGCCTGTCAGCGTGGAATCTAAGCGTACGTCGCCGGACAGAGAGCAAGAGCGTGGGTGATGTTGAGCGGAAGTCCGCAGGAGGATCGGATGACTACCGTCGGCCTGGCCCTTGACCCGAGGAGTCTGGCGCTTCACCAGCACGCCTTCGCAGCTGCTCCAGGCGAACACGTTGTTTACTTCTACCAGGAGAGCGATTCTCTCCTCGCGGCCCTAACCGACTTTATCGGTGTCGCTTTAGGCGCCGGCAGCGCAGCGATTATCATCGCTACAAAAGAACACCTCAACGGTCTACAATTCCGGCTGAAGGCTCGCGGTCTGGACACCCAGAAGGCCAGCAGGCAAGGGAGGTTTGTTGCCTTCGACGCCTGCGAACTCCTTGCGCAATTCATGGTGGACGATATGCCCGATGCTGCTCGGTTCGCCGAGATCGTCGGCGGGACGATCGCCCGAACCCGGGCGTCTCTGGCTGGTCCGCGTCCCCAAATTGTCGCGTTTGGAGAAATGGTCTCGTTGTTGTGGACAGATGGCAAGATTGACGCCGCCATCCGGCTCGAACAGCTGTGGAACGACTTGGCCAAGAAGCACTCTTTTTGCCTCCGCTGTGCCTATCCGACGGCCAATTTCTACGGCGAAAAGAGCATTCAACCGTTAATGAGGGTTTGCGCGGAACATTCTGCAACACTCCTCGAGGAGGCCGACAAATCCTTCGCAACCGGCGAAGCCCGGATTGCGCTTCACCGCGTCGAAGAGCGATTCCGGCTATTAGTCGATGCCGTTCAAGATTATGCCGTGTTCATGTTGGATTTGAACGGCCATGTCAGCAGCTGGAATACTGGCGCCGAGCGCATTAAAGGATATGCGGCCTCCGAGATTATCGGGAAGCACTTCTCGGCCTTTTATCCTCAGGAAGATCTCCTCGCGGGCAAACCGGCGCGAGAATTGGAAATCGCGGCCAAGGAAGGCCGCTTTGAAGTCGAGGGATGGCGGCTTCGCAAAGACGGGTCGCGCTTCTGGGCCGATGTGATCCTTACGGCGATTAAAGACCATACCGGTGCTCTAATCGGATTTGGAAAGGTTACTCGTGATCTCACCGAGAAAATAAACGCGAATGAGGCCTTGCGAAAGGAAATAACGGAGAGGACGGAGGCTCAGCGAAAATTACACGATTCCGAAAAGTCGCTTCGTCTACTCTCGCTTCGTCTTCTACAAACGCAAGACGAGGAGCGCCGACGAATCGGCCGAGATCTTCACGACAGCGTCGGGCAATACCTGGTCGGGCTAAAAATGAAAGTGGATTCGCTCCAGTCTTCCGCCGATCGAAACAAGAGCGTCGGTAACGGCGAGCTCTCCGAATGCTCGCTACTGGTCGAAGAGGCTATCAAAGAGGTCCGCACGATCTCTTATCTCCTGTATCCCCCGATGCTTGACGAGCTGGGGTTGAAGTCGGCCATTCCTTGGTACTTGGACGGGTTTACGAGGCGCAGCGGAATCAAGACCACTTTTGAGGTTTCTTCCGACTTTGATCGCATTCCGGGTGACCTGGAGTTGGCGCTCTTCCGCGTGCTTCAAGAGAGCCTAACCAACGTTCACAGGCACTCGGGCAGTTCAACCGCAACGGTCCGTCTGTTCGCCAATAACGGACTGGCGATTCTGCACGTTATCGATGCCGGGAAGGGGACCCAGTCGAAAGACCGGGAAAGCCGGGCCGAGGACTGGATGAGCGCATTCGGCGTTGGCCTCCGCGGCATGACCGAGCGCATGCGTCAGCTCGGTGGCGACTTGAGGATTTCGTCCTCCGGGGCAGGAACCACGATCACGGCTTCGCTCCCCATCACAGGCTAGGGTGCTTGGAGTAGTCGGGTCGAAAAGCTCACCTTGTCGTCGGTACAAGTCCAACTAACTGAGCAAAATTTACAATGCGGGTTTAGAGAAAATGCGCAATGCGCGGCTCCGACTAAGGCGGGTTCTCGCGAGAATTCCTTAAGTAACTGTTTTTAAAACACTTAATGAACTTCAGGAGTGGTGTCTTGGTTGCCCCTATCCTTCCCAGGAATCGTAAGTCCACCTTGGGGGAAGTCCATGGATAGAAAGGTCGACATCTTCAAAAGACTACCGGATGGCCACCCGCTCTGGATGGTGGCAGTGGATGGCCTCGAGGAAGCCCGGGCTCAACTGGCGCGCCTAACGGCGATCTCGCCCGGCGAATACTTTATTTATAGCAACGGTCACATCATTCCGGCGAAGGTCGCTTCCTGGCAACGATAATCCCACTGGCCGGATGGTTCCGCATCAATCTAAACCGGCCGAGAATCTCGAAGCTCCCGCCCCTGCGCGCGCCCGCAGCACATTCTGCGGATTCGAGGCCCGCGGGCTCTTTGAGCACCCCTAAACTAAGCGGCGTCGCGACGAAAAGAGCGTTCGTTCGTTTCTCGTCTCAGCTGGAGGGAAGAGAACAGGTGCCTGTGTTCGGCCAGGCACCTGCTCTCGGTGGGTGTCTATCGGAGGTGTTTCAGGTCTTCAGGTTATCGACGCATCTCGTGTCCAACAATCAGGTCTTTCCTGTAATTGCATGGCGGCATTCCTCGTAAAACGGGATAGCCGATACGACAGAGTTTTTTTGCCAAAGAGTGAGAGGCAAGCCGGTTCTCAGTCCAAAATGGAGTCGAAAAACAGGGCGCGGCAGCCTATTTCTTGCTCCGTCGTGTCGGTCACGCGCAGCGCCCACATTTTCTAGTTCCTAAGTTCGGGCGTCTCCAGTCGTACAAGCATATGTGAGAAGTCGCGAAACAGTATTCTATATTGCGTTTATGCGCTTGCGATGGAGCCACTTCGCGCAACCACGAGAATCGACGTTGCGTTTTCTGCTGGTCTAAATCTTTACTTTGGTTGGGAATCTTTTTCGGATGAAAGGAATGGTTTTATACACAGTTTTTTGGCCGGAATGAATCCATGGTGAAACTCGGCGGGGGGATTCTGCCAGCAGATTCGAGATATGAATCAAGGACGGATGACAATCCGCAACAATTTTTACGAATGCCGTTAAAGGTACAGCAAGCAAAATCCCCATCAATCCCCACAGCCAGCCCCAGAACAGGATTCCCGCGGTCGCTGCGACCGGGCCGATGCTGACCCGCGAGCCGATTATCTTGGGAATCAGGAAATTGGCCGAGATGATATGAAGCGCAATCACGGTCACCGAAATGATGGCAAACGGGCCCGCCGAATCGAATTGCAAGAGCGCGGCTGCCAGGGGAAGAAGGACGGCGAGGATCACGCCCAGAAACGGAATCAGGTTCAGGAAACCGCTGGCTATCCCTAGCAGCACCGCGCCCTGTACCTTCAATCCCAGCAGGACGAGAACGGTAACGCCTGCCATTGCAGCTCCAATAATAAAGTTCCCGGCCGCAAACCCTCGGACCATCTCCGTCACACGTCGGAGAAATTGCGGAACGTCAATGGCCGCCCCCACAGTCGTTGACAGCCTTTGATTCATCTGTTCTTTGCGAATCAGGTTGAAGAACGTCAAGAAGGGCACCACTCCAATAATAATAATGGCTCCCCACACCGGCCCGACGCCACGAATAATGTAGGAAGGCCAACTGGGTGGCTCTTTTATCTTTACCTCGGCAACTTTTTTTGGCGACGTATCTGCGTTCAAACGACCAGCGGTCTCCTGAACTCTGGCTATTTTCTGGCTAAAGGGCTTGATCACCTCGCGGATCCGTTCCGCATACTGGGGCATCGCATCCACCAGATCGGAAACGCGATTATAGGACGCATACGTAAGGAAGCAGAAAAAAAGCATCCCGGCAATGATGATAATTCCGGACGAAGCCGAACGCGGGACGTGCCAGCGTTCCAAATAAGTGACGGCGGGATCAATGAGAATTGCAAGGAACGCCGCGAGCAGTAAAGTGATACAGAAAGAACTCGCAAAAAAACAAAAAGCCATCAAAAGAACGAGAACGATAGCCGCCAAGAGCCACGCAATCCGGCTCAGCAACCGCGGTTGCAGCAATCCTGTCGAGTTGCTCATCATACCAAACCGTTGGCTCCCTCTCGTGAGCTCCCGCGAACCTTGCGCGAGGCCCCCTCGCGCTGGGCTGGAGCGCCAGGAGGCCGGGCGAGAGCTTCACATCACGCTACCGCTTTGCGCTGGAAGAGATGGGCAACAAGCGAGATCACCGCGAAGAGCAACAGAATGTGTATCAGTGCGCTGGAAACGTGAAACACGAGAAACCCGCCCAGCCACGCGAGCAATAGAAGTACAAATAAAATGATGAACATCTCACCCTCCTAGTTTGTCTCAATCACCTGGTCGTACTGCCGTTGCTTCTTTCTCAGCTTGTTCCTATCGAAAGCGCGAGCCCATACCGCGATTGCTGGACTATTTGTCCGGCCATACCCGACGGCCTCGAGTCTCTCTCCCGTGGCTCCGGAACACGTGGCGAAACTGGAAAACATGCGATGCCCGCGGACAGCAGACTTCAGATTCTTCCGAGAAGTAATAAAACCAGAAGGATTACGACGACCAGCCCAAGGCCTCCGCTCGGGTAGTAGCCCCAGCTTCGGCTGTACGGCCATGATGGCAGGCTGCCCAAACTAAGCAGGAGCAGAACTACGAGTAGGATGATTAACATTTTGATTTGCCCTCCGCGGTTCATTCCACTCGAAGAGGCTCGCCCGAGCAATCCGTGTAATCGTGTAGCGGACATCTCGCCTTCGCGTAGGCAGCAGCTTCGTGGCAGCGAAGTCGCGCCAACTCCAGAATCGATCGCAAAAGTTCGGAGAGCATTCGGGCGGAATGCTCGAGGAAGTCGCCGCCAGCCAGAGTTCAGCGCTGCCACAAATGCTCGGAACAGCAGCGCATTCGGGCCGCGGTCGCGCAGGGCCGTCTCGCAAAGCCCAGACCTAGCCTCTCCGCGCAGATTTGGCGAAGGCGACGACGAAAAGGGGGCGCGAATGACCTCCAAAGGAGTAAAATACAGGGAAAATGGTATGGGCTTGCTAGCCCGGACGTAATATCTATAGGCCCCAAGAATACTGGAACGTGTGCGCCAAAGTGCACGTGTCCACCGACTTGGAGAGCTCATGCTTAGCAGCGCGAAGTATCAGTCTCAAGAGATTGCATATAGATCGGGGATGAACACCGTGAAAATTCTCGTTGCGGACGATCACGACATTATTCGTCGGGGCCTGAAACAACTCCTGACCTCCCGGCCGGGATGGGAAGTATGTGGCGAGGCAAAAACGGGAAGAGAAGCGGTAGCCCTCGCCGAACAACTCAAACCCGAAATCGTTGTTATGGATATCAGCATGCCTGATCTGAACGGGCTCGAGGCGGCCCGCAGAATCCACAAGTCGTTCCCGAAAACAGGCATTTTGATCCTCACGCTCCACTTTTCCGACCAGCTTGTTCGCGACATCGTTGAAGCTGGCGCCCGCGCTTACATTATGAAGTCCGATGCGGATCGCGATCTTGTTACTGCGGTCGAAGCTCTTGCGAATCATCGAACATTTTTCACCTCCCGCGCCGCGGAGATGCTCCTGAACGGCTTCGCCAACCAAAATTCGGTGCCCGACCCAGAAGCCCATTTGCGGAATAGACTTACTTCCCGCGAGCGCGAAATTGTCCAGTTGCTCGCTGAGGGAAAAAGTAGCAAGGAAGTAGCTGTTGCGCTTGGGATTAGTGTCAAGACGGCTGAAACCCATCGCGCGAATATCATGCGAAAGCTGGAAATGCACTCCGTCAGCGAGGTTGTACGCTACGCCGTAAAGAATCAAATCATCGAAGCATGAGCCTCCGCGGCCTGCCAAGATGCCATTTGGTTTGCACTCGCAACAGATTGGAAACCGATTGCCTGTTGTCCGGTGCTTGACTAAACCGAGCCTCTGACTTCCATCGAGGGCTCGCGGAGACGCCGGATCATGCCTAGAGTACTTATTGTTGATGACCACGCTTTCATTCGTCGCGGCGTTCAAACAATCTTGCACGCATTTCCGGAGTGGGAGTTTTGTGGCGAGGCGGACAACGGGAGCGATGCTATCCGCCTGGCTGAAGAATTGAAGCCGGAAGTTATCATTATGGATTTGTCGATGCCAGGTCTGAACGGTATCGAAGCGACTCGCGCGATTCGAAAGGCGCAACCTGCTGTGAAGGTAGTTTTGCTGACGCTTCACGAATCGGGGGAATTGGTCCGCAACGCCTTCCGCGCAGGCGCGCGCGGCTATCTCCTGAAGACAGATGCAGAACAAGAACTGGTCAAGGCTCTAACCATAGTCATCGGAGAGGGAGCTTATATTAGCCCCAGAATTGATCGTGAAGTCGTGAATAGTGTGATCAATGAAATCAGCGGCAGCGGGCCGCACTGATCCCTACGCCACGGATCCGTCGCAACCCGCCTTTTTCTTCTTGCTCTACAGCGTTTAACCGATGGAGCATTCCTGCGCCATCGCCTATCGTCAATCCCTGATCTGTAGGTTTGCCGGCGGCCATGTCCCTTTTAGGAGTGACTGCACACGGTGACTCGAGGCGGGCCTTTGCAGTTTGACCGCCTGAAAGTCACCCTTGGCCGTCGGCCTTCCTGGATGCGCGTGTGGGCTTCGTATCACTCGCCTTTGTCGTTGTCTAAGACTCGCGCGTCTTTGGTATGTAAACTCCTGTGAATCAATAAGATATAGGTCTTGCGCCCGAGAGAGCATTCGTCTGCGTAACACGGCATCGGCAGGCCCTTGCCCTTTGTTGGGCCTTTGCGATGGAAAGACTGTTTTGGTGTGACCGATGGTGGTATAGCCGCTCACCAAAACGGTGCTCCTGCGTTTGGCCCCACTCATCTTTGCTTTGGTGATGATTGTTACCAGCGGTGTGATTGCCTATTTGACGTGGCGGGCGTAATGACTATCGCCCGCTCCATCAATGTCCAGATCAGTTGCGTCGACGGAAAAGCAGTTCTCATTGTCCGGGAAGATGACAAGGGCATTCCGCAGGAATGTTGAGGGCGTTCCAAGCTGGCCCTTGCAGGTGAAATCGGATCGGACGTGGCGGGATGCGGGAGAGATTGATCGACATAGGCGGAAGTCTGGAAGTTCGTTCGCAGGGAAACGGCTCCTTGATTCGCTCCACGATCCCCATCCTGTCGGCGATTCGAAGCGCCCCGAGCCCCTTAGTTCAATCAACCCGTGTGCGGGCTTAGCCCGCTTAGTTTTGGAGGCTCTGAAGCGCCATGGACTGCGGCTTCGCAAGTGCCAGAAGCCGCCGTTGCAGTTTAACGCGGGCCCGGAAGATCCTCGATTTAACGAGCTCCGGAGTAATATCCAGGGCCTTCGCCAACTCCCGGCTCGTCCACCCTTCTCCTTTTTGCAGAATGAATGTCTGCTTAAGCGTAGGGTGTAATCCATCGAGCGCTTTGGTCGCCAGCTCCTTCGTCAAATATTGGCGCTCGGGGTCGGCGTGCAAATCCCGCAGCTCCGTGTTCGTTTCAAGGCCCTCCAGCATCCGCTCTTCATCCAGCGAGGCCGTCGCTTCCTCTGGGCGGCGCTTCCGCAGCATCATCAGTGCTTCGTTCACTGCAATGCGGATGAGCCAGGTCGAGAACTGTGAATTCCCTTCAAATTGCTGAATCTTGCTGAACGCTTTGCAAAAGACATTCTGCAAATTGTCCTCGGCATCTTCCCGGTTCTTCAGGATCTTGAAGGACATCCCGTAGACTCGATGCGAATGTCTGCGGACAAGGTCTCCGAAAGCCATACGATTTCCTGCGCGTGCACTAGCGATAAGGTCTTTTTCCGACTCTGCGATCTGAGTGTTCATCACGGCAGCATCTCCTGTACGGTCGGCTTGTTCGGGGACCAGCCTTCGTCTTCACCAGGTATACGGTCAGAGAGAAGCACGAACAATACGGTCAGCGCTGTATGAAATTGCACAAAACCTCGTATTCCCGCGTACTCGCGGTTGCCTGCACCGCTTGTCAATTCGCGTAGAAATGCCTGCAAAACCAGGAAAAACGTGGGCAAAAACAAAAAGGGCGAGACCTAAAATGGCCCCGCCCAATTCTTCTCTTCCTTTGTGTCGACTAGGGTTTCCGCTGTGGAGTAGCCTTCTGCAAGCGGTGCACCAGCGTCTTTCCCGACTCCGGCGCTTCGAACTTCGGCTCGGTTATGATCGTTGCGGCCGAAGCCTCTTTTCCATACAGCCGCCGGTTCGCGTCTTCGTCCGGCCGCAGCGTCGAGCCCTCCAGCGACACTCCGGCAAACACTCCGCGCGCCCGCGAATAGCTCAGCATTTCCGCGCGCAGATACGCATCGGTGTCTGCCGACGCCGTCCGCCCCTTCGGTCCTGCTGCAATGGATGCGTCTGCGCCTAGCTTGACTTTGCTGTGCAGCAAACTATCCACGCCACGATTGTTCATCACGAGGATAACGAAGTCTGTCGCTTCTCCTCCGATCTGGAATCCCACGCTGCCGCCCTCCAGCGCGTACATCGCCGGCGCGCCCCACGGCCCGGTAAAATCCTTTCCGGTTCGGCACACCATCGTCCCGCGTCCGTAGCTTCCTCCAACGACGAACGCCGCCTTCACCACGGATGGCAGCACCACCACGCACCGCGCCTTGTCCAGCAAGTCCTGAGGAATGTCGTCGGGCACATCCAGAATCTCCTGGATCACCGTCCCGGCATTCTCCAAGCGGTTGTTCTCATCTTTCTCTTTGTCGCCCGCACTCGCCGCGAACGACATCGGCGCCACCATCAGCGCCCCCGCAAAAATCGCTGCGATACGCTTCATAGATCTATCCATCCTTTCCTTTCGTTCGTTTTTGTCTCATTCTCGGATATGCCTGCGCCCTAGCTAACTAACTTCCACGCCGGTCGGTCACCACCACAACAATTCCCCCGACCAGCGCCAGCGCCCCAAGAATTGGAGGAAGAGCAATCCGATGATGTTCTTCCTTCGTTGCCTGAATGGGCCCGATGTCCAACACTTTCTTCTGCGTGGTGTACGTCAGTCCTTGGTAAGCCAGCGCGAAAAGTCCAAGAACGACCAACACGATTCCTAAAATTGTTCTTCCGCTCATCGTCCCTCCGGACTCTCCGCGCCTTCAACTCGCTTCAATTCACCCGCCGATCCACGGCGCTCTCACAGTTGTCTTAAGTCCGGCGAAGCAGGTGCCCCACCAGCGACACAAGGAACAGCACAAGGAAAATGAAAAACAAAATCTTCGCGATCCCCGCCGCGGCCACTGCAATTCCCGAAAACCCCAGCACCGCTGCAACCAATGCCACAATAAAAAATCCTATTGCCCAGCCTAGCATTGCACCCTCCTTGAATTCGTTCCGTCTTTGGCCCTGAATCGCACATTTGCTGGTCCGGCCCGGCCGAGACCTGCCGCGATTCATCAGACTTTTTAGCGCGCAGGCCCACCAATCTCCATACTGCGTACCCCCTATCTCCTCGCACGGGATGCTGTACTCAAAATTCGTCAATTTTGCACCGAATTACCCGCCTCTTCCCGCGCCTCTCAGGGGTTCTCTGTATGTACGCTCCTTCCCCTCGCGTGCTTCCCTGGTTCTGCACGGTTTGGCTCACCTCCCAGCAGTGCACGACCGAACCACCAGGCGTTACCGGTTAACCAAATTTAGGAGACTCCAAATGAACTGGGACCAAGTGGAAGGCAAGTGGAAGCAGTATTCCGGCAAAGTGAAAGAGAAGTGGGGCAAGCTCACCGACGACGACTTGACCGTTATTCACGGCAAGCGCGATCAGCTTGTCGGCAAAATTCAGGAACGCTACGGCATCGCGAAACAGGAGGCCGAACATCAGGTTGACGAATTCGCCCGATCCTTCCGCGACGCAGAAGCAGAACGCGAAGCCGAAGTTCACTCAGCCGAAAAACATAAGAAGCGCGGCGCCGGCCAGCCGTGACGCTGATCGTTAGAGCTGATCGTTAGATATAAACGCGAGACGCAGGAGCCAAGTGCCCCTTGCAATCAACGCTTGGCTCCCGCGGTTCGCAAAACTCGCAAAGCTCGACAGGCCCCGCGTTTCGCTTCACCGTTTTACTTGGACCGACTGTGCCGTTCATGACTCAACTACGCCGCGCCCTAATCTGCATCATCGCCGCCTGCATCGTATTTCCCTGCCCATCCGGCGCCTACTCCGTCCTCACCCATGAAGCCATCATCGACTCCGCCTGGGACGCCAACATCAAGCCGCTCCTCCTCGCTCGCTTCCCCAACGCCACTCCCGACGACCTTCGCAAGGCTCACGGCTTCGCCTACGGCGGCGCCATCATTCAGGACATGGGCTACTACCCTCACGGCAGCAAATTTTTCAGCGACCTCACTCACTATTTCCGCAGCGGCGATTTTGTCCAGGCGCTCCTCCGCGATTCCCAGGATCTCAATGACTACGCCTTCGCCCTCGGCGCTATGGCCCACTACGCCGCCGACAATGCCGGCCATCGCCTCGCCACCAACCGCGCCGTCCCCATCCTCTATCCCGAGCTAAAAAAGAAATATGGAGATGTCATCACCTACGAAGACAATCCCATCGCTCACGTAAAAACCGAATTCGGCTTCGATGTCCTCGAAGTCGCCAAAGGCCGCTACGCTCCGGACGCGTACCACGACTTCATCGGCTTTGACGTCGCCGCCCCGCTCCTCGAGCGCGCCTTCTTCGAGACCTACGGCCTGCCGCTCACCGACGTTCTCAAGGACGAGCCCAAGGTCATCAACTCCTACCGCCGCGACGTCAGCTCGCTCATTCCCAAAGCCACAAGAATTGCTTGGAAATTGAAACAGGACGATATCCAGAAAGACGTGCCCGGCGCAACCCGCCAAAAATTCCTCTACAACATTTCCCGCTCCAGCTACGAAAAGCAGTGGGGCAAGGACTACACCAAGCCCACGTTTGGAGAAACCGTTCTGGCCTTCCTCATCCGCATTCTTCCCAAAATCGGCCCCCTGCGCGTCCTCGCGTTCCGCACTCCCACGCCGCAAACCGAAAAATTCTTCGAAGAAAGTTTCAATGTCACGCTCGACCGCTACCGCGCTCTCCTCGCCCAGCTCAGCAAAGGCGAACCCGCTCTCCCCAACGACAACTTCGACGTCGGCGAAACCACTCCCCGCGGCAAGTATCGTCTTGCCGATGCCGCCTGCGCCGAGCTCCTCGACCGCATCGCGCAAAATAATTTCGCCAACGCCTCTCCCGAGCTCCGCGCCGAACTCTTGCGCTTTTACGCTTCCCCCGAAGCCCCCTCCACCGCCAAAGTCTCAGAAAAAGCCCGCGCCCGCCTCAAAGCCGAACTCCAAAAGCTAGAAAATGCCCCGCTGACTCCAGCCGCAGCTCAGAGTTCCCAAGAGACAGGCGACCCGAGCCCTACAGACCCTTAAGCGCCCTTGTATCTCCGGAACGGCACGAATAAAAATACAAATCGCGTGATTCACCGGCTTGGAACAATCCGCAGTACTCAATTCCTGTGGTAAGTAATCGGATATGCGGGCTTGTGATTGTGCCCAGGAATTTCAGGCAAGACTTTATAACCCCGCCCGAACATCATGTGAGAGAGGACGTTGTCCATTACGTTCTGGACGCGCCGTCGGGCACCGTCATTCCTCCAGTGTGGACAGATCACAATATGCGCGCCCGGCGCGGCCAGCTTTTCCAGTTGCTCCAGCCAGTGGGCAAACCTCCACGTTCGAATGGGTAGCCTCTCAGAAAGGATCGCACGGTCCGCAACGATAGCTCCCTTGCACCAAATCAGGTCAAAGGCCCGCAAGGGTAAACGGTGCAGTTTAGAAAGATGGTTGAGACGATACCCGGTTGTGAATTTTTTCAGGCGATTGAAGGCGAAGAAAAATGGATCGATCTCCGTAAAGGAGACAGATCTAGCCCCTTTCTCATGACAGACGTCCAGAGAATCGCCGTACGCGGGACCCAAATCGAGGAAATTTAGATTTTTTGGATCGACATGGATGGCATTCACTACCGAAAGAAACTCTGCTCTCTTGTTCGCCGAAGCTGCCTGGTAGGCCAGAAACTTCTGCGCCCGCGCCTGACTCACATAGGCCCCAAACTCCTTCAAATCCCTCATGCGCGAAAGTGTTCGTTGATGCCACGGCCATGCCAAGGTCTGCAGGATGCCACCCATAGGAAGCCCTCCCTGGGCAGGCAGCATCGCAAGGTTTCGGACGCACATACATACAAGGAATCCAGTATTTGCGCCGAAACCCGCGTTTTTCTGAGGTCCAGTGGGCTCTACGTCAGCCCGAGGCCAGTTAGCGTTACGGTCTGCGTGCCGCTTCCCGCGTTGTCCTTGATGACTATTGAGCCCGTACGTGTACCCACCGCGCTCGGCCTGAAATAAATCACCAGCGTGCAGCTTGCTTTAGCAACCAGGCTTGTCCCGCAGTTTTGGCTCAGAGGAAAGTTCGTGCTATTCGTTCCCGTCACAGAAATACTGCTGATCGAAAGCGTGCCGGTGCCCGTGTTCGTCATTACCAGCTTGCCGGGCGTACCTTGCACACCGACGACCTCGCTTCCCATGTACAGCGACGTATGCGGCAAGTACACGGCCGCGGTTCCTGCGGAAGACAATCCGGTTCCCGTCAACGTCACGGTTTGCGAACCAGTCCCCGCATTGTCGAAGATCACGATTTCCCCGGAGCGTGTCCCTGTCCCCGCGGGCTTGAAATAAATCGTCAGCGTGCAGCTGGCGCCAGCCGCAAGCGTTGCCGGACAGTTATGCGTCAAGGGAAACTCGGTCTTGTTAATCCCGGAGACGCCAATGCCGGTGATTGAGAGCGGCCCGCCGCCCGAGTTTGTCATGGCTAGTTTTCCAGGCGTGCCCTCCACGCCCACCTTCTCGCTCCCCATATACAGAGAAGTATGTGACAGGGAAACGGCAGGTGTCAGCGTGCTCTGGAGCACTTCAAGCGAGATGTTCTGTAGGGTTTTGGAGTTCTCGTAGCACGTCGAAAGCCTTGCCGGGTGGCAAATCCGCGTTTCGCTCGTCCAACTCGGCCAATCCTGCGGGTCGCCGAAATATCCAAAGAAAAATTCCAAACCATAGATCGTCCCCGCTTTGACCATGTTCAATTGAATTTGCAATGCTTGCTTGTACAGAGACTGTTCTTGTGCAGCCGTGCAGCTCACTGTGCCTTTGTACGCGCAGGGCAAGTAGTCAATTCTGTCGTAGGGATACGCGCCTGCGATAATCTTGGCCTTCGGGAAAATAGTTTTCGCTGTCGCCACATACGATGCGTAGTTCGGACCATTTTCCCGGTAGTGCAAGTACAGGTGGACATATTGAATCTCCGCGCGCAACGTCGCCGGCAGTGCCAGCAGCGCCGGATGCGTTAACGAATCTTCATAAATCGTCACTCCAAAAGCCAAATTCGGATTCCCGGACTTTGTCGCAGCAATAACGTCGCTAACGAAGGCCGCGGGGTTCGGCAGAGTGCCGTTAACTTGATCGTTTTCAATCTTGTTCACGAAATCGTCGAAGCCGATTTCGACTATCATTTTGTGGGACAAGCTTAAGGTACTGTATTCCTTGGCCCAACTAACCGAATCGGTTACGCTGAAAGGCATCGAGACATAGTAGGTTTTGACGTTCGCCAGAGCGGCAAGATTGTCCAAATAAGGCTCACACTCGGTCGGGTAGATCGAGCATCCCTCGCGCAACGCCAGCACACCGAGCTGCTCGTTCCAAGAAGATATGTTTTCCCCCCAACTCATAATGTTAGGCTTGGTCTGCGCGGATACTGGCTTCAGACTAACGAACGCAAATACTGTGCATAAACACGAAACAAACACACACCTCGACGAGAACCCCGAACGGTTTCTCACTAAGCACCCTCCGATTTTTCTAAATTAACGCCTGCTCCATCCCGGGGCTCGAACCCCACTGGGCTGGCACCTCGCTACACAAGAACGCACAGCAAGACGAATCGGCCATCTCACTCATGGTTCCTGTAATTTTTTACACGTTTGAGCTTGAGCAGGAATGCAACACGCCCCGGCGGGCGGTCGCATACGAGGACTGGAGGTCGTCAGACTACACGACTGCCTGTAGAAGATGCAAGAGGTTTGTACGTACTATTTGGTTCTACAGGATACCTGTTCCAAGGACAGGTATCCATACAGCAAAAAGCTTAGATCCGCATCTTAAATACCTTAGAAACCCTTACGGTCGGTGCGCCGCCCAAGTACATAAATCACTCTCTCTACGCTCTAGGCGCTCCCAAATGCCATGCTCAATTCAGGTTGCCCCGTTTACCCTGACGCAGGAACGGAGCGTCGACGGGGCCTAGCGAAGGATCTGCCTTTCCATTTCCCAAGATCGTCATCCGCGCCGAGCGAGGAATCTGTTTAGTTTATGCCAGGGCCAAAGCTTGTGCAATCGATCGCTAAATCTCAGATGCGTTTCGTCACTTCCATTTGACCATGTTTCTCCAGCACTTCCACATCAATGCCTCGCGAGTGCCTTCGTATGAGCAAGTCCGCGTGCGCCTCACCAACCTGCAACCCGCGGATCTCCACGTCGGACACTCCCGTCGGCAATTGCGGATTCTCGAATTGCACATACCGCTCCGCAGCGTCAATCTTCATCCCTAGGCACGCGCAAAGCAGCAGGTAAACCGCTCCCGCTGCCCAAGCCTGCGGAGCACACGCCACGGGGTAAAGTATGGGCGCGCCGGCATTTTCGCGTCGGTGAAAACCGCAAAACAATTCCGGAAGCCGGTGCAAATCGACTTCCGAGCTCGCATCAAACATCGCGGTCAAGACTTGCAGTGCCTTCTCATGCATCCCATAGTGCGCAAATCCGTAACCGACGAGCGCATTGTCGTGCGGCCAAACCGATCCATTGTGATACGACATCGGATTGTAGCGCTTCTCCGTCGCGCTTACGGTCCGCACGCCCCAGCCAGAAAAGAGCGAAGGGCTCAGCAGCGTCTCGCAAACGGTCTCCGCGTACTCCGGCGCGGCAATACCTGCGAACAGAGCGTGCCCCGCATTCGACGTACTCACTCGGCACGGGTTCTTATTCCCATCGAGCGCTAGTGCAAACGTCCCCAACTCCTCGCACCAAAAATCCTTGTTAAACCTCTTCTTCAAAGCGGCAGCGTCATTCGAGAATTTCGTAGCCTGGAATCCACAGCCCAGCGCCGTGCAAAGCCGCGAAGCAGCCAGTTTCGCCGCATACACATAGCCCTGCACCTCGCACAGCGCAATCGGCGGCTCCGCAATCCGTCCATCCGCATGAAAAATAGAATCATGCGAATCCTTCCATCCTTGCTGCAACAATCCTCGCGGCGACATTCGCCGATACTCCACGTAGCCGTCGCCGTCCGCATCGCCGTAACGCTCCATCCACCCCAGTGCCGCCTCAACGTGCGGCCAAAGCTCCTTCACAAACTCCAGATCGTTCGTCCTCTGGAAATACTCGCCCACCAGCATCACAAACAGCGGAGTTGCATCCACACTTCCGTAATACCTCCCGAACGGCACCTCTCCAAGGACGGCCATCTCCCCCCGCCGGATCTCATGGATAATCTTCCCCGGCTCCGCATCCTGCAACAGGTTCTCTTCGGTGGCCTGCGTGTCCGCCAAGTACCCCAGCACCCCCCGCGCAATACTCGGAGCAATCCACAAACACTCCATCGCGGTAATGATGCCGTCGCGCCCGAACACCGTGCTGAACCACGGGACCCCGGCGTAGGGGTATTCCCCCTCCGGGTTCCCCTCGGTCAGCATCCGTAAATCCGACTCCGACCGCGCGATCCAGGCATTGAGGCGGTCGCTGGATGCCACCACCCGGGTGGCCCGAAGAACTTTCGATTGCAACGAAAAAGTATTCAACCGCGCCGATAACGGAGCATCAGCCGGTACCACTGTACCGCCCGGTGACAAACTGATAGCCGGTAACTGCCCCCCCGCCAATAGCGCGGCGCCCGCTGGTAGCTGCGCGGAGTCGAAGGGTTTGGAGTCGCTTCGCTCGCAGAAAATGTCGACGACCAGGTTTTGCTCGACTTTTGGTTCAAGGACGAATGCAAATCGCGCTTCATTCGGCCCCAGCGATTCGGGAGGCTGCCAAAAATACAGCCGCGTCCCCCTGACCACGTTGTCCAATCCCCGGTACGACAGTAAAACTTCCTGCTGCTTGATTTGCGCAGGCATTATTTCGCCGCGCCGTTCGCGTTTCGAGCCGCGCACTTCAAAAATATCCACAAAGTCCGCATCGAAGTGCAGCGCCACGGAAACGGATACATCTTCCGCGCCGTAGTTGATGAGGCGCACGAGTTGGTGACAGGTGGCCTGATCCAAAAGGCTTGAGCGAAAGATGTGAATCATCCCTCGCTGGAGGGGACCGGCCTGCTGGCCTTCTGGACCAACGGTTTCGTCCAAATTTGTGAGATCCACGGCGAGCAGAGCCGTATCCTGACGAACCGTGGAACCGAGAAGCTGGGGCTGGCGGTCATTTACGTAGAGAACCATTCTCGAGAGGTGTCTGCTTTCGGAATGAAAGAGGCCAAACTGGAGAGGGCCGAGAGCCTCAATATCTCCATAGCGATTGAAAACGACGAAAGTGTCGCCGTATTTTAGGACGCGAGTACGGTGGTCGGCCAGTCCAGAGGTCGCGCGAACGTAGTATTCGTTGTCAACGGCAAGGACGTCGCCAACTCTGTTTCTCGAATTCATGGTACCAGCAAAGAATCAGTCTCCGAGGAAAGATCGATCGTTCCGCCCGCTTGCTGTCTAGCCAAGCTCCGGAAAATCGCGACGTAGTCTTTCGCCATGCGGGAAGCGCTAAATCTTGTTTCAAAGACCTTGCGGCAAGTTTTCCTGTTAAGTTTGTCCAGACGGCCGAGGGCGCGAACGGCTTCCTCCTCGCTTTCCACGATATACCCAGTCACACCATCCTCGATGACTTCAGGAACCGATCCGCAATTGAAGGCGATCGTGGGCGTGCCGCAAGCCATGGCTTCAATCATTGTGAGACCAAAAGGTTCCGGCCAGTCAATGGGAAATATATAAGCCAGCGCATCACTCAGGAATGCAGTCTTTTCGCCCTCAGTAATTTCTCCGATGAATTCAATACCTGGGCGCTTAAGAAGAGGCTTGATTTGCGAGTCAAAGTACTCGCGATCAACCTTGTCAATCTTTGCGGCGATTTTCAATTTCATACCAGCGCGAAGGGCGATTCGAATGGCACGGTCAGGGCGCTTCTCGGGGGAAATACGGCCCAGAAACGCCAGATAATCGCCCGGCTTATTGCACGGCGCGTGAAGGTCGGACGGCAAACCATGGTAGACATTGCCCACCCAATTGACTTCTTCGAGGGGCTCGCGCTGTGCCAAGGAAATGGAGACTACGGGCATTTGCGAGAAATGCCTGTAAAGAGGAAGCAGGTCCGGAATATCTAGGCGGCCGTGAACCGTGGTGACGACGGGGAGATCCAAGTTCTTGCTGAGAGGAAAATGACCGTAGTCCGTATGGAAATGCAGGATATCGAATTCGCCTCTCCGCGATAGGACTTGATCATACAAGATTACGTGGTGAGCGAACGGGTCCATACAATCTGGGCTCAGGCGAAGGGACCTTTCACACGGAGCAACCAGGGTGGCCTTAGTGACGGAGTCCCCGCTCGCGAACAAGGTTACCTCGTGTCCTTGACGAACCAACTCTTCCGTCAAATACGAGACCACTCGTTCTGTGCCCCCATATAGATGGGGTGGAACGCTCTCATACAAAGGAGCAATTTGGGCTATGCGCATATATTCTCCGTCATGTCCAGAGGCATAGTACTCGCGCCGTTCCCGTTGAGCCATACACGATTCCGAATAGCCGGGCACAGGTAAAAATTGTAGGGTCTCTCTCTCCCGCAACAAATACGCTAAAGAAAAAACACGACAATTTCGCGCAAAAAAAAGAAAAAGACGCCAAGTCCGTTTCAAAAATGAGACGGAAGCTGGGAAATAAAAACCTACGGGAATCGCGTACCCATGGTCGGGTCTTCACCTGATATGCATGCTGCAGACTGTATGGTTATTTAGTCGTGCCCCGGAGGTAACGGTTTTCTAGGGGCAAAAAACTGCTCTTTCAAATGCTCCCTGGTCCCCTGGGGGTGACAATGGCGGAGCCTTATACTCATGGCCACTCAGACAATAGCTGCTCGATTCAGTACAGCCCCTTTGGCAGAGCCGGAACCGCAGCCGTGGTATGCGATTCGCACCAAGTCCCGGCACGAGAGGGTAGTTGCGAAACAACTAGAATTGGATCATTTGGAGTTTTTTCTGCCGACGGTTCATCATTTGCGGCAATGGAGCGACCGTACAAAATCGATCGACGTGCCGCTCTTTCCAGGTTACGTCTTCGCCCGCATTCCTGAATTCCC
>Ga0207103_10054_pt1 | contig 32210 bp, 30 predicted proteins | sample Alteio_BWMinHeat_81_FD_153546 | JGI IMG/M metagenome (GOLD analysis project Ga0207103, IMG submission 153546) | Enriched cells from forest soil in Barre Woods Harvard Forest LTER site, Petersham, Massachusetts, United States -... | ecosystem: Environmental > Terrestrial > Soil > Temperate forest >...
GCTGCCACCGCGTGTGAGAACAGCGATGCCATTTTGAGTCTATCCGCACCTGGCCGACCGAAATCATACACGGGCCGCTGGCTCCGGCCCTGAGGCGGTTGGGGGCGAAGTTCTTCCACAGATTTCCACGGATTAAAGTGTTGACGAGGATAGAGTTAAGCGTGTAGCGTAATAGGGTTTCGCAAGTAACGAATTGGCAGCTAAATGCATCTATATAGATGTACTTAGAGTAGGCGGGGCCGTACTCTGAGAGCGGGAAACGGGCGAAGTGCAGGGCGAACGTCAAGCTGGCGGCGCGGCGTACCATAAAGGAATTCACAAAAAGACGAGTGATCTGGCGGGGAATTCCCCACAGTTCTTTTCGGTGACCGCAGGGGAGTTGACTGCGCCAGCGTGGCATACTGCCCGTGCCCTTTCGGAAAAACCTTCGCCGGCTTTGATCGGCAACACCAGGGATTGCGCGTGAAGGGCGGGAGGAATTCGTGGCAGCAGTAGGGCTTGAAGAAAAATATGATGCAGTAAAGCAGCTCATTGCAGTAGGCAAAGAGCGCGGGTATCTGCTTTACGACGAAGTGAACGATTCGCTTCCAGCGGAGGTGCATTCCTCGGAAGAGATCGACGACCTTCTCACTACATTTGAACGGAACGGCATTGAGATTTATGAGGACCAGGCGTCGGCAAAGGCGGCGCGCGCGGTAGAAGTGTACTCGGAGGCCGGCGATCGCGATGTCGTCGTCAAAGACGATGCGCATTCCGATGAGGGCGGCAGCGATCTGGATTTGACGCCGGGGTCTCTCGAAAAGACGAACGATCCGGTGCGCATGTATTTGCGCGAGATGGGGACTGTGCCGCTGTTGACGCGCGAAGGCGAAGTGACCATCGCGAAGCGGATTGAGCGCGGTCAGCTGGTGGTGATGAAGTCGATCACACGGTCGCCGATCGTGATCAAGGAATTAATTGCGGTGGGCGAGGATTTGCGCAAGGGCGCGCGGTCTATCAAGGAGATCGTGCAGTTTGACGACGAAGAGCTCACCGAAGAGAAGATCGCGAACAAGACCAAGCAGACTCTGAAGTACATCGACAAGATTGCGAAGCTGTACGATTTGGCGCTGAAGCAAGCGGAAAAGCTGGAGAACACGCCGAAGGCCAAAAAGCGCCCCTATATCAAGGCGAAATGGGCGGTGGCGCGGACGCGTGTGGAGATTTCGGTCGAAATTCGCGGGATTGATTTCAACCCGTTCGAGAAGAAGCGGCTGATTGACAAAATGCGCGGGACGGTCGAGCGCTTGCAGTCTTTGGAGCGCGAAGCCGGGCGGCTGGAGCGCCGTGTGGACGCCGCGAAAGGCGATGTCGCGGCAGAAGCCCGCAAGGAATTGCGCACGCGTCGGACCGAGCTCAAAGATATTGAAGAGGCTAGCGAAGTTGGGCTGACCGAACTGAAGCGGACGCTGACGTTTATTCACCGCGGCGAAGCTGAGGCGGAGCAGGCTAAGAAGGAATTGATTGAAGCAAACCTTCGATTGGTTGTTTCGATTGCAAAGAAGTACACGAACCGCGGGTTGCAGTTTCTGGATTTAATCCAGGAGGGCAACATCGGTTTGATGAAGGCGGTGGACAAATTCGAGTGGCGGCGCGGATACAAATTTTCGACGTATGCGACGTGGTGGATCCGGCAGGCGATTACGCGCGCGATTGCCGACCAGGCACGCACGATTCGTATTCCGGTGCACATGATCGAAACGATCAACAAGCTGGTGCGCACAAGCCGCCAGTTGGTGCAGGAACTGGGGCGCGAACCAACTTCGGAAGAGATAGCCAAGCGCATGGATATTCCGGTATCCAAGGTGCGCAAGATTTTGAAAATTGCGCAGGAGCCGATTTCGCTGGAGACGCCGATTGGCGAAGAGGAAGATTCACATCTCGGGGACTTCATCGAGGACAAGGCCGTGGTTTCGCCGTCGGACGCGGTGATCAATTTGAATTTGAAAGAGCAGACGTCGTCGGTCTTGAAGACGCTGACGCCGCGCGAGGAAAAAGTCATCAAGATGCGGTTTGGTTTGGATGACGGGAGCGAGCATACGCTTGAAGAAGTGGGGCAGTCGTTCGCGGTGACCCGCGAGCGCATCCGGCAGATTGAGGCGAAGGCGTTGCGCAAGCTGCGGCATCCGTCGCGGTCGCGGAAGCTGCGCGCGTTTTTGGAGGGACCCTCGCGGGATTATTTGTAGAAAGATTGCCAGCGCCTAGTTTAGAGAGACGCCTTCGGCTTTGCCGAGGGCGTTTTTTCTTGCCGTGGAATTCTGAGAGGACCTCAATTTTGCCCACGATGTTCTGGATTGAACTCGTTGAGTTTTTCCGCTGGAATCCAGTATTCGAGATGTAGCGCGCCGCCGACCTTTTGCACCGTGAACTGCGAAAGATAGCTTGTCCTTACGGCGAAACGCGTGACATATCCCAGCTATAGCTAGCTAGCGACGAGTGGGACTTCTTTGCGTTCCGGTCGCGTGCTATCTGAGCAGCGTACTCTTCCGTCAGGACCGGGTAAAAGATTGGCTGTCCCGGCAGCCGAGGCGGAAAGGCGCTATATCCGTACGAGGCGATGAGGCCAAGTTCGTTCGCTCCGACTGGACGATAGAGAAGTGTGGTTTTTTCCATTCTTGCGTTGCTGATTCCTGGACGCTAGGCAGGAAGCTCAAGGTTCCCCGCGCCAGATCAACGCCGGGCTTTCCCGGGACCGTTGACGACTCCCACTTTAGCAGGATGTCTGTACTGGCGATGGCTTCCTCGTGTTCTCGCGAGTATCCATCAATCTTGTTCGAAGCATGCGAATGGGGTCCTCGAACCTTCACCGGCCGAAGCTATGCCCCAAGAGAATCGGCGTCAACTCCCGATGTTTGGCGGTGGAACGCGAACGAAGCGCGTTGTCAGGCGGGTGATCCACAGGGCGAGGAAGGCGGCAAAACCAAGGACGGCGTAGAGCATTTGGTCGGGATCGGGGCGGTGGTCGGGGTTGAGATTCGACCGGACTGCGTAATTGAACGCAAAAAGAAGGAGCGCGAGAACCGCGCAGCCGAACCATGCGAACCACGCACCGAAGAACTCGAGCGTGGCTTCCGAGTGCTCCGGACTGAGCCAGTATTGTTTGTTTGGGAGATTGATGAGTTTGGTTGGGAGACTCTTAAGGATGCGCGGCACGCCAAATGCGAGGACCGTGGCCATCACGATGGCGCCGACGAAGAATGCGAAGAACACCGTTTTGGATTGCCAGCCGTTGGGGATGCCGCGACCGTTGAAATGCGACGCGACCTCGTCGGGCAATTGCGGGTAGCACGAAGAAAAATAAATCCCCGCGAGAATTGTGAGCACGACGAAAACGCTTTTGGGCAATCTTGAATCGTGCACAGAGTCCTCTCGGACCAGCTTACGAGGGCGGCCCTGCGTCAGCAAGCAGCATGTGACGACGTTTTTCAAATCGGGAATCACACGAAGTTAGAGTTGCTTTGCGCGCGTCGCAGGCAGAGTTTTGGATGACCCTTCGGCCGATCATAACAAGATTGCCATCAACCACTGTAAGAAACTTTAGAAGCAGTTGTTTGTCACAGCGCAGAAGCATATTAAGATGAGGGACCCAGCCGTAAAACAAATATGAAACCAATGCAAAAGATTTTAGCGCTGATTTTGGTGCTGCTCCTGGCGGCTAGCGTGTTCGGGTTGCTGCGCACGGGTCAGCCAGCCGGTTCACCGCCCGCCGCTGGTGTGACCAAGGGCGCCGCGACGGGCCACGCTCCCTTGGTGGACCAGTCACCTCTGCTGACGGCCCAGCGCCTGGCGAAAATGCCGAACAGCGCAGAGGAAGAGCCGCTTGCCAAAGAAGCCCTTCGGCTTGCCGACCATCAGATGGATCTGGCCTACGCGGCGGCGGAGCGTGAGGCGGAAGAGCATCCACCGGTCTTAGGCGCGCAAGCAAAAGAAATTCAGGCGCGACTGAAAAGTGCGGAAAATACTCTGGATGCAGACAATGCGTTAGTGGCGCGCTTGACTGCCGACGATGCGAAAGCTACCGGCGCTAAAAAAGACGCGTTGGACGATCAGCTGGTGCTGGCAACGGCCCATCAAGAAGAGCACCAGGATGAAGTGGACGATGCTAAAGCGGATCTAGAGCGCGCCGGGGGCGACCCGAAGAGCCGTATCGAGGCCATGATGCAGGAGCATAAAGCTTCTTCAGAGGCCACCGATGCGTTGCGCGTGAATGTCATCGCTGCCGCGGAACGGGCTGGATTGATTCACCGGTTCCAGCAATGGCTGGCGCTCCATCAAAAGCAGTTGCTCTTGTGGCAAGCGAAACAAGCTGGGGAGTCGGCGGCCGCATTGCTGTCGGCGGAGCACAATGAAATCGAAGCACAAATCAATGCCAGAAAAAACGGCTCAACGCAAGCGAGCGGACCGGCGAACCCGAATCAACAATCGCCGAACGGCGCGGCGCAATCAAAACTGAGCCACGAAGACTCGGCGGCGCTGCTGGAGGCGACTAAGAGCCGCTCGGCGCAGCAGAAAGCGCTGGCGTCGCTCGACAAGAGGATGGACGACGAGAAACAGCTCGTCGATAACTATGGCAAGTGGATTCAAGTCCTTGCGGGAAGACAGAAAACAGTAATTCACAACGCGCTGATAGGTGTGACGATTATTCTTGGAATTCTGTTGATCGGCGTATTTTTTGATAGCTGGCTGGAAGCATTGCTCGGGAGGACTTCGCTGGATCGGCGGCAGGTGGAAACCTTGCGAACCGTAACGCGCGTGTCCATCCAGGTACTCGCCGTGCTGCTGATTCTGCTGGTGATTTTTGGGCCGCCGAATCAGCTTGGAACTTTTCTTGGACTTGCCGGCGCAGGGCTAACGGTTGCGTTGAAGGATTTCATTGTGGGCTTTCTGGGCTGGTTTGTGTTAATGGGCAAGAATGGGATTCGGCTGGGCGATTGGGTGGAGATTAACGGAGTGACAGGGGAAGTTGTCGAGCTCGGGATGTTTCATACGGTGCTGCTGGAAACCGGCAATTGGACGGACTCAGGCCACCCGACCGGGCGCCGCGTGACGTTTACGAATAGTTTTGCAATCGAAGGGCACTACTTTAATTTTTCGACTTCGGGGCAGTGGTTGTGGGACGAGTTGCAGGTGGTTTTGCCTGCGGGGCGCGATCCTTACCCGATGGTCGATGCCATCCAGAAAATCGTGCTGGAAGCGACCGCGGAGACGGCGAAACAGGCCGAGAAGGAATGGCAGGGCGTGACGCGCTCGCAGGACGCCGCGCATACGCTGACGGCGGCACCGGCCATCAATGTGAAGCCGGTTGTAGGCGGCGTCGAAATCGCGGTGCGATATATTACGCGGGCGAACGAACGCTATCAGATGCGCGCGAAACTAAATCAAGCTGCGGTGGACTTGCTGGGACAAGGATTTGTAGCGCCACCTGCCGCTGCAGCGGAGCCTGCTTCAAAGCCTGCTTGAACTCGCTCGCTGAACGAAACCGGAATTGCCGCCGAGGCGGAACAAAAAGAAGCGGCTTTTCCTTCCAGGGCTTTTCAATCCGTAACACTGCGCGCGCGAACTTGCTCGGACGTTAAACCGTAGAGCGGCGGCGTTTTTACGCCAAGCATCGCCAGATAAAGATAAATCTGCCCGCGGTGGTGGATTTCATGCTCGGGCATGAGGCGGAGCCATTTCCAGATAGTGATGGGCGCGTTGTCGGGTGTCTTGCATTTGCGCTGAAGATCCTCGTCGGTGAGTCGCGCGAAAATCCGCATCGATTCGGCGTGCAGTCGTTCGAGGAAGGCTATTACATTGTCGTATCCGTCGGCGAGTTCTTTGCCGTGAGTGGAGTAGCGGGCGGGCCGGCACTGCACGTTTTCGCCCCACATATAACGTTCCGCTACGGCAAGATGCCGTAGGATGTCGCCGAGGGTGAACTTGCCGGGCGCATGAGTCCAGTCGATTTTGTCGGGCGGGATGCAGCGCGCTACGCGCATGGTGCGTTCGCGAACATTTCCGAAGTAGCTTAGGAACGGCTGAATGGTATGGATTTCCATTACTCGCCTCGCAATTGCGTATGGGAGGGCTCCCGATGTTGATTCATGGAACAGCCCGAGCAAGGGCCCCGGTCAGTAGTCGATGGCCAGATGCCAGCGGACGCCGACGTGATTCGCCGTTTCCAAGACTCGCTCGAACTCATTTACGTTCCCTAAGCCATCGCTAGCTCGTGCAGCTCCCAAGGATTCGAGATGATAGATCAGTTTTCTCACGGTATCCATCTTCAGCGCTGAACCATTTTTCTTTTGGAGGTTTCAAAGTCCTCCCTTTGACACCGACGCCGAGATCTTCGGCAAGTCCTGTCAGCTCTCCCGGACTAATGCTAAAAAAACTCATTAAAGATTCAACTCCAAGCAGTTTCGCCGTGCGTGCAAGGTCGTCGCTCTCTTTGGCAAGTCGGTTGCCGTGCACATCGGCATCGAAGCTAGGAATCTTCCGCTCCAGTATGATGTAAAAAAGAGGGCCTGGCGTTTCCGAACCGGCGATGCACGGGACTGCAAATAACTACCGCATGAGCTGGCGGGCGCGGGTGGCGGAGAGCGTCGCGCCGGTGTAGAGGAGCGCGAGCAAAGCATAACCGGCCAGGAGGCTGACGCCCTGCGCGATCACGCCCAGAGCAATGCTCATGGCAAGCTGAACGCAGGTAGTGAAGATGGCCATGGCGGATTGCGTGCGGCCCATGAAATGGCGAGGGACGATGGACATGAGGCCGGATTGCGCGGTGACACCGCCGACGGCGCGGCAGAGCCCGAAGAGAGCTTGCATGACGACCGCACCGGTAAGAAACGCGACGAACGGCGTGGCCATGTGGCCTACGGCAAGCACAGCGCAGGCGGCAACGTAGAGCGGCATGCGCAGGGAAGTGCGAAGCTGGCTGACGACGAAGCCTCCGGTGATGGCGCCGACGGCCCAGCCGGCTTCGAGAAAGCCGAGGCCGCGCGCGCCGGCATGCAAGATGTCGTTCACCAAAGCGACAAGGACGACGTTGCCGCTGACGACGCCGGCCATCATGATCGAGTGCGTGACTCCCAGCGAGCGTACAAGCGGCTGTCGTTTGAGATAAGCGAAGCCCTCTTTCAGATCAGCGTAGACCGCTAGCGAGAGACCGGCTTCGGCGACTTCCGGATTTTCGCCCGACTCGAGCGCTTCGGCAGTGGCTTCGGTGGCTTCGGAATATTCGCGCGGGTATTTCAGATGCTCGCGCGGCGAGACGTAGCCGCTGCGAACTCGATAGAGGCAGAACGCGGACACGAAGTACGTCAGGCCGTCGATGATGAGAATCCCCGCTATGCCGGCGCGGTCGTAGAGGAAACCGACGAAGGAACCGGCGATGAGCATGCCGCTCTGCACGCCGACGAGAACGGCGGCGTTGGCGCCAGTGAACTGGCTTGGCGGAATGACTTCCTGGACGAGAGCGTTGACGGTGGCCCAGTACATCGCAGAGCCGATGCCGGTGATCAGCGTCATGGCGTAGAGATGCCATAGCTGGAGATGCCCGCTCCACGCGATGTAAGCGGCGGCGAGAACAAAGAAGCCACGCACTAGATCGAGCGAAACGCCGAGGTAGCGGCGATCGAAGCGGTCGATGAGCACGCCGCCGAGAAACGGGATGAAAAGCCCGGGCAGAGTGACGACGATTACCTGCAGGCTGACCTTCACGGTCGAATGCGTGGCGGCCATGATGTACCAGCTGACGCCGACGAAGTTCATGCCGCTGCCGAACAGCGACACAAACATGGCGACAAAGAAAAAGCGGAAGCCACGCTGCGCCCAGATCAGCGTCCAGTCCACGCGGGGTGTGGTGGCGGTGGCCATGGTGGAAGAGTGAGCCACCTATTCTAGCGGCTTCGCGGGTTTCACAAAGGGACAGTGGCAGCGGATGTGTCCACTGGCAAGATTGCACCGGGGGCCATTCGCCTTTTGGGCATTTGTACCCATTTGTAAGACAAAAAAATATACTTTGATTTGACAAATCAAAGTAATATTGTTTATCGTTGGCGATGCATGCGCAGCGATGCCGTCCGGCAATTGATGGCGCTTTACCCGAGGATTTACTTTGCGTGCCACCGGCGTCACGTGCGAGACCCCCAATCGAGGCGCGTGTTGAGCGCGCACCAGGGAAGCATTCTGGACCACTTGGACGCGCGGGAACCGGTGATGCTGCTGGAGTTGGCGCGGCACATGGGAGTTACTGCGTCGACGATGTCGCTGCAAGTGGAGCAGCTGGTGCGCAAGGGCTACGTGACGCGCGACCGGGATGCGCGGGACGGGCGGCGGTTGATGCTGCGGCTTTCCGCCAGTGGCGTGCGCGTTCGGGAGGCCAACTCCGTGCTCGACACAGAGCGCGTAGCGAAGATGCTGGCGCGTCTTTCGCCAGAAGAACGAGCGGCGGGAATCACCGGGCTGGCGCTGCTGGCGAAAGCAGCATCGGAGCAGACCGAAGAACTGGAAAAACGCAGAAAGCCGCGGCGCGGGCGATTGCCGGTTTGAGGCGGCGTTTCTATTTTCGCGGCGAGGTGAGCGATGAAAATTGTTCTGTGGACGTTCTTGGTTGTAGCCAGCATGCTCATCCTCATTACCCTGATCGGCTGGCTCCTCCCAAGCGATCACGTTGCCACGCGCGTTGGGCGCTATCATCAGCCGCCTGAGGTAATCTGGGCCGCGATCACCGACGTGGACGCGATGCCCAGTTGGAGAGAGGGCTTAAAGAACGTGGAGCGTTTGCCGGATCACAACGGGCTGCCGGCCCATATGGAAGTCAGCAGCGACGGTAAGATTCCGATGGAGACGATCGAAATGACGGCTCCGCGGAAATTGGTGAGCCGCATCGCTGATCCGAAGCTGCCGTTTGGGGGAACGTGGACTTTTGAGATTTCACCGACGGCCGATGGTGCGGCTCTGCGTATCACGGAACGCGGATATGTTACGAATCCGTTTTTTCGGTTTATATCGCGCTTCGTTTTCAGCCAGACGAGCACGATGGAGTCGTATTTGAAGTCGCTGGCAAAGAAATTTGGCGAAGAGCCGCGGATCGGGGAGTGAGCCGTGGGAAGCGAATTGAAATGCACGGTGCGGTTTGCGAAGCAAACGTCGGAAGGGAAAGCGCTGCTGGAGACGAGTGAAGTTCTTTTTCGCGGCAAATTTCGTTTGAAGATTCCGTTTGCTTCGATCAAATCGGCTAAAGCGGTTGTCGGGGAACTACGTTTGCTGACCGCAGACGGATTGGCGGTTTTCGAGATTGGGGCTGCCGCGGAGAAGTGGCGTGAAAAGATACTTCATCCGAAATCTCGAGTCGAAAAGATCGGATTGAAGCCTGGAGCAAAAGTCTCTTTGTTCGGCGGCTTCGACGCGGAGTTTCTCGTAGAGCTAAAATCGCTCGGCGCCGCGATGACGAAGGACAGAGTGGCAGCGGACGCCGAAGCGGTTTTCTTTGCGGCCGACTCGCAGAAAGACCTTTCCTCCGTTCTGAAGACCGCGAAATCCCTGAAAGGAGCCGCAGCGCTCTGGATCGTGTATCCCAAAGGCCAAAAGGGCATCACGGAGAACGACGTGATTGCCGCGGGGCGGAAAGCGGGGCTTAAAGACGTAAAGGTAGTGGGATTCTCCGCGGCACACACCGCACTTAAGTTTGTTATCCCACTCGAGAATCGCTAGACATGCGATGACCTGTGCCCAGGGCACAGTCACGCAGTTTCGCGTTTGGAGTTCTGAAATTAGGCACTAAGATGGCTGCGTGACCTCTTTATTGGAAGTACGCGCGCTTACCGTGGAATTACCGACGCCTGCGGGATGGGTGCGGCCGGTGAACGAGGTGTCGCTGCGGATTGATGCCGGCGAGTCGCTTGGGTTGGTTGGGGAGTCAGGGAGTGGGAAGACGATGTTGGCGCTGGCGTTGATGGGGTTGTTGCCAGCGGGGGCGAGTGTCAGGGGAGAGGCGTGGCTGCGCAGGGAAGTGAAGGAAGCAAAGGAAACAAGGGAAACGAACGAAGCAAAGGAGAAGAGCTCCGGCGGGTCGGGAACTGGCACCCCGGAAAATTTAGTAGCGTTCGGCGAGCGCCAATGGCGTGCGGTACGGGGCGGGGAAATTGCGATGGTGTTTCAGGAGCCGATGACGTCACTGAATCCGGTGATGCGCATTGGGGCGCAGATTGAAGAAGCCATTTGCGCGCACAAAACGGGACTTGCGTCGGGCGACGTGCAACGTCGAGCAGCGGAGGCGCTCGGGCGAGCGGCAATTCCGGAGCCAGAGGTTCGCGCGGAGCAGTTTCCCCACCAGCTTTCCGGCGGTTTGCGGCAACGTGCAATGATTGCAATGGCGTTGGCGGCGGGGCCGCGCCTTTTGATTGCCGACGAGCCTACGACGGCGCTGGATGTGACTGTGCAAAAGCAAATCTTGGATCTGCTCGACCGTCTTCGCCGCGAGCTGAGGCTTGGGTTGCTTTTTATCACCCACGATCTCGCTGTGGTTCGGCAAGTAGCGGAGCGCGTCGCCGTGATGTATGCGGGGCGAATTATCGAGGAGGGTCCGGCGCGCGAAGTGCTGGCCGCGCCGCGTCATCCTTATACCCAGGGTTTGCTGAACGCCTCGCCTACGCTCGAGCGCGGCAAGCTATCGCCGATTCCCGGATCAGTGCCGCAGTTGATGGCGCTGCCGCCCGGCTGCGCCTTTGAGCCGCGTTGCTCGTTGCGCCGTGCAGAATGCGTGGCCGCCGTCCCCGCATTGCGAGCCGCGGATCGAGGCCACACGGCGCGCTGCGTCCTCGTGTGACTACTTGAATGCCTAACACTCAGGCTGTATTAGCGACGTTGAAAAGCTCAGAGAACCTTCTCGAAGCGCGCGAGTTGCGAAAATCCTATCGCCGTGGGGGCGGCTTGTTTTCGAGCGGCGCGGCCGGCCTGCGGTTTATAGCGGTCGACAGCGTTAGCCTCGAAGTGCGACGAGGCGAAACGTTTGCCGTCGTCGGCGAAAGCGGCTGCGGAAAAACGACGCTGGCGCGCATGCTCTTGCGGCTTATTGAGCCGGACTCGGGCGAGCTGCGCTTTGAAGGAAGAGACCTCCTGGCTTTGCGTGGCGCGGAGCTTCGCGCTGAGCGGCGGCACATGCAAATGATCTTTCAGGATCCGTTCGCTTCACTCGATCCGAGAATGCGCGTTGGAGAAATTGTCGGCGAGCCGCTGGCGATCCATCATCCGGAACTGAGCAAAGCGCAGAAGCAGGATCGCACGGCGGCGATGCTCGAACGCGTGGGGCTTGCCGCGGATGCGTGGCAGCGCTACCCGCACGAGTTTTCCGGCGGACAACGCCAAAGGATCGGCATCGCGCGCGCGCTGATTCTCCGGCCGAAGCTCGTGGTTGCGGACGAGCCCGTTTCCGCGCTGGATGTTTCCGTGGGAGCGCAGGTTCTGTTGCTGCTCGAGGAGTTGCAGAGTGAGTTCGGGCTCACCTACCTCTTCATTTCTCACAGCTTGCCAGTTGTCGCGCAACTCGCAACGCGCATCGCCGTCATGCGCGCGGGCAAGTTTGTGGAGTTAGGCTCGGCCCAGCAAGTCCTTCATCAGCCAGCCCACCCGTACACCCAGGAACTGCTAGCAGCCGTCCCAGCCCTGCCAGGGCGGTAGGGCGACAAAGGCTACTGGAGGCCTCCGAGGCCCGGGCTTCCCCCGGACCCTGCGATCCCAACGTCCTAACCATGACAATCTCCCCCGTGTTGAGCTAGAATCCGCCCATTGAAATATTTGGCTCGGCCCCTGCGTAATGCTTTAACAGAGAGTGTTCGCAACCTCGTGGTGGAGGATTCCAAATGGAAACGACAACCGCCGTTGCGCCAGCTGCCCCTGAGGCACAGGCCCCAATCAACGGCTTTGGAAGGCTGATAGGCGTGTTTTTTTCGCCCAAAGCAACGTTTGAAAGTATTGCGCGCCGGCCTAGCTGGGTCTTGCCCGTCGTGTTGATGACCCTGCTTGGCCTGGTGGTCGGATTCGTGATGAATCAGAGAGTAAATTGGAGGGATGTAGCCAGCAAGCGGATTGAAGAAAGCCCCCGCGCGTCACAGCTCACAGCAGACCAAAAAGAACAACAGCTCAGTATGAGCGCGAAGATTTCGCCTGCGATCGCTTATGCAATTGGCCTGCTGGCACCCATCCTCATTGCCGTGATCGTTGGTGGAGTGATGCTTGGTGCGTTCAATTTGCTAGGCGGCGCTAATGCCAATTTCAAAGTATCCATGGGCATTGTCTCTCACGCCTATTTCGTCTCGATCGTCAGCAGCCTGCTTTTCATCTTGATTCTGTATTTGAAACCGCCCGGAACCGTGGATCTGGAAAATCCAGTCGCAGCTAATCTAGGAGCGTTTCTTCCGGACGGCACGGCAAAATGGCTCACAACCTTGGGCACCGCGATCGATTTGTTCAGTTTCTGGATCATGGTTCTGATTGCTATGGGGTTCGCGGCGTTCAATCCGAAGAAGATAAAGATGGGTAGCGCAATCGGCATGGTGCTTTCCGTTTGGGCCGTCTACGAGGCTGTTCGCGTAGGAATCGCGTTTATCTTCTCCTGATACACTGGCAGGGTGAGTTTTTCGTTTCAAGTAACAAAAACGGATCGCACGGGGGCGCGGCGTGGGGTTTTGAAGACGCCGCATGGCACGGTCGAGACGCCGTTCTTTATGCCCGTGGGCACGCAGGCCACTGTGAAGGGTCTGCGTAACGAAGCGCTCGAAGAATTGGGCGCCGAAATTATCCTCTCCAATACTTATCATTTGTACTTACGTCCTGGACATGAGGCGGTGCGCAAACTCGGCGGGTTGCACGAGTTCATGTCCTGGCCGCATGCAATTCTCACCGATTCTGGCGGCTTCCAGGTGTTCAGTCTTTCCGAATTGCGCAAAGTCACGGATGAGGGTGTGCGCTTTCGCTCGCATTTGGACGGCTCGGAGCACCTGCTCACGCCGGAAAAAGCCGCTGAAATTCAATTGACGCTAGGTTCAGACATTGCCATGGTTCTCGATGAATGCATTGAGACGCCAGCGCCACGCGATAAAGCAGAAGCAGCCGTAAAACGCACCACTCAATGGGCCGCGCGCGCGCAAAAGTATTTTTTTGCGCAAGCAAGCCGCAACGGTGAACTGGGCCAATGGCAATTCGGCATCGTGCAGGGAGCGACCTTCGCCGACCTGCGCCGCGCCAGCGCACAGCAACTCCTCGAATTGGATTTCCCGGGATACGCCGTGGGCGGCCTCGCTGTCGGCGAACCACATGCCTGGACTTGTGAAATGACCGGCGAAGTGACCGCGCTTCTGCCTCGCGATCGCCCGCGTTACTTGATGGGCGTTGGAAAGCCCGAGCAGATCGCCGATTATGTCGCGCTAGGCATCGACATGATGGACTGCGTGCTGCCAACGCGCGCAGCTCGCCATGCATGTCTCTACACCAGCGAAGGCCGCGTCCTCATCAAGAACGCGCGTTACGCTGCAGATCAGCGGCCGCCGGATCCAAACTGTTCCTGCTCCGTTTGCCGGCGCTATACGCGCGCTTATCTTCGTCATCTTTTCGCTGCCGGAGAACTCACCGCGGCGATCCTGGCCACCCACCACAATGTCCACTTTTACCTTGACTTAATGAGGCAAATCCGCGAGGCTATCGAGTTTGGGAACCTAGCGAATTTCTCATCTGAGATGCACGCACGCTATGCGGTAGGCCCGGCCTGAACGTTGGACCGGAATAGCGCGAGATTCTTCAAGTGCGGCCCGGTTCGACCGAGGCTGACCTGCGCGGCAACACGAGCAGAGAATCCGGGCGGGCTGTGAGAGCGGGGAAGTGGAACCCGCCGGGCTGATTCCGTCCCCGGAGATGTTGGGGCGGCCCGAAATTGGCGAAAGGAACGACAGAGATCTTGACGATCATGGCAGCGATTCTGTTTCAGGCTTCAGGGCCGGCGAGTCTTCTCGGCAATCCTCTCGTAATGATGGTCGTGGTGATGGCCATCTTCTACGTGATGCTCATTTTGCCGCAGCAGCGGCAACGCAAGAAAATGCAGGCGATGATCGCCGCGCTTAAGTCCGGAGACAAAGTGGTCACCAACAGCGGCATCTACGGCACTATCAATGGCATTGACGGCGACACAGTCATCCTCAAAATCGCCGACCAAGTGAAAATCCGCATCGCGCGCTCGGCGATTGCGCAGGTGGAGGCATCCGAAGATGCGAAATAACCCCGCCGGCAGCCAGAGCGTGCGCTCAACTCTCTGACCATGAACCCCAATCTGAAGTGGAAATTCGCTTTCATCATGCTCGTAATTCTCGGCTGCATCTATGGTCTCGTGGGGCTGCCCACCTTTCCCACGTCCGTCGCGCAGATGAAAGACAACTTCTCTCACCAGATCAAACTCGGCCTCGACCTGCAGGGTGGCACGCACCTTGTCCTGCAAGTGCAGACCCAGGAAGTCATCGCGCAGGAGACCGACCGGATGGTCGAGCGCATTACGACGTGGCTGCGCAGCAAGAACATTCACTACGATGAAGCGCGCCGTGTGGACGACACGCACATCCTCGTGCGCAACGTTGATTCCGCGCGGCTCTCGGAATTTCGCGACTATGTGAATCAGCAATTCGCTAACTTCTGGGACATGTCGCCCGCGGCTGGCGATCCTTCCGGGTACACCCTCACCCTTCGTGGCGCGGCCATCGCGCAAATCAAAGAAACGACTATGACGCAGTCGCGCGAGACCATCGATCGGCGCATCAACGCTCTCGGTTTGACCGAACCCACGATTCAGCCTCGCGGCGGGCAAAACAGCAACGAAATTCTCGTGCAACTCCCTGGTGAAGGCGACCCTACGCGCGCGAAACAGGTCATCCAGGTTGGTGGCCAACTTGAATTGCGGCTACTCGAGGATCCTGTGGTGTACAGTTCGCAGACCGAAGCGTTGAGCAAGCATGGCGGTGTCTTGCCCCCCGGTACAGAACTTTTACCCGGGCGTCCGCCGCAAAGTCGCAGCACTGGCGTGCCGGAGGAGGGAGAGGGATGGTATATCGTGAGCCGCTCGGCCATCGTAACGGGCGCCGATCTCCGCAGCGCCACGGAAAATCGCAACACCAACAACCCGGGGCAATGGTCAGTGAACTTTACTCTCTCTCCCGATGCGGCCCGCCGCTTTGGCCCCTTCACGCAGCAGAATATCGGCCGGGACATGCCCATTGTGCTCGATCACCGCGTCTATTCCGCGCCGGTGATCAACGCCCGCATCGATGATTCCGGCGTGATCGAAGGTACTTTTAGCCAGGAATCTGCACATGATCTAGCGTTGGTGTTGCGCGCTGGCGCGCTCCCGGCATCGATCAAGTACCTCGAAGAGCGCACCGTTGGACCGTCCCTCGGCGCGGATTCCATCCGCCACGGCGTGCAAGCCTCGGTTCTGAGCCTACTGGTCGTAATGATTTTTATGCTCTTTTACTACCGGCTTTCGGGAGGCAACGCGGTTCTCGCGCTTATCCTGAACCTGGTCATCCTTCTTGCCGCACTGGCTTTCTTTGGTGCCGTGCTCACCCTCCCTGGCATCGCTGGCGTGATTCTGACCATCGGTATGGGCGTGGATTCCAATGTCCTCGTCTTCGAGCGTATTCGTGAGGAATTGCGCAACGGTAAATCGGCGGCTTCAGCCGTCGAAGTTGGCTTCGACAAAGCCTTCCTCACTATTATCGACACGCACGTCACGACGGTGGTTTCCGCGTTCTTTCTTTTTCTGTTCGGAACAGGTCCTATCAAGGGCTTTGCCATTACCCTGACGATCGGCTTGATCGCCAACGTCTTCACCGCAATCTATGTATCCAAGTCGATTTTCCAGTATCACTTGGCCAAGATGGATCGCCAGAGCGAACTGAGCATCTAGGCTGTACTAGGACGCCTAGAGCCAAGGATTTGCCAGAACGAAACGATCGAGTGGTAGCTTTTTCCGCCAGCCTCTCGCAATGTATGTAGGCAAGGTGCGGGAACTATTCAAGTGACGTTGGAGTCTAAAGAAGGGAAGCAAAAAGCCGAATGATCGAGCTATTCAAAGAACCCAATATCGACTGGATGGGTAAAGCGAAGTATTTCTATGCCCTTAGTGGCATTTTGCTCATCGCTGGCTGGGCTTCCATCTTTCTGCATGGCGGGCTTCGTTACAGCATCGACTTTAAGGGTGGCACCAATGTGGATGTGCGTTTCGCCGAGACCCCCAATATCGACCAAATTCGCAGCGGCCTAACGGCCCATGGTCTTGGAAATACGGAAATCCAGTCCGTGAGCGACATCGCCAGCCCCAACTCGAACGAGGTGCTCATCTTCGTCGAGCAGAAAAACCAGGGCGACGAAGCTGGCGACGCCAGCAAGACTCAGGTTATCAACGCGCTGAACGCGATCTACGGAACTGCGAACTCTTCCAAGCCCGATTTTAATTCCGTTACGCCTTCTTCCCTCACCGCCTTCCTTACCCAACACGATCCTCTTCTGCTCTCGACGAACGCCGGCGATCGTTACCAGCAGCTTGCAAAAAAGATCCTGGATTATCGCGACAAGAACAGCAAAGGTATACTCACGAATTTCGATGCTCTCTCAAAGGTAGATGGGGTTACGCCCCCAGTTCTCGCAGCCTTAAAAGCTAACTATGCCCTGGGAACCTTCACCCTTGTCGGTACGGAGATCGTCGGCCCCAAAGTTGGCGGCGAGCTCCGCCGCCAGGCAATCTACGTTACCCTCTATGCTTTGGGAGGCATGCTGGTATATATTGCCTTCCGATTCGAGTTGGTCTACGGGGCAGCCGCGGTCCTGGCGGTGTTTCACGACGTTCTGATCACTCTGGGCTTTTTCTCGCTGCTGCACTTCGAGATTTCGCTGACGGTTATCGCGGCCCTTCTCACACTGGTTGGATATTCGATGAACGATACTATCGTGATCTTCGACCGCATCCGGGAGAACAATCGTTTGCTGCGCCGCGAGCCTTTTCCGCAAGTTGTGAACAAATCGATCAATCAGACTCTCTCGCGGACGATACTGACTAGTGGATTGACTTTCCTCACCGTGCTCGTTCTGTTCCTGATGGGCGGCCAGGTGCTTCGTGCATTCTCCTTTGCCCTGGTGGTGGGGATTGTGGTAGGAACGTACTCCAGTTTTGGTATTGCTGCACCGCTCGTGGTCGCCTGGAATCGCTGGCGCGGCCAACGGGGCGTTGCGGTTGGCACCGGACCCGCAGCCGGAAACAAAACCCGCGGAAGCGAAGCCGTCACCGGACGTCTTGCTCCTTCGGGGAGGAGGTAAGATTCATGTTTGAAGATATGGTGCTTTCAGGTAAGACGAAGCGGACCAACAAGCCTTGGACGGTCGTTTTGTCGATGGTAGTGCAGGCCGTTATTCTTACCGTGCTGATCCTCATTCCGCTGATCTACACAGAAGCGCTGCCGAAGACGATGATGGCGACTATGCTTACCGCTCCGCCGCCTCCACCTCCGCCGCCGCCACCGCCACCTCCGGCGGCGGTGGTGCACGTCAAGCCGCAAGTCCACCTGATGGATGCGGGCAAACTCGTGCAGCCTAAAGCTATTCCTAAGGATGTGAAGATTATCAAGGAAGATGCGCCCGAGATGGATGCTGGCGTACAAGGCGGCGTGCCGGGCGGCGTGCCTGGCGGTTCGATGGGCGGCGTGATCGGCGGCGTCATCGGTGGCATGGGCGGGGCACCACCACCGCCGAAGCCGGCGGTCTCTCGCATCCGGCAGGGCGGCAACGTGACCGCGGCCATGCTCGTCAATAAGGTGCAGCCCGTGTATCCGCCGCTGGCCCGGCAGACGCGCATTTCAGGGACTGTGCGCCTGCACGCGATTATCGGCAAAGACGGCTCGGTGCAGCAACTCGAAGTCCTGAATGGACATCCACTGCTCGTACAATCCGCGCTCGATGCAGTGCGGCAGTGGCGCTATCGGCCAACGCTCCTCAATAACGAGCCGGTGGAAGTCGACACCACGATCGACGTGATTTTCTCTTTGAACCAGTAAGCGGTCCGGCGTGCCGGTCGTGGGACAGGCACGTTGGTCCGGGCGGCACAGCTTGGCAAACTCTCGCGTTGGCCCCGGGAGACCCCGGGGCCATCAGAACTAAGGAGCAAAACGAATGGTAGCGACCCTGTATGTGAACGCGGCCCTGTTCCTGCAATCCCAGGCTACCTCCTGGGATCTCCGGAGCATGTGGTCTTCTATGAGCACCCTTCCCCGGATCGTGGTTGCGATCCTTTTCATTCTTTCGATCTATTCCTTCGGCGTGATGATTGACCGGGCCCTAATGTACAGCGCAGCGCGCAAGCAATCGCGCGTGTTCGTGCAGCAGGTTGCCGGTGCCCTCAAGGAAGGCAAACTGGATGAGGCGATTGCCATCGCCGAGCGGAATAAGAAAAGCCACATCGCCAAAGTGGTGGCGACGGGCCTTTCCGAGTTCCAGTCCGCTTCCCAGCAGGTCACCGACGCCGACGTAATCGAAGCCGCCAAGCGCGGTTTGGAGCGCTCTGTCGCCATCGTTCACGCGGAAATGAAGCGCGGTCTCTCGGCGCTGGCCACCATCGGCTCGACGGCTCCGTTCGTCGGACTGTTTGGCACCGTGGTCGGTATCTTGAACGCCTTCAAGGGCATTGAGACCAGCAAAGCCACCGGTCTCTCGGCGGTCGCTGGGGGTATCGCGGAAGCGCTCGTGACCACGGCTCTCGGTCTTCTCGTCGCCGTCCCTGCCGTGTGGGCCTACAACTACTTCACCAACAAAGTCGAAGCCTTCGACGTCGAAATGGACAACTCCTCGATGGAATTGATCAACTACTTCATTTTGCGTCGCGGCGCGAAGAAATAAGGTAACCCATGGGCTACAAACCAAAAGTCGGCGCTCAGATGGCAGCACCAAACGTCATCCCGATGGCTGACATCATGCTCGTCCTGCTGATCATCTTCATGGTGGTCACGCCAATGCTGCAGAAGAGCCTGCCCGTGGATATGGCCAGGGTCAACAATGCAAAGGAAATGCAGGACGCGGATAAGGATGACGCCATCATTGTGGCAGTTACTCGAGATGGAACGATCTACCTTAAGAATACCAAGATCACCAAGGAAGACATCACCGGGCAGATTAAAGACATGCTGTCCGCCCGTCTTGACAAGACGGTCTACGTAAAGAGCGATGCTCGAGCCAAGTATGGCGACGTTGTCGCGGTGGTGGACGAAATCCGCTCCGCAGGCGTCGATCAGCTTGGCTTGTTGACGGAACAGAATCAAGAACGCAGGACGCCGCCTCCGCCTCCCAACGCCTCTCCATCGGCTGATTGAAGCCCTCGGAGAATGCTGGGCCGTCGCGCGGAATCTTTGCGCCATTCGTTTGCTGAGTCAGAACAGCCGCACCGGATCCCACCTGGTGCGGCTTGATGGCCTGCAAAGCTCGCGAAATGCAGGCTGACAGGAGATTCGCAATGGGAATGAATGTTGGAGAAAGCAAAGGCGGTGCGATGGCGGAAATGAACGTCGTTCCGCTTATCGACATCTTGCTGGTGTTGCTCATCATTTTCATGGTCATCACTCCGCTCACTCCTCATGGGTTGGACGCTCTCGTGCCACAGCCGAATCCGAATCAGAAGCAGGATATCGAGCTGGAGAATAAGACCGTTGTGGTTCAGGTGCTTTCCAATAGCAAGCTGAAGATCAACAACGAAGACACCACCTGGGATGGCCTCGGTCCGCGTCTCGAAACGATCTTTAAAGAGCGTGCCGAGAAAATTGCTTTCGTGAAGGGCGACAACGATGTACTGTTCATGGAAGTCGCGCGCGCCATCGACATCATGCGCGGTGCGGGAATCGACAGGGTTGGCTTGATCACGGCGAAACTCGAGGCCGGGCAGTAAGAAGTAAGGATTTCTTTTTCACTTCGGCCGCGTCTCGGCCGGCATAGGGTGTGAGTTCTCCTCGCGGGGGAATTTATTTCAAGCGAGGTGACTCATGGGAATTTCGTTTGGCGGTTCAAAGTTTGGAACGATGGCGGAAATGAATGTGGTTCCGTTGATCGATATTCTGCTGGTGCTTCTGGTCATCTTTATGGCGGTTCGTCCGCAGATGCAGTACGGTCTTCCGGCGGATTTGCTCGAGCAAACGGACAGCAAGACCAACACGGCTCCGCCGCCGGTTCTGATTGTGGTGCAAGTTTTCAGCGACGGCACGCTGCGCATCAACCAGGATCCGGTCGAGTGGCAGGGTCTCGAGGCCCGGCTTGAGGAGATTTTTAAAATGCGGGCGAGCCGGGTTGCTTTTGTGCGTGGAGACAGCGCCATCGAATTTGGCGTCGTCGCCCGGGCCATCGATGTGATGCGCGGCTCGGGAATCACGACGGTCGGTCTGATGACGCGGGAACTCGAAAACGTTCCCTAAATAGTGTAGATTGGCCCCTCGCAGGGCGGATGTGAATCCTAGCTGGGATGGATGCTTCGATGACTCATGCATCAGCTCGTAAGGCTCGCCAGGCGGCGTCGCTGGCAGCGTTGTTGATCTTCACCGTCGGAGTTTCGGGCTGTAACAAGCTCAAAGCCCGCGACCTCCTGAACAAAGGTGTAAACGCATTTAAGGCCGGCCAGTCCGACACCGCCATCGAGGATTTCAAGAAGGCCAAGGAACTCGACCCCAGCTTGATGATGGCGCAAGTCTATCTGGCCACGGCTTACGCCAGCTTGTACATCCCCGGTGCGCCCTCGCCGGAAAACAAGGCTCGAGGCGAGCAGGCCATTAATGAGTTCAAGGCCATTTTGCAAGTTGATCCCAACAATCTGACAGCCATCGACGGCATCGGCTCGCTTCTGTACAACATGGCCGGTACGCCGTTCAGCGAGAAGGGATTCGAGGAAGCAAAGAGCTACCATCAGAAGCACATGCAGATCAAACCCGAGGATCCGGAACCGTACTATTGGATCGGTGTGATCGACTGGACGCTGGCCTTCCGCGGCAACGGCGAAATGCGCATGGACTACAACAAGAACAATATTAAGAAGCAGGTCCATGATGACCAGCCGCTGCCGCCTGCCGTCCGTACGGAATATGCCGGCAAGTATGGCCCTCTCGTGGATGAGGGTATCGCTGCCCTGCAAAAAGCCATCTCGCTGAAGCCTGACTATGATGACGCCATGGCTTACCTGGGTCTTCTCTACCGCCGCAAGGCGGACATGGTGGAGAGTGCGGACGAGCGCGCTTCCCTTCAGAAGCAAGCCGACGACCTGCTCGACAAGATCAAGGAGATCAAGCAGAAGCGTTTGGACCTGCAGCAACAATTATCCTGAGCGGCCTTGGCAGAATCGCCAGTAGTAAATCGATTTTCTAACCGAGGGGGCGCCACGGAAGGCGCCCTTTCCATTCTCGCCATGCGTTCCTTCCAGGGAGCGATCCCCCTTTTGCACGATGCTTTTTCCGGGCGTATACTAGAACATGCCGTCTCCCAGCAATGTTCCGCTGAGCTTCCAGCGCGACCGCGCCATCCGCCACCTTGAAGCGCGCTTTGAAGAGCTCCTCGAAAAACTCCGCAAAAACCGTCCTTCCGAAGATCCCTGGGTTGTCCGCCGTGCTTATGAAATTGCTTCCGAACGCCATCGTGACCAGTTCCGCAGCTCCGGCGATCCCTACATCTCCCATCTTCTTGAAGTCGCGCACATCCTCGCGGATATGCGCATGGATGCCACCACGCTCACCGCCGCGCTGTTGCACGACGCCATCGAAGACACCGAATATCCGGTAGCGCGCATTGAAGAACGCTTTGGGCCGGACGTCGCCCGCCTCGTCGAGGGCGTCACCAAAATCAGCCGCCTCAATATGACTGCCCCGGAAACCCGCCAGGCGGAAAACGTCCGCAAAATGCTGCTGGCAATGGTCAACGACGTTCGCGTCGTGATGGTCAAGCTCGCCGACCGGCTGCACAACATGCGCACGCTCGAGTACCTCGGGCCGGAAAAGCAGCAGCGCATTTCGCGCGAAACCCTGGACATCTACGCGCCGATCGCCCACCGCCTTGGCATGGGTGTCGTCCGCGGCGAGCTTGAGGATTTGTCTTTTCGCTTTCTTGAGCCGGAGGCTTTTCTCTCTCTCCAAAAAGAGGTCACGGAGAAGAGCCCCGTCTATCAACGATTCTTGGAGGAAGTACAGGGCACCATTCGCACAAAGCTCGTCGAGAGTAGCATTCCCGCGGAGCTGGAAGCGAGAATCAAAGGCTTGTATTCGCTGCACGGCAAGATTCTGCGGCAGCAGAGCAGCCTCGAACAGGTCTATGACCTGCTCGCCGTGCGCGTGATTACGGACACCGAGCGAAACTGCTACGCCGCCCTAGGTGTGATGCATCACATTTGGCGGCCCGTCCCTGGCCGCTTCAAAGATTACATCGCCATGCCGCGGCCGAATCTTTATCAATCTCTCCATACCACGGTTCTGCATGGCGGGCAGCCCTTTGAAGTGCAGATCCGCACGCAAGAAATGCATCGCATCGCTGAGGAAGGCGTTGCCGCCCACTGGAAATATAAAGGTGGGAAGCCCGCCTCCGGCGACGACGACCAGCGCATCGCCTGGATGCGCCAGCTGATCGAGTGGTCGCAAGAGCTGCAGGAGCCCGGCGAATTCCTTTCCACGTTGAAAGTGGACCTCGCGCCTGTCGAGGTTTATGCCTTCACCCCGAAGGGGCGCGTTCTGGAGCTGCCGCGCGGAGCGACCCCCGTGGACTTTGCGTATTCCGTACATACCGAAGTCGGTCATCAATGCGTGGGCGCAAAGGTAAACGGCCAGATGGTCACGCTGCGACACGAGATCGTCAGCGGCGATGTAGTCGAGATTCTCACCAACAAAGGCCACACGCCAAGTCGCGATTGGCTTAGCTTCGTCAAGTCCTCGCATGCCCGCAGCAAGATCCGCCAGTGGATCAATCTGCACGAACGCGAAGAAGCCACGGACATGGGAAAGAAGCTGCTTGAAAAAGAGTCCCGCCACTTCGGCCGAGGCCTGAAGAAAATACCGCAAGCGGACTGGGACAAGCTGCTCGCCGATTACGGTCTCTCGAAACAGGAGGACCTCTACGCGGCGCTCGGTTTTGGCAAGTATTCCGCGCGCCAAGTTCTTGCGCGTTTGCTGGGAGAGCCGGAGAAGGCTGCGGAGACGGAAGCGGAAGATTCCAAGCCGACGCTCGTTAAAACTGTCAAGCGCATGCTCGGTTTTGGCGAAGCCCCATTAATTGTCAAAGGCCACGACGATTTGCTGGTTTACCGGGCCAAGTGCTGCAATCCGATTCCCGGCGACGACATCGTCGGCTATATTACACGCGGCCGCGGCGTGGCCGTGCACACACGGGCTTGTCCCAACGTTCAGAACCTCATGTATCAGACCGAACGCCGCATCGCTGTTGAGTGGGGAGGCGAAAGCGCCACGACCTTTCCCGTTCAACTCTCCATCCGTGGCAAGGACCGCGCCGGCCTTCTCGCGGACATTACCGCGGTCATCAGCGGTGCAGGCTCCAACATCCGTAGCCTGGAAAGCCGCCCCGACCGCCAGAATGCCCGCATCGAAGCCAGCCTCGAAATTGTCGACCGTCGGCAGCTCGAAACGATTCTCGCCAACATTCGAAAAGTGGCCGGCGTTTTCGGCGTCGAGCGCGTCTACCAGATCTAGTTTTCCACTTTTTGCTACCTGTCCTTTCTGCCGGGTATTATCCGAGCACACGCCGCGGTTTCCTACCTCCCTCCACCCTACAATATAAATATGCGGCACCAACGATTGCTTCTCGGTGTTTGTGTTCTCGCGGCGGCGGGCTGCCACCAGCATCCCCTGACGGACTACCGTCCGCTGGACCATGCGGGCATGTGGTCCAGCGATATTGAGCAACTCAAAGGGCTCAATACTTCGGACCAGGAAATCGCCCAAGTCGTCAAACTAAAGCACGCTGGAATTAGCGACGACGCGTGCGTCGAACTGGTCAGCACCGCGCACGTTCGCAAGCATCTCTTCACCAGCGCCGAATCCGCCTCCAATCTTGCCGGCGCCGGATTCAGTGAGCCGCAAATCCTCGAAATGGCTCGCGCCGACCAACTGGACTCCATCAGCATCGATGCTGTCACTCTCAAGCTCATCGGACTCTCCGACGCGACCGTGCAGCTCGTTCTTCACCGCCACCTAGAGGGCCGGCCGGTGATGGCTAGCGCGGAAATTTCACGCCTGAAAAACACCGGTTTGACGGAGCGCCAAATTCTCGATCGCATCAATGCGGGGATGACCACCGAACAGGCCGAAAAAGAAATTCGCGCTCGCGAGAGTGCCCGCAATCACAAAGACACTTCGTTCGTGCGCGTCCGTGGGCGCAAACCGCGCTGAGGCCTGCGGCTCCCAGCATCCGCACAGCTTTTGCTTCTTCCGATGCCCCTCGCTACAATCGATTCGCTTTGTTGCCACGGTCGCATCTCCGCCCGCCTCTGTGCCTGTTTCTCGCCGCAATTGGTTTTTGGGTTTCTTCTTGCGCGACCGCGCTCGGGCCGGGCTACTCGATCGAGAATCAAGAAATCCGTGTCCAGTTCTTGCCAGGGCCTGATCCACGGATTCGTGTTGATTCAGACTACCGGCTGCGCAACACCGGCAATCAATCTCTTTCCTCCCTCGAACTCCGCCTCCCCGGACGCCGCAGCTTCCACCTGGCCACCGCGAAGGCCACGTGGGACGGCTCTTCGATCGCGGAGCAAAGCTCGCTGATAAACCAGCGCAACACTCTCCTTGCGCTTCCGAAGACGTGGAGCCCCAACGAAGGTCACAATCTCCATCTCTCTGCCGAATTCCAAAACCCCGTTGCCGGCGCCCCAGGGTTCAGGTTTGCAGGCGACGCATTTTTCCTCCCCTCCGAGGGGTGGGCTCCGGAGCTGCTGCCCTCGCAGGGCTTGTTCTCGACCGGAGGGGTGCCTCCCAGACAATGGCGTTTGCTGGTGCACGTGCCCGATGGATTCCTCGTGCACACCAGCGGCCGCTCCACAAGAACGTCACGCAACGCCCGCGAAATCACCGTGCAGGCCCTGCAACATTCCGAGGATCGCTATCCGTTCGTCGTCGCAGGCCGCTACAGAGAAACATCGCTCGACGCAGGCTCCGGCAACAAAGTCTTTCTCTGGTCTCGCGCTCCGGAAGATTCCGCGCTCCTGCGCCAGTCCACGGATGCTCTCGTCCTTGCCATCCAGGCTTACGACGCGACTTTCGGCGTGCGCTCCCAAAAGAGCCAGCCGCTCAGAATCGTCGAGTGCCCCGTCCCGACCGGTTGTTTTCGCACTACGGAATCTTCTTACGGCAATCTCTTGAGTGCGCAGCCCAGCGGCGTTTCCTCCGAACTCGCGTCGCTCGATACTCTGATGATCGATTTTAGCGGTGGACCGCCCAAGCTGGCCGCCGCCGCGCCCGGGTTAGCCGCTAGTTGGCTGGGCTACGGTCAAAACCCCGGTTTCTACGAGCAGCAGCCTCCTCTCTCGGCGTTCCCGGCATTTGCTTCCGCGTTAGGACAAGAAGCCATCGAAGGCCCATCCTCACGCACAGAGACAATCCGCCGCGCTTTGCGTATGATTCCCAAGAGCGCGGTCGCTCGCCAAGCCGAAGGCGAAACGGTTCTGCGCGCGAAGAGTTTCCTCTTCTTCTACGCTCTCGAGGAGCACTTCGGGCGGGACGCCTTTCGCCACGCGATCGACCATATGCTCTCTGCTCGGCAGGGCCGGGGCTTCAATCTCAATGATTTAATCGCCGCGTTCGAACAGGAAACTCATCAGAACGTTGCGGAATTTGTGAGATTGTGGATGAAGCGGCCGGGCGTTCCCGATGACTTTCGCTCGCGCTATGAGGATGCTTCCACCTCAATCGCCATCACTTCCGAGGAGACCATGCCATGAGAGAAATTGTTCTGACGGATCGCGGTCCAAAACCCATTGGTCCTTATTCCCAAGCTATCAAGGTCAATGGGCTGCTCTTTGTCTCCGGACAGGTTTCCATTGATCCGAAGACCAATGAGTTTGCCTCCGGAGATATCGCCCAGCAAACGGAACGCACACTTGAAAATGTGAAAGGCATTGTCGAAGCCGCGGGAAGCAAACTAAGCCACGTCATAAAAACTACTGTCTTCCTGAAGAATATGAGCGACTTCGCGGCAATGAACGAAGTTTACGCGCGCTACTTTTCCACAGCTCCGCCGGCTCGCTCGACGGTGGAAGTCGCTCGCCTGCCGAAGGACGCCCTTATTGAAATGGAAGTTATCGCAACGATTTGACCTGCGCGGGGAAACGAATTTATGGACGGGCTGGACTTTCTATAGCTTCATGAACCGCGAGGAAAGCCACCACCGCCACCGCCGCCGTCGCATACCATACGAATCTACTCTTCGCCGCCATTCGCGGGGCCCCGCCGGATCCCTTGGTCCCCGACCCTTGGGGCGGAGGCTGCGTCTGCGCTTCCTCGCTCTTAGCCGGATCCAGGACGATGCGATACGCGCTGCCTTCCGAAATCACTCGCGAATCGTCCCCCACCGTAATTGTCAGCGCACCCCGCATGCATTTCACCAGCAACTGTTTCTCGCCCAGCATGGTGACTTGCCCAATCGTAGGATCGTCGGATTTGGGTCTGATCACTGCAGTTAACGCACTCAGCGAAAAGGCCTTTGCATTGGCGGTCGAGAAAGTGGCCGATCCCCCCAGCAGTGTGGCCTCGGGAATTCCCACGTTTTCTCGAACGGTGGCCAGGGAAGAGGCGGAAAGCAAAAATCGTGCCGACCCGACGCGCAACTGCACGCTCCCCGCAGCGCCTGTGCTCAATTTATCGCCGTCAAAAACCGTCGTGCCCACGGCCGCCCCCGCTCCGCCGACACTTGCGCCGTCCGACGCCACAACTGTGCCCAGGGCGCCCGTAGTGGCGCCCCACACCGGAGCCATCAACAAACAAGATGTAAAGACGGCAGCAAAAATTTCGCGCGAACGCGCCATTAAAGTCTCCAAGAGGGCTACTCGAAGAATACCCACAGCCCCCTCTGGCGTCAATAAAGAATCATGCCTGGGGGCAAAATCTTCTGCCCCAATCTCCCGCATCCTCTAGCTGTAGCAGGCTTCCGCTGCTACAATGCCAGCCAACACATGGCTGACTGGAAACAGATCACCGCCCGGATCCGTCGGGCCCGCACCGGCAAGGACCCCGTCGGACAACTCTCTAGTTTGTATGAAAAAACCCGAGATGCCATGGTTGCGTTTGAGCTGGCGCGCTATTTCGAAACCGCGGGCCAGAATCCCGAGGCCGCTAAATGGTACCTCGCTGCTGCGGAGCGTTTTCGCAGGGCGGATTGGAAAACCAAGGCCCAGGAAGCTGCCGTCAGACTCGGCGCCGAAGTTTCATCTGTTGACCCCGCCCAATCGTCCGGCGATTTTATGCTGGCCTCGCACGCGATTGCTGATCTCGAGCAGGCTTCCTCTGCCAGTAACGGCGGTGCTGATCAGAATCCTGTAGGCTCTGAATCTTCGAGTGCTCGTCCTGAACCTGAAACCGAATCCGAGGATGCGGCTGCGGCACCGGTAGCGGAATCCGCGGATTCTTCGGACAAAAAGCGCCGTCGCCGTGGCCGTCGTGGTGGCCGCAATCGCCGCAAGGGCGAACCTTCCAAGAGTCCCGCAGCGGTTTCCGCATCCCGCACAGCAGAACATGCAACTCCCCAGAAGGGTTTGCCTCCGAGAGTCTTTGACGAGCCGGTCGAGCCTAGGCCTTCGCGTGCCGCTGGCCGCGCCATCCCTGCACTCCCCGCCGAACCGATCGGCGAACCTGGAGGCCCAGCCGTTCGCGGTCGTTCCGGTGATCCCGGACTATCGTCCAGATTGTCGCTTCTCGAAATGCAGCTCCGCCGTCTGTTGACCTGCCCTCCCGTAAAACTTAGCGAAGCAGACCACGCTCCCGTCGGCCCCGGCGTTTTCGTCCTCACCGATTCCGACCTTACCAGCTACTACTACGTCGAAGCCTGCCAGACCCTTCGCATCGCCGTGGGAAATCTTTTGCGCGGGGGCGCAAGCCGCCGCGGCGCGGATTCCCTCAAGCCTCAACTCGCGGAACATCTCGGCATTCCGGAATCGCGCGTCACCAAATACCTCGCCGATCACTGCGTTGTCCGTTGGCTCCAGCTCGATGAAGGCGCTTCGCACTTCGCCCATTTTGTGACCGCCGTCATACGTCCCACCCTGAATGAGTAACTCGCCGCGCGCCATTCTTCCTAAAGGGAGCACTTAGTACCCAAGGAGGGGAAACTTATAGCCCATTCGCACTAGAAGTAATCCCCATATGCTCCTCGCGCAACAACCGTTCGCTGCCCCCAGATGCTGTTCAACCGCTGTTTCTGACCGTTCGCTGCATACTTCTGGCCTGCGACCCCCTTTACCGTCAAACTATAGGCGTACAAAGACTTATTGAACGTACGGAGTGAAATAGTACGGGTGATCAGGGCCTAGGGGGCTGTGAAGGGCTCGGTTTCATTCAAATCCGTAAGTAGTTGGGTCGCATCTTTTGAAAGCGAGGGTAGAGCTTTATGCCGAATCGTGTGGGGACGCAGATTCTGAGAACTTTTGACTGGGCGCTGTGCAAAGCCGCCGCCGTTACCTTTAACAGCATTCAGTATTTCAACAAGCGCAATCCGAATCCCTCCGTCACTCCGCAGTGGTCTGATAAGCCGCTGCTCAAGTCGTGGGAAAAGACCAAGCCCACGCTCGGTTTCCCACGGCAGACTGATTCCTTGTGCCCTGCATGCGTCAAAGAGGCGCGTGAAGCGATCATCGCCGGGAAGAAAGACTGGCGCGATCTGATGCACGAGAAAGTCGGAGAAATCAAGGCGCAGATTATCGAGCGCGACAACCAGATTTGGATGGTGAAGGATTGCCCCATCCACGGCCACTATGAAGACATGATGGCCATCGATGCCAAGTTCCTCGATTGGATCGAAAAGCAGTTCCCTGGCCGCGATATTCCCGCGCACAATGACGAAGACCTTCACAAGCATGGCTCTTCGACTGTGCGCTATGGCCGCGGGTCGGTTCTTACCGTCGACCTCACCAACCGCTGCAACATGATGTGCGATCCCTGCTTCATGGACGCCAACCAGGTCGGCTACGTCCACGAACTCGGATGGGAAGAGGTTAAGGAAATCTTAGACAACGCGCTCAAGATTAAGCCGCGCCGCCAGATGTCCGTGCAATTCTCCGGCGGCGAGCCGACCATGAGCCCGCTCTTCCTTGATGCCGTCGCCTACGCCCGCAAGATCGGTTACAACAGCGTTCAGGCCGCAACCAACGGCATTGAGTTTGCCAAGAGCAAGGAATTTTGCAAGAAAGCCTTCGACGCCGGTATGCGCTACGCCTACCTGCAGTTTGACGGCATCGGCAACGACGCCAACAGCCACCGCCAAATCGGCAACCTCTTCGACGTCAAGCTCCGCGCCATCGAGAACATGCACGAAGCGGGCATTGAAATCGTCCTCGTCGTCACCATCGTCAACAATGTGAACAACGACCAGGTCGGCTCGGTCGTAAAATTCGCGATGGAAAATCCCAAGAAGATTGCCTTCGTCAGCTTCCAGCCCGTTTCGTTCACTGGCCGCGATGAAGACATTACTCCTGAGCGCCGTCTCCGCCAGCGCTACACGCTCTCGCATCTCGCCAAGGACGTCAGCAGCCAGGTCGGCAAAGTGGAACCTACGCGCGACTGGTTCCCCATTTCGTTCATCAGCACGTTCGCTGGTTTCGCGGACATGGTCAAGGGCAACGAATCCCAATGGGGCTCGCTGTCTTGCGGCTGCCACCCGAACTGCGGCGTCGGCACGGCCATGATGATCAACAAGGAAACGAAAGAATGGGCTCCCGTTCCGCGCTTCCTCGATGCCGTCCAGCTCACCAAAGACGTCACCGCCATCACGGACGCGGCTCGCGGCAAGAATTTCTCTAATTTCATGATGGCCATGGCCCTCTTGAAGAACTATCATCCGTTCCGCGGACCCAAAGGCCTCACGCTCACTGCGCTCTTCAAGAAGTTCGACAAAACCTGGGCGCTCACCAAGAAAGCCACCGTCAAGTACGGCCGCACTTCTCCGGATCGCAAGATTGACGACGCCATGAAGCGCCGCCAGGATCCCTGGAACTTCCTCTTTATCGCCGGCATGTGGTTCCAGGATCTTTTCAACTACGACTTCCGCCGCACTGAAATGTGCATCATCCCCTACGCTACGCAGCAGGGCGAAATCTCCTTCTGCGCTTACAACACCGGCGTAGGCTGGCGCCAAATCATCGAGAACATGCACAAAAACGCGACTGTCGCCGAGTGGTACAAGAACCACGGCAAGCACGAAATCTACGCCAAGGGCAAGAGCGTCAATCTCCAGAGCTTCGAACACTCTCTGAAGATCGACGCCGATGACGCCGCCCGCGTTCGCCACCTCGAACACGACATCCCGCAAACCGCCGCGGAAGAAGATCGCGCCCGCCGCAAAAAGGCCTTCGAGGAACAAGCCAAAGTCCGCGCCATCTACGAAGAGCTGGTCCTCAAGAAGCCCCAGCAAACGGTTGTTCAAATCGGCACGATGTCAGACATAGCCAAAGCTACCCCAGCTAATTTCGCCAACGCGGGCAAGCCAGTCCACATTGCCCCGGCCGCCGGAAACGGCACCTCCGTTCCCAATGGCAATGGCCATTCGAACGGCAATGGCAACGGCGTCAAAGCGCCCACCGCCTCCGAGAAAACCGCCGAAGCCGTAGCCGGCGACTAAATTCAGTCTGAGGGCATCCAGCCAACTTCGCAATTCCTAACGGCTCTTCCCAAAAAGGAAGAGCCGTTGGTTTTTAGAATCGTCTGTTCCTCGAAGGCGCCATTTTTATTGCCAACCTCCCTAACCTTAGCTACCTCATCCCGTTGTAGAATTCGACCGACCTATGAAACTACTCTCCGGCCGTGTCGCCCTAGTCACCGGCGCAAGCCGCGGCATCGGTAAAGCCATCGCCCTTTCCCTTGCTGATGCTGGGGCCGATGTCGCCGTCAACTATCGTGTCCAAGTCGAAGCCGCCGAAGCCGTCGGCAAAACGATTCGAGCCACCGGACGCCGGGGCATCGCCATCCAAGCCGACGTTTCCATCACCGCCGACGTCGAGCGCCTCGTGAAAACGGTGGAAACCGAGTTAGGCCCAGTCACGATCCTGGTGAACAACGCCGGCATCGGCAGAATGCTTCCCGCCGAGCAAGTCACCGAAGAAATCTGGAATGAATTTCTCGCCGTAAACCTCACCTCCGTCTTTCTCGTCTCCCAACGCGTCCTCCCGGGGATGCGCGCCGCCCGCTGGGGCCGCATCATCAATCTGTCGTCCGTTGCTGCCCAGTACGGCGGCGTCATCGGACCGCATTACGCGGCCACCAAAGCCGGTATCCTGGGCCTAACCCGTTCCTACGCCTCCCAATTCGCCAAAGAGGGCATCACCGCCAACGCCATCGCCCCCGCTCTGATCGAAACCGACATGGTCGCCGGCCTGCCCAAAGACCTAGCCAGCCGCATTCCAGTCGGCGCCATCGGCTCCCCCGACGAAGTCGCGCGCGTCGCCGTAACCCTAGCGCAAAGCTCCTTCATCACCGGCCAAACCATTAACATCAACGGCGGACTCTACATGAGCTGAGCGAGACTGACGCCGCGCTACCTCGGCGCCCGGCTTGCCAGCGCTCCTGCTATAATCAAAAGGAGTCCATCGGAGTACTGCGATGCCCATCTACGAATATGTCTGCGACGATTGCCAAACCCAGTTCGAAAGAATCGTCATCAACAAACAGCAAGAAATCGCCTGCCCCAAGTGCGCCAGCAAAAAAGCCACAATCCAGCTCTCCGTCTTCGCCACTTCAGGCAACGGCGGTTCCTCGGCTCCATCTGGCAGTTCCTCAGGTGGTGGAGGTGGCTGCTGCGGCGGCGGTTGCGGCTGCCACTAGGTGACTATGGGGATCCTCTTAATTGCGTTCTTGGCTTTCGCACTGTTGGTCGTGGGGTCCGCTTGGAAGCGGCTGCGTTCTAACTGGCGCTCCATTCAATCCATGCGATCGGACTATGAG
>Ga0207103_10048_pt1 | contig 31922 bp, 32 predicted proteins | sample Alteio_BWMinHeat_81_FD_153546 | JGI IMG/M metagenome (GOLD analysis project Ga0207103, IMG submission 153546) | Enriched cells from forest soil in Barre Woods Harvard Forest LTER site, Petersham, Massachusetts, United States -... | ecosystem: Environmental > Terrestrial > Soil > Temperate forest >...
TAAGGACTCCGTCGACGTTGACCCGGCCATTCTCCTGCGCGGCCTGAAAGACGGATTGGCGGGAAGTAAGCCGCTTCTGACGGATGACGAAGCGCGAGCCTCCATGGTTGCGCTGCAAGCCGACCTGCGCAAAAAGCAGGAAGAGAAAATGCTCGTCCAAGGAGAGGCCAACAAAAAAGCAGGCGAAGCGTTCCTGGCCGAAAACAAGACGAAAGATGGCGTCGTGACGCTGCCAAGCGGACTGCAATACAAAATTCTGACCGAAGGAACCGGGCCGAAGCCGACCGCCACGGACACGGTTGTTTGCAACTATAAAGGCACACTTCTAGACAACACGGAATTTGACAGCTCGTTCAAGCGTGGCCAGCCGGCAACGTTTCCAATCAGCGGAGTCATTAAAGGATGGACCGAGGCGCTGCAGCTCATGCCCGTCGGCTCGAAGTGGCAGCTCTTCATTCCATCGGATCTTGCTTATGGCGCGCGCGGCGGCCCAGGCGGCGGGGGTATCGGTCCCAACGCGACCCTGGTCTTCGAAGTCGAGCTGATGTCCATTCAGCCCAAGGCCGATGCCCAGGCGCCGAAGCCGAGTCCAAGTCCAAGTTCAAATCCGAAGCAGTGAAAAGTGCTCGCTGGTTGTTGGACGCTGTGCCGGCTGACAGCACCCCGCACGGAGTCCACTCCAGCGATTGGTTGTTCAAGCGACATGGCGGTTACCAGGTCATGACTCTAGAGTTGAACCGTTTGAAACATGCCATTCATGTGTTTTCTGACCCGGAAACGTTTATCATGGATACCCTTACGGCACGGTCGGAGGTGCCGCGCATTTGGCTCAGATTACCGCGCTCTTCTGGGACATCGGCGGAGTTATTCTCACCAACGGCTGGGACCGTGGCTCGCGCCGCGAGGCCGCCACGGTATTCAACTTCGACTACGAAGAATTTCAGGATCGCCACGATCTCTCCTTCCCGGCATTCGATTCCGGCCAAATCACGCTGAACGAATATCTCAACCGCACTCTCTTTTACCGCGCGCGCCCCTTTACTCGTGAGGAATTCACCGCCTTCATGTTCGCGCAATCGAAAGAGTACCCGGAAACCCGCGCGGTCCTTGCCGATGCCGCCCGCGCCGGCAAATACTTCATCGGCTCCATCAACAACGAGCCTTTGGAGCTGAACCAATACCGCATCGAGGCGTTTAATCTTCGCCGTGATTTTCTCGTCTTTTTCAGCTCTTGCTATGTTCGCTCGCGCAAGCCTGAAGAAACGATTTTCCGCGTGGCGCTGGAGGTGACGCAACGCCCGCCGGAGCAATGTGTTTTTATCGACGACCGGCCGCTCAATCTGGAGAGTCCCCGGCGTTTGGGGTTTAACGTAATTCACCATCAAAATCCGGAGCAGTTGCGTTCCGAGCTGCGAAATCAAGGCGTTGAGGTATAGTTTGTGCGCCCATTTTCAGGCGCAGCAGGCACGCATACGAGCTGAGAGGACCGATGGCTGAGGATACCAACCAATCTCGAAGTCTTTATGGCGGCACCGCGGAACCCTGTGCCGTGGTGTTGTTTGGCGCTTCCGGCGATCTGGCTAAGCGCAAAGTCATTCCCGCCATGTTCGATCTCGCCACTCACAATTCCCTTGGCTCCCGTTACGTCATCGCGGGTTTTGCCCGCACTCCCATGAGCGACGAGGACTTTCGAGCCTCCACGGGCGAAGCCGCAAAGACCATGTCCGAGCTCGGCCCGATCGACCCGAAGCAGTGGGAAGACTTCGCGTCTTGTCTGTACTACAACTCCGGTGACTATTCCGACCCCCAGGCCTACGAGAAACTCGCCAAGCGCCTCGCCGAACTTGAGGTCGAACGGAAACTCGGTGGAAATCGGCTCTTCTATCTCTCCACTCCGCCGGAAGTCTATCCTCACATCGTGGAGAACCTCGGCCGTGCCGGCCTCGCGCGCCCCTCTTCGCCAAATACCTGGGTTCGCATCATCATCGAGAAGCCCTTCGGCCGCGACCTCGCCACCGCTAAGGAACTCAACAAGATTGTCCTCAGCGTGTTCGAGGAACAACAGGTTTATCGCATCGATCACTACCTCGGCAAAGATACCGTTCAGAATTTGCTGGTCCTGCGCTTTGGCAACGGCATCTTCGAGCCCCTATGGAACCGCAACTATGTCGACTGCGTTCAAATTACCGCTGCGGAAACATTGGGCGTGGAGCGCCGCGGCGGCTTCTACGAAACCGCCGGCGCCCTGCGTGACATGATTCAGAGCCACGTGTTGCAGCTTACTTCGCTCGTCGCCGTCGAGCCGCCCGCGTCGTTCGACGCCACCGCCGTTCGCAACGAAAAACTCAAAGTCTTGCAATCCATCAGGCCTTTTAATCTTGAAATGGTTGCGCAATCGGTAGTGCGCGGACAGTATGCCCCCGGTCTGATCGATGGCAAGCGCGTACCGGGCTATCGCGAGGAACCCGGAGTCAGCCCAACCTCACGCACCGAAACGTTTGTCGCCGCGCGTTTGTTGATCGACAATTGGCGCTGGGCTGGCGTACCGTTTTACCTGCGCACCGGTAAGCGCCTCGCCACGCGCAGCACCGAAATCATGATTCAGTTCCGCTGCGCACCGCACATCGTTTTTCGCGATCGCGAAATCGAGCCGAACCGTCTCATCTTGAATATTCAGCCAGAAGAAGGAATCTCGGTCTCCTTCGGCGCCAAACGTCCGGGTACGGACATGCGCATTGGAAATGTCACCATGAATTTCAGCTATAAGGAAGGGTTTGGCGAAGTATCACGCAGCGCGTACGCAACGCTCGTCAACGATTGCCTTCGTGGCGACGCTACGCTCTTTGATCGCGGCGACAACGTCGAAGCGGCCTGGGCGCTCGTCGATCCCATTCTCGACGTCTGGGGCGCCGCGAGAAGCGCCAAGGTTCCGGAATATCCTGCCGGAAGCTGGGGCCCTCGCGAATCTGATCTCTTGCTCGAGCGTGACGGCAAGAAGTGGTACAACCCGTGATTTTCACTTCGGGCTTCCGCGGCAAACAGCAGCTTGACAGGGGGAATCGGTGATTCTTGCAGGCGACGTTGGCGGCACGAAATGCAATCTTGCGCTTTTCTTGGAAAAAAACGGGAAGCTCACTTCCGTCTTCAAGCAGCGGTTTGCCAGCAAAGACTTTGCGCAATTTGATCTCATCGTTCGTGAATTTTCACTGCAAGCCGCACCGCATATCACCAGAGATCGAGTGCGAGCTGCGGGCTTCGGCGTAGCCGGCCCGGTAATCAATAACCGCGTGCGTGCCACGAATCTTCCGTGGACGGTCGACGCCGCGACGCTTGCCAGCGAACTAAAGCTCCCTGATGTCGTGCTGATGAACGACTTGGGAGCCACGGGTCACAGCATCGAGCATCTTGCTCCCGAAGAGTACTGCATTCTGAATCCCGGCAAGCCCGAGCACGGCGGAACTCGCGCGCTCCTCGCTGCGGGAACCGGTTTGGGCCAATCCATTCTCGTTTGGGACGGCGGACGCTACCGCGTCGTGCCTTCCGAAGGCGGCCATTCCGATTTCGCGCCGCATACCGAACAACAGATCGAACTCCTGCGCTTTATGCGCCGCCGTTATCCGCAAGTAAGTTGGGAACTGATCCTTTCCGGCCGCGGGTTCCGCACTATTCACGAGTTCCTCAACCCTGAGGTCAGGCATCATTCCTTCGAGGATCCTGGCACGGATCCCGCACCCGAAATTAGCCGGCTCGGCCTCTCCAAAGAGTGTCCCGTCTGCGTCGAGACTCTGGATCTCTGGACTGCCATCTACGGCGCCGAAGCAGGCAACCTCGCCCTCAAGGTCCTCGCTCTCGGCGGCGTCTACGTCGCCGGTGGCATCGCTGTAAAAATCATTGAAAAGATCAAGGACGGCACCTTCTTTGCCGCCTTCCGCGATAAATGGAAATTCGAGGGACTCCTCAGCGACATCCCCGTCTCTGTCGTGCTGAACGAATCGGCGCCCCTCCTAGGCGCAGCCTACGAAGCCCTCGCCTCGCTTCCACAACGCTAGGTTTTCCCCAGTGCGGAGGTGCGATAGGAAACTTTGAATCGCACACGGCTTTCCCGCATCGCGAAGGCTTGCTAGTCTGCTCCCATGTCTCCATTCGGCGACGATTTCCCCGATTGGAAGCCAGTCTCCCGCGTCGCAGGCATCGGCTGGCTGGCCTTCTACATCCTCTTCCTGCTCTACGCCCTCGCCGATCGCACGGGTTTTCTAATCATTGACTACGTCAATCTCATCATGCACGAAGGCGGCCACTTTTTCTTCAGTTGGTTCGGCCACACGATCATGATTCTCGGCGGCACACTCGGTGAACTGCTGGTCCCGCTACTCTGCGCCGCCTATTTCTGGTGGAAGCGCGAAACCATCGCCGTAGCCTTTTGCAGTTTCTGGTTCTTTGAGAATTTCCTTTACATCGGCACCTACATGGCGGACGCTCGCACGTCCGCGCTGCCTCTCGTGGGCTCCGAGGAGAGCGACTGGACGATTCTCTTCACGCAATGGGAGATTCTGACAAAGGATCAACAGATCGGCGCCGCTACTCGCGCCCTTGGCTGGCTAGGGATGTTCGCGTCCGTGGCCTGGCTTGCCTACCGCATCTACCACGACTTCGCTATCAGGAAAGCTCCCATCCTGAAGAGAACATGGTGACCACTCCTGTCCTTAAAGGGCCCGAAAGGGAGAGGCTTCTCGCGACTGCATTCGGCAGTGGAACCGTCCTGAATACATCGAACTGGATGGCTCGCGATCACCGCCACCGGAAATGCTTGCCCAAATTGATTCCCTCACCGTTTTTTGCCCAAGTAGTCGGCGATCACGGCGGCACAGGCTTCCACAAACTCCTGTTCCAGTTTGGTGAAGGTGTCGGCAAAATAGCTTTCGATATCGAGCTCAGCCACAAACTCCTTTTTCACTAGAATGGGGACTACGATTTCGGACTTCACCAAAGACGAGCCCGCAAGATAGCGCGGGTCTGTTGAGACATCCTGGACGACTACGAGCTGACCGCTGGTGGCCGCGGCACCGCAAAGTCCGGTGTTGCGGGGAATGCGAGCGTTGGGCGTAAAGCTGCCGGCGTAAGGTCCGACGATCAGGAAGTTGGGGTCGGCAGGGTCGACTAGATAAAAGCCTGTCCAGTTGTAGCGCGTCATTTTCTCGTGAAGTCGCTTGGCCATCCGCCCCATGAGGGAATCGGCCGTAGCCGCGGTCGGCGCATACGCTTGCAACTCCTGCAGCAGCTCTTTGTGCCCTGGCGTCATATTATTTGCCTCCGTGCGGAGAGTCAGGAAGTTTGGTGGCGCTGCACAGGTGCTTGCGTGCCTTTCAGCTTACACGAACGACGACGGGCGCTTCCCGGCGTCCCGGCACTCAAGCGAGGCAACACCTGCGAGAAACTGTTGGCGCATCATTTCGGGTTCCGCCGTAGCGAATGCGGTCCTTACGGACGAAGGGAAAATGGGGTCCTGAGCCCCGATGACCCTGTCGTGTAGTTTGCGCCGCACGGTTCGTCAACCGACAGACAATAGCGCCGTCAATGGAATATTCTAGGAGCCATGGAACAGAACCGCCGCGGTTTCCGATTCTTGTTCGACGCCTCCGCCGAGATCGCTCCCGAAGGCTCGCCCGGTGCAGGCGTCTCCGTCCGCGCCACGGAAATCAGCTTACACGGCTGTTACCTCGAAACGCCCGCGCCCTTTGCCGAACTGACCCCTGTTTTCGTGAAGATTTTCCACGAAAGCGAGTACTTCGAAGCCAAAGCTACAGTGATTTACGTAAAACCAGCCGCGGGCATGGGCCTGACGTTTCGAGATATCAAGCCGCCCTGCCGCATCATCTTGCAAAAATGGATCCTTGCCGCTCTGCAAAACCGATCGAAAGCAAAGTAGCGATGTAGTCGATGAACTGGCGAGCTCGCGCCGTGGCCGTCAACGCGGTAATAGTGTTCCTGGAGGTTCGCCGACCATTTGAGCCAGACCTCTCGGATGCTATGAATAAATACGTCCGTGAGGCTTCATCGAAGACCCCGTCGCAAACCGGCTCCCCGGAAAATGAGAAGCAGCAACTGAAGTCCATAAATGATGCCGGCTCATGACCTGGAATTGTTGGGAAACGCAAGCGCCGCTGCGCTGAGACGTGAAACCATTTTCGACGCCTTAGCGGTGTGTGCCGCAAAGGCTCTGCGTTTGTGCTAGGACGTCCGCATCGAACTGAGCGGCCTGCCATCCACGTGTCGAGCAGACTTGATCTGCCGTCAATCCCAATGCTCCGCGCAGATCGGCGCCTGCTACATTCGCTCCGCTGATTTCCGTCCCCCGAAAAACGGCTCCATTGAAAAACGCCCCGCGCAAGTCGGCGTTTCGCAGGTCTGTGTCCAACAAGATCGTTCCCTTAAACTGAGCCCCCGTCATGTTGGCTTCCACAAGTTTCGCCGAGGAGAAATCCGTTTGCTCCAAATTGGCGAATGAGAGGATGGCATGCTCCATTTTCGTGTCACGCATGTCCGCGCGGGACAAATCAGCGCGCAACATTTGCGCATAGCGAAGGTTCACCGCATAAAGCGATGCGCCTCCCAGCTTCGTGTTGGACATCAGTGCGTTTTCGAGCGTCGCGAACGACATATCAGTGCCGCGCAAATCAGCGCCCGTGAGGTTTACGCGACTCGCGTCCGCCGACACCATCACCGTTTTAGAAGCAAGCACGCGGTCGAGGATTGCGTCCTTCAACACGGCTTCGCGTAGATTTGCGCCGCGCATATCCGCTTCGGAAAGATACGCGCCTTCCAGATTCGCGCGCCAAAGCTTCGCGTTCACGAGATACGACTTATACGCTCTCGCAAATCGCAAATTCATTTCATTCAGCTTTGCTCCTGGCACCGAAGCTAGACTTTCTTCGCTCCAATTGCCGTGCGGCGGCGGTCCGGAGAGCGTCGCCTCCGTCAATTCCGCATACGGTCTGTACCCGATCGATTGCAGGGCTTCCGAGGCCCACCGCAACACACTCGACGGCGAGTGCTGCGTCGCCACGTTCCGATCGGAAGGCAACCCGCGGTTGACTCCCAGCGAGAAAATCAACAACGCGCAACCCGTGATCAGCGCCACACGGGCCGTCGCAAAGCTCAGCCGCAACAAGTTCTTCGATTTTTGGCGCAGCAGGTCACCAGGCTGCAGTACTCGCGCAACGATTGTCGGAACGCACGTCGCTGCCGCCACCGAAAGTGTCAAGAGAAACGCATGCAACAGGGTTCCGCGAAAATCTTGGCGCACCAGGTATCTCAGCCAGAACATAAACAGCGTTGCGGGCACCACCCAATAGGCCAGCGCTGTCGCCAAGACGGTCTCGAGCACCCAGAAGGGCGACCGTCCTTCGCGCATCCATCGAAAATGCCGCCTCACCAGACCCATTAGGTACCAGGGCCCGTCTTTTTCCAGCGTCTGCCCATCCTTGAAGACCGCGGGTAGCCCCGCCATGCTTCCCCACAAACGCAGCAGCAAAAAATGAAACCGTAGGTACAAAATAAAAAGCAGTAGCGGCGCACCCATATAAAAACTCGTCATCGAAATGATTTTCGGGAAACGCGCCACAGGGATCGCGGACGCGTCCACGATTAGCCGCACATCGGACGTCAATCCGATCAGCCCAATGCAGGCAAGACTGACTCCGAGAATAAGGAAATAAAACCACCGCGCGACCTTTGACGCGTCCGAGATTGCTTTTGTACTGTCGAACGCCGCGATCGTCTCCGGCAAAATCGCGTCGAACAGATTCGTTCCCCCCAGCCGGCCCACCCACAGGCCTTCGGACCCGTAGAGATTCGCGCCCATCAGATTCGCACCGCGCAGTTCCGTGCCCAGCAGATTGGCTTCGCGCAAATCCGCCTGCACAAGACTCGCCCCGCGCAAATTCGCCATCGACAAATCCGCGCCAATCAGCGTCGCCCGCTGGATAAACGCGCCCTCGAGGTTGACGCCTGTCAGGTCCGAGTGGGAAAGATTCACGCCGCAAAGATCCGCCTTGACTCCGGATTCCCCGCCCGACTCCACCCACATCTTGTGCTGATCGAGAATTTCGGCCAGATCAAGAAGAGAAATCGACCCAGCAGCTTCTTCAGCAGAAACTTCGTTGGAAAGTTGATTCTGCGTCTTTTGTATTTCCGCGAGCATCTTGAAGCGTTCCCCCACTCAAATAGGATGGCAACCATTCTTCTGTTCATGGTGCCCACACAACGGCCCACAGTAGCCGAGTGTAACCGCCCATCATTGCCGGCTTGCTTGTGCTAATTCGCTGCTGGGCGAATCCATCATCCCCCACAACACCCACGAAAATCGCCTGCCCAAAAGGACAGGACGCGCAGAGGTAACTGTGCCCCCTGTGGATTTCACCTCGAATTGGGAGTTTCGCCCTTACCCCAGCAATTCTTCTTCTTTCCTGTGGCGCGCTTTCGGCGAGAGTTGTGAGAGAATTCGCGCGAAGCGAACACAAGCGGGGTGCCCGGGTGATGGATGGCGCCGTTGAAGCTAGCTCGGAGACGCCGATTCAACAGTTTGAAAGAGTAGCTAGCCCAGTCCACACCGTCTTTCTTTTAGTTGTCCTCGCTGTGGTCGCTGCTCTCGGCTATTTCTCCGTCCATCGCCAGGGTCAAGTGCATCAACCGCGCCGGTTGCTTTTTTATCTCATCACGATGGCCTGGGAATGGCTTCTCGTCGGCTACATTTATTGGGGGCTCCGGCGCCGGGGAAAATCCTTTAGAAACATCACTGGCAAAGGTTGGAAGAACGCCTCCGATTTCTTCCTCGATATCGCCATTGCTTTCGGTTTCTGGATTGCGGCGATCTTCGTTCTCAGTATCGTTTCCCGGGTCATACACGCGACTGGAATGGCCGAGGCTGCGCGCAGGCTTGCTCCACAAGGACTTTTCGAATCGACTCTTTGGATCGCACTCTCCGTGACGGCCGGCATTTGCGAAGAAACGATTTTTCGCGGCTACCTGCAACGCCAGTTTGTCGCCTGGACCCGCAGCGCACCTCTCGGCGTGCTTCTCTCGGCGGTCCTCTTTGGTGCCGGGCACGGTTATCAAGGCGGGAAAGCGACGGTTGTCATTGGCGTCTACGGCTTGATGTTCGGAATCCTCGCGGAGGCGCGGCAAAATCTGCGGCCTGGAATCATGACGCATGCCTGGCATGACGCGCTGACAGGCCTGGTTATTCGCTTTTTGCCGGCGAAGTAAAAGAATGAAATTTGGGCTTGCGAGGCAGATTGCTTTGTGAAGAAAGACATCAACACAAAAAACTGCGACAAAAACTGGCGCAAGAAAATTGAGCCGGGGCGCTCCGCTGAGGGGCCGAGGTACCCCGGCTTATCCTGCCCGCCTCCGCAGTGAGCGAGCAAGAAACCTGTGAAAAATTTCTGTGTTCCGGGCGCGCCGCAGGCCGCAATCGCAGTTCTGCAGCGATGCCCTCTTTCAATAAATTGTAAGAGTGCTGCTACTCCGCGATCCGTTTGCAATCTCCAGTTGGATCGCGGTCCAGCGGAAAGAAGTTAGGACTTCGAATCTTCGTCGCCGCGGAGAAACTCGTACCGCTCGATCGCAGCGACCACGCCGATGGCGCCTTCGTCGCGAGGCTCGGTCCGCTGGACGCGGCCGAGACAACGCACCCGCACCGGACCAGCCAGGGTGATTTCGTTCGGCAGGGTCAGAAGAATTTCGACGGGCGAGCCTTCCCGGACGTCTTTGGAAAGAAAGAAGTAGACACCGCGAGAACTGACGTCGCGGGATTCGGTGCTGGTCTCGCCAACCGCAGCGCCCGTTGTCCAACGGACAGTCAGCGGAAGCCGCATTTGAAAGCGTTGAGTAGTGCGGCGTTCTGAACCGGTCAAGGCATACCTCCTGATTGAAAAGAGAGTGTATCCGGGAGCGGTCCTGGGAACAATAGGACTCCGGGTACAAAATCGATTCAATAATAGAAAGTACCGATGTACTAGGACGGCTGTGGAAAAGCAAGTTTGGAGTTGTGGGAGGGATTCCGGCAGTCGAACGGTCTTCCGAGCTCGCGTGCAGGGGGACTCCCTGACCGCGGATCGGCGGGGATCGATTGTTGTCCGCGGAGTGCTTCGGGGAAACGGAGCAAACCGCCTGGCACACACCCCAGGCTGCTCGCAAGCGCTTGCATCTAAACGACTTGCTTAAATTTGCTTTCTAAGTTTTGAAGGATCAATGAATAACAATGAGGTTGCTTGTGCTCTTTCTCTCTGCGGTTTTCGCGGGCCACTGAGCAGCGACATACCTCTTGAGCAGTCACGAGCAACACGGCGGATCAGAGAGTGCCTTACATCTCCTTTTCTAGGCGGGCATGAGATCCCAGAGCCGCCAGAATTCTTTCATTTCGGGCGGAGTCCCGAAGGAAACGCGGACGTGGGTGCTCATGGAAGGGAAGAGGCGGGCGATTAGGACATCGTTCTTCTTGAAGTGCTCGATGACCTCGACGGCGGGGCGCTTGGTTTTCAGCATGGCGAAATTCGCGTACGACGGGATTCCTTGCGCTTTTCGGGCTTTAGCTTGGTTGAAGAATTCCTGGCGATCGACGGCGTTGCGTCTTTCGCTCATCTCGACGTACTCGACGTCGTCGTAGGCTACAAGAGCAGCGCAAGCACCAACGGCGTTAAGTCCTTCGGGTAAACGGCGTGCGGAGAGCGCGCGGATTTTTTCTGGTGCGCCGACGGCATAGCCTACGCGGATTCCCGCTAGGCCGAATACTTTGGAAAAAGTTCGCGCGACGATCACGCGGTCGTCGATCGTCGGGTGATCGATGAAGGAGGTGTAATCGGGGGTGGCACCAACAAAATGATGGTAGGCCTCGTCGAGCAGAACTGTCGTTGTTGGAGGAAGCTTGCCGATGAACTCTTCGAGATCCTTGCGGGGCGTCAGGCTGGCAGTGGGATTGTTTGGATTGCAAATATAGACCAGGCCCGTAGCAGCGTCGGCGCGCGCCAGCATGGCCGGTAGGTCGTGAGCGTAATTCTTGTCGAGAGGAATCTCGGCCACTTGCGCACCCAAGGCCTTCGCGCAGCGACCGATAGATTCGAAAGTTGGCACGCCGGTGATGAGAGTTTTGCCAGGGCCAAGAAAAGAGGCAGCGGCGATGCTGAGAATTTCGCCGGAACCACAGCCAAGCACCAATTGTTCGGGCTTGATGGAATGAGATTGGGCAATTCTTTCGTGAAGGGTATTGACCGCCGGGTCGGGATAGCGATTCGCAAAACGGAGAGAGTTCTGCATAGCGGCGATCACTTTTTGTGAGGGCCCATACGCATTTTCGTTGCGGCTTAGGATGATGGGGCCGCCAGGCTCGCTGGCGCGCGACCCAGGCAGCAGTTCACTGAAGGCGAGATCCGCGAGCGTGGGAAGTGCCGCTGCCGCAGCCGCGCCTGCGGCAGCGTTGCGAAGCAAGTTTCGTCGTGTAATAGGCATCGATACCTCTCTGCTGAATTGTCGATTGTTGTTGATAGCAGAGAAAGGTGTAGAAGGTCAATCAAGCGCTGACCTGCTGACCTGCCTGGAATCGCGTGGGGCTGAATTAGCCTTGATCGTAGGCTTTTTTCAAGCCTTCTATTTCAATTTTGCCCATTTGAAGCATCGCTTGCCTGACTCGATTTGATTTTTCTGGGTCTTTGTCGTGCATCAGCTTGCCCAGAACCGAGGGGATGATCTGCCAGGAGACGCCGAACTTGTCCTTTAGCCAGCCGCATCGCGCCTTTTCTCCCCCCTCGGAAAGCTTTTCCCAGAGTTCGTCAACTTCTTGTTGCGTCTCACAGTTCACAAAGAACGAGATTGCCGGCGTGAACGTGAAATGCGGGCCACCGTTGAAGGCAATGAATGTTTGTCCATCGACTTCGAATGTTGTGGGGCTCAAAGCTCTCGAGTTCTTAAAAACAGACACGTAGAACTTTGTCGCCTCTTCGGCCCTGCTGTCGAACCACAAGAACGGAATGATTTTTTGCATAGGAATCCCCCTTTGTCTAAATCGAACGGTAGCTGCAGTTGCCGGTTCATGAGCGCAACTGTATCTCGCGGAATGTGCCGCCCAACCAAGCACAGGGCAGCGCGATGATGATGAGCGCGAGTGGGTACCAGTGTGGCCCGAAGGCGGGGCCGCGGTTCCAGGTCACCGCGGCACCCACGATGCCCAAGACTAAGCCCATGAGGCCACCTGCCATGGCATGCGCCAGAGGCCGGTTCGGCGCAATCCTGGCAGTCAGGTAGCTGGCCGCGACGCCGAAGAACACGCGATAGGTGGTGGCTAGCAGCAGCGGCCCGTCGCTGTTCGGCTGGCCCCATGGAGCGAAGACACCGGCTGCGTGAAGAACGATGTCGGTGAGGGTGATCACAACGATGCTGGCGAGCATGCCCGCCAGCACGGCGACGATACTTCGACCAAGGCGTCGCGGAGTACGGGTATCGTTCATGGCTTTGCGTGGCGATGCACTCAAGCTTCCAGCGACGCGAGGTACGTTTCGAGACGATCGAAGCTGGCAGACATGCCTTTCGTCATCCCAGTCTTAACCGCTGCGTCGCGAGCTTCTTTGGTCGGGTAGAGCATTGTGATGGTTGCGCGAGTCTTGCCGCCCTCTTCGGCGAGGACGAGGGTGTTAAGGGTTTCGGGCCAATTGCCGCCCCAAGATTCGGTAGAGACGAGGCGCTCGGGTGGGACAATCTCTCGATATACGCCGTGCATGTCCAGTTCCGTGCCGTCGGCTTGGCGCCACACAAAGTGCCATACACCGCCTGGGCGGAGGTCGATTTCGCAGATCGGCATGGTCCAGCCCTCTGGGCCTAGCATCCAGTCCGGCAGGTATTTCGCGTTGGTCCATGCCTCGAACACGAGCCTGCGTGGGGCGTCGAACAGGCGTGTCACCACGATCTCGCGGTCTGAAGGAGTAGCTACTTTCATCGTCGCAGCGTTGCTCATCGGTGATCTCCTTTGTTGTTTTGTGCGTTCATTTTTTTTGCTTGCCTTTTAACTCATGAGTCTTCATCTGCTCGAGCAGAGCGTCAAGGCGCTGGAAGTTCCCGGCCCAAATGCCGCGGTATCGCTCAAGCCATGCGGTGGCCTCCGCGAGCGGCTGGGCCTCAAGGCGGCGAGGACGGCGCTGCGCGTCGCGGCTGTGCGAAATGAGGCCGGCGCGCTCGAGCACCTTGAGGTGCTTGGAGACCGCCGGCTGGGTCATCGAGAAGGGCTCGGCCAGTTCCAAGACCGAAGCCTCGCCAGAAGCAAGACGCGCGAGAATGGCGCGGCGAGTGGGGTCGGCAAGAGCGGCGAAGGTGGCATCGAGGCGATCCGATGAGCTCATTCCATAACCTTTAGGTTGTGCAACCATGTGGTTATATACGGAACCGAGCGACGCTTGTCAAGCCCTAATTTCGCAACAAAGCGGCCAGGCATCCACTTCCGGTGCACCGGTTCTTAACCGCGGGTGCTCCCCAGTCGATGGGCTTGCCCGAGCAGATCATGCCCGAGGGTCGTTGTGGCCGTTGATCTTTTCACGGCGCAAGCGATCAAAACAGATTGTTGGGTGCGGACTCAAACCTCGCAGGTCACGTCACTCGGGCGAGCGGGCCTGTTTTGGATTTGGGTTTGGTAGTTCTGCGGAAGAAGCGACAATCACATTCATCGCATCGATAGGGCCTGACAGAAAACTTAGCAATGAAGGACTCAAGAAATCCCCGGGTTCTCGATCGATGGATGCGGTTACTAGTGCACGAGGGACAATAAATAGCCATTTGGACCCTTCCAGGGAGAAAAACGTAAGGAGAGCAGAAAAGACGTCCCAGCCCGGGCCCCTCGATTCCTCGAAGAGTCTCGTCCCGCCCGCTCCCCTTCACCTCTACAATCCGGCAGAACGCTGTTATTTTCTATACCGGGAATGCTGTAAAAGCAGTGCAAAAATTTCTGTATCGGAGGCCCGCAGGAAATTCTGGTGAGTATTATGTCTGATCGATCAGCCGGTGATGAATGGCGTAGAGCGCGAGCTCAAGGCGGTCAGAGACGCCTAATTTGTCAAAAATGTTGTGCAAGTGATTTTTGACGGTTTGCTCGCTGATGAAGAGTTTTTTCGCCAATTTCCTTGTTGCGGAACCCTTGCGCAACGAGTTGCACGATTTCCTTTTCGCGGTCGCTGAGCAGGGGTTTTTCGCGGCGCGGGCCAGACTCAGATGATTTCGAGAAGGCCTTCATGACCTCCGCGGTCATGCGGTTATCGAGCCAAATTTCGCCGGCGTGAACGCGGTGAATGCTTTTTACGAGCAGATCCGTGGCGGACTGCTTAAGAACAACGCCGCGAGCGCCTAGGCGCATGGCGCGAACGACGTCGCGATCATCTTCGGCAGCCGTCAACACGATGACGCGTGTGGGCAGCGTATCGAAATTGACTTCTTCAAGAACCGCGAGGCCGTCTTTGTCGGGCATGCGGAGATCAAGCAGGAGAATTTCCGGCTTGAGTTTGGCGAGAAGTTTAATGCACTCCGCGCCATTCTGCGCTTCGCCGACGATAGTGATATCTTCGTCGGAATCGAGGAGTTTGCGGAGGCCATCGCGAAAGATCGCATGGTCGTCCGCTAGTAGGACGCGAATTTGCTGTTTAGTTTTCGCCATGTTAACCGAGCGGGACTTCGATTATCAGTCGCGCTCCATGGCCAGGGTTCGACTCGACGGTCAAAATTCCCCCCACAGTACGCGTGCGCTCCTTGATGGAAATCGGACCCAGCCGCAGGCGGTCGAGCTCATCCCCGGTAAACCGGCCTGCAAAACTAAAACCCTCGCCATTGTCGTCAACCACAAGGACGATGCGACTGTCATCCTGCGTCAGTTTTACCACGACATGGGAAGCCTTCGCATGCTTTTTTATGTTGTTGAGTGCTTCACGGTAAATCTGGAAAATCTCGCGACAGACGCGGTCGGGAGCGTGAAGGTCGGCGGATTCGATCATTACGTCCAATGCCAGCGTGGATTCATTGCGATAGCGCTCGGCGAAACCGTGCATTAAATCGACGAGATCGGCGCTCTGGACGCGCAGAGGACGCAGGTCGGTGACCATGCGGCGGAGCTCCGCGGACTCGTTTTTGACGGTGTGCTGAAGGTTCCCGAGGCTGGCTTCAGCTTGGTCGGGGGAGGCGGCGACTTTGCGGCGCAGGACGTCGAGTTGGATTTCGATGCTCAGGAGGGTCTGCAGAATGCCATCGTGGAGGTCGCGGGAGATGCGGCTGCGCTCGCCCTCGATGGCACGGGCGCGCAGGTGGCGGAGGAGGAACACGTTCTCGAGCGAGGGTCCGACATGGCGGGCGATCCGTTCGAGCCACGCAAGGTCGGGGCGTTCAAAGGGCTTGCGGCCGTTGATCAGGAAAAGGCGACCGGCGGGCTGGCCGATCTGGTCGAAGGTCACAGAGAGCATGGAGCGCACTTGGAGCTCCTGCTGCGTGGGGCCCGGGAGACGCGGGAGGCTGTGGAGGCGGCGGCCATCGCGGCGATCCCAGCCAAAGCCACTGCCGGCCCCCTGGACGCTGTTCCAGCAGACGGTGGCGTCCATATCATCGAGAAGGAACCCGTCGGCGCGCGCTAGGGGGTAGCTCTCCGGGACCAGGCGCTCGCTCTCGCCGGCTTTGAGACGCCAGAGGAAGATGCGCTCCAGATCGGTGTCACGGTAGGCGAGCAGGGCGACCTCAACATGGAATGCGCGGGCAAGCTCGTCCAGGAGGAGGCGCAGGGATTCGGCGAGGCCCTGGTCGACCTGCAGGGTGGCGGTAATGCGGGAGAAGAAGTCGTTTTGGGACGCGAAATGGCGGCTACGGTCGGCCAGAAAAGCCAGGGCGGCGCCCCCCGCAAAGGTTCCGCCGACGAGACCGACCCAGCCGATGACGCGCATCCAGCCAATTTCGCTCTTGACGGCGGTAAGCAGCACCAGGATGAGCGCGAGCGCACCGGCGAGCGGTATGGCAGCGCGGAGTCCCCAGCGCATACCCGCCACCCAGCAGATAAAGAGATACGGAAACCACACAGGCACCGACAGCGGGCTGATGTACATGAAAAAACCGAGTGCCAGCAAATCGCAAGCAGTCGGCAGATGCCAGGATCGTTTGCGAAGGAACCGCTCGAGCGCGATGACCCCCAGGGAAACAACTAGATAGGCAGCGAGGAAAGAAATCGTGCGCCGGGCCGCTTTGGGATCCGGCTGTTGGAGCAACGCCAAAATGGACAGCAAAACGACAATCGGGCGCGCGTAGACGATTTGCCGCTCCAGATGGCGGCGATCCGTTTCATGGGGGCTCATGCGCGGGGACGCGATTCCTCTCGAATAGTCTAGCAAGTCACGTCGGGCACAGGAGGCAGCGTATCGAGCATGCAGCGATTTAGACAACGCGCATGGAGTTCGCGCTCCTGGCCGCCTGAGCGATCCAGTGCGTGGTTGGGCGGCCGACTGCTCCGGGATGCCAAGGCTGGCCTGACGAGTCTCGCTAACCTAAGCCGGCCGATCGGTTCGAGGAATATGCGCGTAGCGAATCTCCAAGGTCGCGCATCAATAAAGCTATGAAGTTCAAGAAGATCGAGCCGGAAGTTTTCGCGTGCACGACGTCGGCGGCGCGGCCGTTCGGCTGCATGGAACTGTGGGCGGGGAACGAGAGAGCACACCGTTCTCTTGAGTTGGCGGGTCTGGAGGCTGACGTTATTGCGGTTCCGTCGGGCGCAGAGAGCGGCGGAGACCTTTCTGCCGTGTTTTCGTGCAGCGACAGTATTGCGCGCGTGGTGCTGGCGGATTGCGTGGGTCACGGATATGTGGCCAGCGGAGTAGCGCGGCACGTCCATCGTTTGCTGCACAAATTTCAGGACATTCGCAATACCGCGGGCCTGCTGGCTTCGCTGAACGACGAATTTACGCTGGATTCGGAGGAATCGAGCGACGCTTTGCGGCTGACAACTGTAGTGACTGGCACCTTCGATGGCGGGACCGGAGAATTCAATTTTGCATATGCGGCTCATCCGCGAATGCTGCTTTGGAGGGCGCGCGAGGGAAAGTTTCTTGAATTGGGTGAAGGGCTAGAGAATTTGCCGCTTGGCTTCGTCACCGGAGAAATGTACAGCGAGCAGAGCGTTCAACTTCGGCCGGGCGACATGATCCTCGCGTTTTCGGACGGGGCGACCGAAGTGCAGTCACCCGGCGGCGATCAATTGACGCCACGCGGATTCCTGCAATTGGCGGAATCGACGTTGGCAAGATTGCCGGGGCCAGTCCGGCTTCCTGATTTTTCCGTGGCCCTTCTCGAGGGTGTGCAATCTCACAAAGGAAACTCCGAACTTGACGACGACGTCACGCTACTGACGCTGCGCCGCTCCGGCTGAGAGCGCCGTGCAACCACTCGAAAACTCGATTGCTATTTAGGGCTTCGGGGCCGCTTGTGCGGGCGGATGCTCTGCAAAATATTGGTCGAGGCTGGCGCGGAACTCAGCCACGCCCTGCTGCACATTCTTGTTGAGGGCGGTGACCACGGAGCCTATGTCCTTGCCGCTGGCGGGCTCGTCATGTCTATAAAAGTGCGTCCATACCACGGTACCCGTCTTGATATCGCGAAGTTCCAATTCCATGGTGACGCGACCCAAGAGCGGACTTCCCGCGACTTCCTTGAAGTCATAGAGATGTCCGTGCAAAAGAAAATCTCCGTGGATATCGCTTCGCAAAGTATAGACCCCGTGATAGCGGCCCGATGCACGGAATTGCCGCAGAATTACTTCGGCGATCATTTCAGTGGGCGGCTCGGACCACTTCTGATACTCATAAGTCCCCATGTTCTCGCCGCCGGAGCTGTAGACGATTTGGTCTTCACGATAGAGAGCGGGAGCGGTGACGCGGCCTATCAGCAGCGTGATGGGAAGAGGATTGGAGTTGGCCTCGGGAGGCGAGTCTGCGGGAACCGTGAGCTGATAGTACTTGCTGGGCCGCGCGGCGCCGCATCCCGCCGCTAGACTCACCGTCAGCGCAAGCATCGAGAGCGCGATTTTCGCGGTCATTTGCGAACCAATAATTGGAATTCGGAGGCCGGCGCGCTCTTGTTCAATTGGTCTCGCCATGAGTTTTTCGTTTCCTCGCTTCATTGCTGCTCACCCGGCTTGTGTTCGCGTGGATTCGTCGCGCGAATCAGAGTGTACGGCCGCTTTTTGATGGTATCGGTGAATTCCTTGAGATTCTGCGAGACGCGGCGGAAATTATCCAACAGCTCGTCGATATTTGCGGAGTTGACGTCGAGCGTTTGATCCACGCGACCGGTAATATCCGTAAGCGTGCTTAAGGATTTGCGAAGGTCGGCGACAGCCTGGCGCACATCAGCGCGGTTTTCTCCGAGAAGCTCGTCGATATGCGTGAGGGCTTTGTTGGCCTCGTCCGAGGTGTTGCGTAAATCCTGAAGCAGCGGTTCGATCTTCTGGCTCACCGTTTCCAAATTCTGAATTGTGGATTTGATCCGGGGACGATTTTCTTCGATCATCTCGCGAGTGTTAGAAAGCGTGGCGGAAAGATTGGCGCGGTTCTGGGTGTTCAAGAGATCATTGACGCGGTCCACCGTCACTTTCAATTCCGCGGCACGATCGTTTAACGCCTGGATGAGTTCCTTCGCTTGCGGCGCAAGATCGTTAATCTGCGCGGTAAGAGCGTTGAAATCAACGTAAGCATCCGATGGTAGTAATGAGCCCGGAGGAGCGAGTGCAGTCTGCGCCCCGCCCGGGAGAATTTCCAAATGATTGTCCCCCAAAGGACTCATGCTCATGATCTTCGTGTGGCTGTCTGTCTTGACGGGCAGATCCGTCTGCACGCTGAAAACCACATCGATTCGCGTCGGGTTTTGCGGGTCTATTCCCAATTTCTCCACGCGGCCCACTTTGGGACCACCCGCGTAGCGTACTGTCGCGCCCTGCTCGAGCCCGCCGGCGAACGGAAAGTAGGCATGAAAGGACTTCGCGGAGCGGCCAAACACGCCAGAAATAGCAAAAACCATACCGATTAGAACTGCCGCGGCAACGATAACGAAGAACCCCACGAAAACAGATTCGCGCTTCCCTGCCATCACGTCCTCTTTCCCCTGCCAGCACTCATCACAAGCGGCGGTCTTGCGTGAGCATTTGCAGATAATCCATTTCGCGCGCCACTTCCGGCTCGGGCACGCGATCTAGAAATTGCCGCAGACGAGGTTGCGTACTCGCACGCATTTCCGCGGTCGTACCGATAGACACCACATGGCCTTTGTCGATCAGCACCATACGATCGGCGATCAAATACGCGCTGGCCAGTTCGTGCGTCACCACGATGATGGTCATGCGAAACGCTTGCTTCAACTCCAGAATCAACTGGTCGATACCCGCGGCGATAATCGGGTCCAACCCTGCCGACGGTTCATCGAAAAAAAGGATCTCCGGATCCATTGCCAGAGCGCGAGCGACGGCCGCGCGTTTCTTCATTCCGCCGCTTAGTTGCGAGGGCATGTAATACTCAAATCCGGCTAGCCCAACTTGCTCCAGCTTGAGCCTCAGCATGATTTCGATCGTCGAGTCTTCCAGCTTGGTGTGCTCGCGCAAAGGCAACGCCACGTTCTCGCCGACGGTCATCGAGCCAAACAGCGCTCCGCCTTGAAACGACATGCCAATCTTTTTGCGAATCTCGTCCATTTCCGCATCGGGAATCGCCGCAATGTTTTTCCCTTTAATCCAAATTTCTCCCGAGCTCGCCTTCTCCAGGCCTACCAGCGTTCGCAGAAGAGTACTCTTGCCGGAGCCGGAACCTCCGAGGATCACCAGCGTCTCGCCGCGTTTCACATCAAAGGTGATGCCGTGCAAGATCTCAACGTCGCCATAACTCACGCGCAAATCGCGTAATGAGACCATCACCTCCGAATCCTTTGAGTCCCTATTCTCCAGTTCCGTCGCCACTGTCACACGTCCTAACTGGGGCTTACGAAAAAGAACAATGACGTAAAGACTAAGTCCACAAGCACGACAAGAAAAATCGACATCACAACTGCCCTCGTCGTTGAGCGGCCAACCTGCTCCGCTCCCGCTCCGGTCGCCAATCCTTCCTGGCATCCCACGGCGGTAATCGTAATTCCAAACATCACGCTCTTCACAAGGCCGGTCATGATGTCGCGCAGGAGCAGCGAATCCAGCGAAACTTGGATATACCGGACAAATGTAAAATCTGCCTGGGCCACACCGAACAGCGAGCCGCCCAAAATGCCCATAGCGTTAGCCCAAATCGTAAGGCAAGGCAGCATCACAATCATTGCCAGAAATTTTGGCGTCACCAAAAAACGGATGGGACTTATCGCCATCGTTTCCAGCGCGTCGATCTCTTCCGTTACCTTCATGGTGCCGATTTCCGCCGCGAACGCCGACCCCGAGCGTCCTATCACCACGATGGCGGTGATCAGCGGTCCAAGCTCGCGCGACATCGAAATCGCTACGGCGGTGGCCACATAGTTCATCGCACCGAACCGCCGCAATTCGTAGGCGGCTTGAAGCGCCAGAATCAATCCAATAAAAAACGTAATGAGAGAAAGAATGGGCAAAGCCCGCACGCCCACATCCATGGCCTGTGATACAGCGCGTTGCAACCGCAGCGGCTTGCCCTGGAACGGCCCGATAAAGGTGTAGTAGGCCGCCCGGCACCCAAGTGTCGCGAGAGAGCCGACGTAGGCAAGGCTATTCGTCACGCTCTCGCCGATTTGTGACACGAATTCCATTTCTCTCGCTGTAACTCAATTCCCTGTAACATCATGCAGTGAAACTCAGGAAAATCTACTGCCCTGTAATAAACCCGTTAGGTCGCCAGCGCCTGCTCTTCGTTGTCGTAAACCTCAAAAATCTTCAGTAAACGCGACAGCTGCAACACCTCGCGCGCCGAAGTGCTCAATCCAAACAAAATGAAGCGCGAGCCCACGTCTCTCGACGCTTTAAGACCTTCAACCAAGGACGCCACGCCCGAGCTATCGATGTACCGCACCTTGCTCAGGTTCATCACCACCCGCGGCGTTCGATTGTCCCGCACCTCGTGCAACAGCGCCTTTCGAATGGCCGGCGAGTTCGCCAAATCGATGTCTCCAGACACATCGAAGATTGTTGTCTTATCGAGTTGCCGGCTAGAAATCTGCACAGTGTCTTCTCCTTCAAGCTCCTACGATTTCACATCCTGTTTCCCTGCGCGCACGTACTTGACCAAGCGGAGACGGTTGGTCCCTTTCGCTCGCTTGTATTCCACGACATCCATGCTTTGTTGAATGAAATGCAGTCCCAGTCCGCCCGGCCGCACTTCTTCCAAAGCACGCATGCACAATTGATCCGGCTTGATGGCCGGGCCACGATCGCACAACAGGATTTCCAGGCCCGCGGCCGTCTGATGACCAACCTGGCGATGCACCGAGCGGAAGAACATCTCAATGGGCCGATCGGGCTTCCCGCTGTACGCGTGCCGAATAATATTCGTCAGCGCTTCGTCGACAGCGCGAGTAACCGCCCGGCAATCTGCTGCGGAGAATCCGAACGACTCCGTTAATCGCTCCACGGCCCCGCGCACCGCGCAGAGCAAACCGGGATCGCTGGAAAATTCCAACCTCAATAGCGAACCGCGGATCAAGTCTCCGTTGCGTTCCTTGGCATGACTTCGCCCCGCTGAGTTGAGAGTTTTCATATAAGGCTTCGGTCTTGCCCCGCTCTAGTTCACCCGGGAAGCGAAGTCAGCGCACGCTCTGATCATGCTTTGCAAATTCGGCACAAATTTCACCGCCCCTGGCAAGAATATTCGCAACGGCCAAATCTCGCGGGAGGCCCAGCAGCCAGGAAGAACGGAAGTGGATCAGGTGGTGCTCAGGCCTGGGCTGAGTTTTGCATAGCGTACTGTAAGCGTTTGGACCCGCTTCTTGCAATCCCTCGGGTACAAATTGGATGCTCGGCGCAACCCCATCGGTTCACGCCAAAACGGCGCGCTAGCTTGGCCTCATTCCTGCCTGAACTCGTCAACACACGGCTGTCCCTGAGTGGCTTTTCGCACCGCTTTTCCATCGCCCGAAAGTAGAGTAAACTAGAGAAACTGCGGCGGTGGGAGTAGCTCAGCTGGTAGAGCGTCGGTCTGTGGCACCGAAAGTCGCGGGTTCAAATCCCGTCTCCCACCCCAAAATACCCAGGGTCCGGCCCGGAGACATAGGTGACAGTTCGTACCGGAGACATAGGTTACACTTTTGGGCCAAAAGGGTTGTCGAGAGGCTGCAGAGTTTTTTCCTCCAGATCGAAGTAGCCGAGATCGTACTCCATAAAGCTGACCAGCCAAATACCTTCTTCGACTTCTTTGATCCCTAGAGCTTGTCCTGCAAAGACCGTGCTGAGATTAATTTTTTTGCGGTGCAGACAGACGCGTCCGCAGTTGGTGACGTGAATGACGCGGTCGTGAAAGGGATAAGCAAGTTCTGGCAGGCCGCGATAACGGCGGATGGCGGGGGTGTAGACTTCCGCGGGACACTTCATGTCCAACGCCTCATGAGGCCGTTCGTTGTTGAACTCTTCGAGAAAATCATCGAATTTGCTCTGCTGCTGCAGACTGTTTCCGCCGGCGGGGCGCGTGGTTTGCGTTTTGAGCGTGAGGTGCATGCGTTCATGCCGGCCATTCTGCTGCGGATGACCGGGCTGGATGCGTTCGATGGTGATACCCAGGCGCAACCACCAGACCGAGAGCTTGGAGAGGTTGAACAGAGAGTTGGGCGAGGCGAAGGGCACGCCGTTGTCCGAGCGGATAGCAGTGGGCAGGCCGCGTTCTTTAAATAAGCGCGCAAAGGCCGTAAAAGCAAGAGCCTCACAGGTAGATTCAAGGGCTTCACAGAGGAGGAGATAGCGCGAAGCGTGATCCGTGACCGTCAGCGGGTAGCAGTATTTTTTGTTGCCCAACAGGAACTCGCCTTTGTAGTCGGTGCACCACAGCTCGTTGGGCTTTTGCCCCAGAGACAAGGGCGTGCCTTGAGCATGATGGCGTCGGCGCCCTCGGCGTTGCACCAGGCCGTGGCGATCGAGCACGGCGTGGATGGTGCTGCGGGCCGGAACCTTCACCTCACAGGAAAAGCGACGCAGCAAGCGTTCGCGGATCTTGCGCGCGCCCCAGTAGGGCTTTTCCCGTTTGAGATTCAGAATGGCGGCCTCCACCTGCTGAGGTAGTTGGTTGGCGTAGCGCCACGGCCTCCGGGAACGGTCGGTCAGAGCTTCCAGACCGTATTCCTTGTAGCGATCAAAGATTTTGTAACCGGTTTTGCGCGAGATGGCGAACTCGCGACAGAGCGCTACCATTTTCTCACCGTCCAGCAAGCGCCCCACAAAACGAACACGTTCGTCCATAACCGAACACTCCTTCCAAGGCATCACTCCCTCCCCTAAAGGGGAAAGTGTCACCTATGTGTCCGGTACAAAATGTCACCCATGTGTCAGGCCGCTCACCAATGTTTACGTGGTGAACCATGGGCAATTCATCAGAGACAGATGCGAAGGCGCACGCTCTAGCACCGATGAATGCTCGGATCTCCGAGGAATCAAAAACGGGGCCTTATCGGTGGGGGGTATTTTCAGGCGGCCATTCTCATTCCGTGGTCGATGGTTATCTTCTTTAGCGTCCTTTCAGATTTGCTGAAACCGCGTCACGACCCGTGGCATCTGACAATAATCGGAATGTTGATGGGCCTCCTCGGACTTCCTGTAGCATATGGACCGCTGCGAAAGAAAGCATTCGCGCTTATGTTGGTGCTTGCGATGTTCGGTTTTGCACTTTTGTAAGTCACGATCGCAATCAGGCACTTCGCTGACACTGGAGACCAAGGGAGTGCTTTTTTCAAAGCCGAGCTATTGCTAATGTGGCTTCTATCTCTTGTGTATTACCGACGCCGAAGGGCGCAGTTTCACTAAGGATTCAGCCGCGTGAATACTCGCGTCCGACAAGTCTTCCCGACACGCGGCAGGGCGTCTCTTCCTCCAAACTCTTAGGAAGGCACGCAATCCGCTGTCGAAGTCTCTTCCAGTCTCCATTGCCTCAAAGCGTCTGAACTCTTCTAGCCGACGCGTCTTTTCTGCGCTGCTATCGCTTTGTGCTTGGAACGTGTAGGGAATGGCCTTATTACTGTGGAGGATGGTGGGTGCCCTAGGGTGAACTACCATCCTTTAAAGCAGGTATTCGCCCGATTCCGGCGCAGAAGGGAATAGTCAAAAATTACCACATCGGACCGCATGCCGATCACTCGTGGACCTAAACCGCTCGCCATCCGGATTGTGTACAGACGATGCCACGCAACCTAGAATGGATTAAGACCCAGAATTTTCAGGGCTTCGGCTGCTCCGAGTGTGGCTGGAAGTTCAAGATTTCTGGTGCGCTCGCTGGTGACTCGCTTGATGAAATGAAGAAGGAGTACGAAGCTCGCCGCGACATGCAATTTGCTGCCCACGTTTGCGTAAAGCACCCACGGTCCAAAGGGCCAAAGACTCGCTAGTCCACGTTTGGGAGCCTGCCACGTTCGGAGGTAGCCTGACCATAACGCGCGACAAGTCCGACTCGTCTCCGCCATCTGGTACTACGGCTTTTGAATTATGAAGTCGTCCGCGCTAGGCTCGCCGTCATTCTTCGGCGTCGACGGCCATCAATGAATGGAAATGAATGACGTCCAACCCACGAACGGCCAGCAATCCCATGGCATGGGGAACGAATTGTGAAGGTGGTTTTGGAAGAGCAAGCGTACCAAGGGCATACTTGATTGAGATTTCCCAGGAGCTGGCGGCAGACCAATGCAGCTCTGTTGCCCTGGATGCGAGCAAGTCTTTCGCTTCCGGTTCAACTAGTGTTCGGCGCCAAGACTCCACAGGAATGCACACCTTGCCAACGACTTTGATTCAATGCAGTGCCGTACTCTTCGACATGGATGGTGTACTCGTCGATTCCACGCCCGCCGTCGCCCGCGTCTGGACCAGTTGGGCCCTCGAACACGGCCTGATTCCTGACGAAGTGGTCCGCCAAGCGCATGGCCGCCCGAGCCTCGCCACGATCATGGAGCTGCTCCCGCATGGCGATCACGACGCGGAAAACAACGAAGTCGAGCGCCGCGAAATCGACGACATCTCTGACGTCATCGCGCTTCCCGGAGCGCTATACCTCTTGCAGTCCATTCCGCAGCATCGCTGGGCGGTCGTCACGTCTGCGACTCGTGCTCTCGCCGAAGTGCGTTTGCGGGCTGCGGGTTTGCCGGCGCCGAAACATTTGGTAACCGCCAGCGATCTCCGGCGCGGCAAGCCTTACCCCGACCCGTATCTAAAAGGTTCGGAAATTCTGCAGATTCCTCCAGCGGAATGCCTCGTCGCCGAAGACGCTCCGTCAGGAGTCCGTGCGGGTAAAGCAGCGGGCGCACGCCTGCTCGCGCTGCGCACTACTTCGACCGATGAAGAACTCTTAAGCGCGGGTGCCGATTGGATCGCCGACGACCTGAGCGCGCTCTCTCTCGAGCCGCAAACACAAATCTCGGGCCTCGCGTTTCTTCTGCGCGATAAGAAGTGACGCGAGCTCGCGGCAAAAGAGATACAATACCAAGTTTCGCCGAGTCGCCGATTCCCATCTCCATGGAGAAATTCTCGATGAGCATCTCGAAGCACCGCAGATTGCTTTTGACGCTGGCTTTGTGTTTCGCGGCGCTGCCCTTCGGCGTTCAAGCGCAGGATAAAGATGCAAAGCCCGCGGAAAAACCAGCCGAGGCCGCAACGCCGCCTCCGCCGAAGGAAGAATCTTCCGTCACAGATCACTCGATCAAAATCGGCCCGCAAACGATCCCGTACAAAGCGACAGCCGCAACGATCCTCTTAAGAAACGAAAAGGACGAGCCGACAGCACTGCTCTACTCCACTGCCTACACGCGCAGCGACGTGAAGGATACGAGCCAGCGCCCGATCGCCTTCGTCTATAACGGTGGCCCGGGCTCCGCCTCGGTCTGGCTGCACATGGGTTCCTTTTCGCCGAAGCGCGTCGTCACCGTAAACGCCGAGGCCACGCCGCCCGCTCCCTATAAACTCACCGACAATGCCAACTGCCTCCTCGACAAAACCGATTTAGTCTTCGTCGATCCCGTCGGCACCGGCTTCAGCCACGCCGTCGGCAAATCGCAGGACAAAGATTTCTGGGGTGTCGACCAGGACATGAAGTCGCTCGCGCAATTCGTCAACACCTACGTCAGCCGCAACAATCGCTGGAACTCGCCGAAATTTCTCATTGGCGAAAGCTACGGCACGTTCCGCTCGGCCGCTCTTTCGAACTATCTGCAATCGCATGACGGCATGGATTTCAACGGCATTGTCCTTATCTCCTCGGTTCTCGACCTCGGCACGATTTCCTTCAATCCCGGAGAGGACATGCCCTATGTTTTCTATCTGCCGAGCTATGCGGCGACCGCGTGGTATCACAAAGTCCTCAAGGACCGTCCCGACAATCTCACCGCGTTTCTTCAAGAAGCGCGAAACTTCGCAGAAACGGGATATCTGAACGCTCTCGTGAAAGGCTCGAAACTCGGCGCTGCGGAAAAATCCGAAGTCGCGAAACAGCTTTCCCGCTACACCGGCTTGAGCGAAGACTACCTGATCAAAGCCGACCTGCGTGTCAATCTCCCGCAGTTCATGAAAGAGCTGCAACGTAGCCGGGGCTTGACCACCGGCCGCCTCGACGCCCGCTTCTCCGGCTATAGTTACGATCTTCTCGGCGAATACGCTGAATACGATCCACAGGACACTTCCATCACCGGCCCGTTCACGGCAGCTTGGAACACCTACGTTCGTGAAGAGCTGAAATTCGGAACGGACAAGGTCTATCACACCGGCTCCGACGAAGCCGCACAGAATTGGGACTGGAAGCACCGTAGCGGAGAAAACTTTGGGTTTCCCGGCTCACCCAATGTGGAGGGCGATCTGATTCAGGCGATGCTCACGAATCCGCATCTGCAAATCGAAGTCGAAAACGGCTTGTACGATCTGGCCACGCCCTTTTACGCAACGGAATTTACGATGGAGCATCTCGGCCTGCCCGAAAAGCTCCAGAAAAATATTCACCTTCAGTATTACGACGCAGGCCACATGATGTATCTGCGTGACGAGGATTTAGCCAAACTCAAAGCCAACATCGCGATCTTTATCGACGGCGCCTCTAAGTAACATCTCGCGTACGGCAATCCTGGCTTGCCACCGAGGACACACCGCCGCCACGTTGTCGTTCGCGAACCGATGTTAAGGAAGACTCTGGACGCATCGACGCTCTCCGCTTACTCTTCTCGTGTAGCCGTGATGGCCTCCCCTTCCCGGTAGCCTTTAGGTATGCCGTTACATCCTGCCTCGAACCCTCGTCGCCTACAATCATCTGCAGTTATAGGCTGGACGCATCCTCTCCTCAAGTGATCTGGTTAACGAACTATGGGCACGCCGACACAGGTAGCAGCAGCGCAAGTCGCTCCAACACAAGCTCCACCGGTGCAACGCAAAATCGACACCGCGCAGCTCATAGCCGCCATGCTGAAATCGCATGGGCATGTCAGCGATCTGATTTTTTCACCCGGCCGCGCGCCTCAGATTGAGGTGAGTGGACAGCTCGTCGAGTTGAAATTCAAAGGGCTTGAGCGCCTGACGCCGCAGGACACCAAGCTCCTCGCTCAGGACCTCATGGAGCACAACGAGCACGCCGCCGGCCAACTGGCGCTGGAGGGCTCCGCCGACCTGTCCTACGGCGTTTCCGGCGTGGGGAGGTTTCGCGTAAATATCTTTCGCCAGCGGGGAAGCTGCGCGATCGTCATGCGCGTCATCCCCGACTTGATTCCGGGTTTTGAAGAACTGCATCTGCCGGACCAGTTGAAAGAGATTGTCCAACTCAAGAACGGAATTGTCTTGGTGACCGGTCCGACGGGCTCTGGGAAATCTTCCACGCTCGCCGCGATCGTCGATATGATGAACTCCGAGAAGGCCTATCACATCCTCACGATCGAAGATCCCATTGAGTTTCTGCACAAACATAAAAAAGCCACCATCCATCAGCGAGAGCTCCACAGCGACACTCCTACATTTGCCCTCGCACTGCGCGGCGCTCTTCGCCAAGCCCCCAAGGTCATTCTGGTTGGTGAAATGCGCGACCGCGAAACCATTGAAATCGCTTTGGAAGCCGCCGAGACCGGGCACCTCGTCATGTCCACCTTGCACACCATTGACGCCGCCAAGACCATCGAGCGCATCGTGGGCGCTTTTCCTCTCAGCGATCAGCTTACAATTCGCACGCGCTTCTCGAAGGCCTTCCGGTGCATCGTTTCACAACGTCTTCTCCCTCGAAAAGACGGCAAAGGCAGAATCGCCGCAATCGAAATCCTCAAGTCCACCATGCGCACGCGCGATTACGTCGAAAAGGGAGAGGCCGAAGGAAAGTCTCTGCTCGATGCCATGCGCGATGGCGACACCGAAGGCATGCAGCACTTTGACGGAGAAATTGACAAGCTCATCCGCGGCGGCGTCGTGGATTTTGAGGCGGGTCTCGCCTTCTCCTCAAATGCCGGAAATCTGCGCCTCGAGCTTGCCGATTTCTCGGAATCACGCGGAAGCCGCGCATCCCTGACTGCGCCCGCGGAAAACGTGGAGATGGAAATCGAGCGCTGATCGCCCCACGTCTTTAGGCCAAAATTGCAAGGCTGAAACTCAACACGCTGAACATTGCTTCCACCTCAATGGCGCTGCGCTCTCGCGTACGCGCATTCCAGAAGCTATTCACGCTAGAATCCCTCTCGCCAAATGAATCCTCTCGGAAGCCAATCGGATACCCACTTCTGGCCGTCAGCCGAAATAGCGCTGCTGCTCACGCTCATCCTCGGGCTGCTGATGCTTTGGAGGCCGACGTTCGGCGACAGCGCCTTTCGAAAACTAGAACAATCCCTCTCTCGTTTCGCGGAGCGTAAGAAACTCGCGGTTTGCCTAATGTTTTTTGTCGTTGTAGCCGGCCGGCTCGCGGTGTTGCCGCTGCTGCCAGTGCCCGTCCCCGGAATACATGACGAATTTAGCTACCTCCTGATGGCCGACACGTTCGCCCACGGCCGCCTCGCCAATCCGACTCACCCAATGTGGATGAGCTTCGAAACATTTCACGTGAATTGGTTCCCGACGTATTCATCGATGTACCCACCGGCACAGGGCTTTGTTATGGCCATGGGTCAGGTGCTCGGTAATCCCTGGATCGGCGTGCTCCTCAGCGACGCCGCGATGTGCACCGCGATTTTGTGGATGCTGCAAGCGTGGATGCCTGCCGGATGGGCGCTGCTGGGCGGCGTCTTTGCAGCGCTGAATCTGGGAATTGCCAGCTACTGGATGAACAGCTATTGGGGCGGCGCCGTGGCGGCTATCGGAGGAGCGCTGCTGCTGGGTGCACTGGGCCGCATAAAAAAGCGCGCATCCGTGGCCAGCGCGTTGCTTCTCGGCTTGGGCATCGCCATCCTAGCGAATAGCCGCCCCTACGAAGGATTTGTCTTCTGTATTCCGGCAGGAGTGTGGCTTCTCGCGTGGCTGGCAGGAAAAATAAAATCGCGCGACGCCGCCCGAGACCGCATTCGAATCGTGTTACTGCCGTTCTCCGCTGTCATAATCCTAACTCTGGGCTTCATCGGCTATTACAATTGGCAGCTAACCAGTAATGCACTTCTGTTCCCGCATGTTTTAAATACGCGCACATATCACTCGACGCCTCTGTTCCTCTGGGAGCGCCTCAAGCCCGAACTCACCTACCACAATCAGCAATTCGAAGATTTCTACAATGGATGGGAGCGCGAAGACTACCAAACCAGCTGGAAGGATGCTCTGAACGTCACGGCGGAAAAGCTGGCGCGCATGGGCGTTGAGTTCTTCTGGCCAGGCACGCTCTTCCTGTTGCCTGCGCTGCCGTTTGCATTTCGAGACCGAAAAATGCGCCTGCTGGTCGTCACACTCTTCCTGTCCCTCGCTGGAGTTTTTGCCGTGATCTGGTCGGCGCCGCACTACGCCGCCCCGGTCACCTGCGTCGTCTACGCGCTGCTGGTGCAATCCGTCCGCCATTTGCGTACCATGCGGTGGAAAGCGCATCCACTAGGCGTAGCGTTGTCTCGCGCACTCGTCGTGCTGCTCGTTCTAAGCACCGGCGTTAACGTCGCACGCCGCTCTTGCGATCCGCTCTGGTGGACGTGCACCGGCGATCCGAGCCGTGTCGCCGTCACCAAACAACTTCTCACGATATCCGGAAAACACTTGATCGTTGTGCGCTACTCCGATGACCACAACATCCACGATGAGTGGGTTTATAATGCCGCCGACATCGATGGCTCAAAAATCATCTGGGCTCGCGAACTCGATCCCGAACAAAACGCCAAGCTCTTCGCTTACTTCAAGGACCGCCATATCTGGCTTGTCGAACCCGATACCGATAATACCGCAATCAAACCCTACACTCCGCCGCCCGATCAGTGATTCTCCGCAAGTCGTGCACAGCCCGGCAGTCTCAACGAAACGCCACCATCAGATTGTTAAGGCCGAACTCGAAGCGGCGATGCACAAACTTCTGAAAGCCGATGCGCTGGAGCATTACTTTCAGTGTTTCAACGGGAATGCGCTTTTGGTGTTCATCACTTTCCATTTCATCGCTAACGAGGCGAAGAACGTGCAGGGCATTCAGTATCGGATCGACCATGGCCGAGGGCCACGTCATAATCAGCGAACCGCCGGTTGCAATGACGCGGTACGCCTCGCGCAGCACCTTATCCGGTTCGGTGAGATGCTCGAGAACCGCAAGCATCACCACGTGATCGAAATGACCATCCGGAAAAGGGAGCGGCGAACGCAAATCTCCGCGCACGCGCTGCCAGCGGGCTTCGACGCTATCCGCCACCTGATCGTCGAGTCCGACGCCCAACGCGATCCGCTCAGACGCGTAATCGAGGAAAGCAGCCTCCAAACCGCAACCGAGATCGCAGACTCGCGAACCCGGACGAATATGAGGATAAGCCGCGCGAAAACGCATCCTGGCGATGAAATGATCGATCCCGGTGTAAGCCATTCGGCACTATTCCCTCGAACCGAGTCGGTGCGCGTTGACAACCGCGCGCGTCTGTAGGGGCGGGGCTTGCCCCGCCCTCGCCCTGTCATTTCAAATCGTAGTCCCCGATATACGTGCCTCGGCTGATGCCGAGCATGCTTAGAAAAAAAGAAGCAAAAACTATTTGAACGCCGATAAACAACCACATCGACCAGAAAAGAACCTGGCGAACCTGAGCCAGCGGACCAAAACCGCTGGCGGCCCACTGCCAAGTAACCCACATGCATCCCGCAAAGCCCGCGAGAAAAAGCGCGCCGCCAAGGAGTAACCCGGTTTCAAGCGTGACGCGCTTTAGTATCCGCTTCAGCGATACCGTGTTGCGATCAAACCGCTCCGCATAGCTGAAAACTTTCGCGAAGGAGCCAATCGAGAGAATTTGCACGCCAAGCAGCGTGAAGATCACGCCAAAGATCATTGTGTGAATATCGAGCACAATGTGCGCCGAAATGCTGCGCGGTCCCGGCATCAGCCAGCACACAATAAAAAGGCCAAGTACTACGAGCGACGCTCCAGGCAAAAGAAAAAGCCAGTTCGGCGCGTACAGCAGCATGAAACGTAAGTGTCGCCAGCCATCCCGGAAGCTGCGCAGGTGCGGAGGACGGCCGCGTTTGTCCGGCCACAGCGTGATGGGAATTTCCGTGATGCGTGCGCCGAGCTGTGCGGCCTTGATCACAAACTCCGACGCGAACTCCATGCCCGTGCTGCGCAGGTCCATGC
>Ga0207103_10056_pt1 | contig 31844 bp, 36 predicted proteins | sample Alteio_BWMinHeat_81_FD_153546 | JGI IMG/M metagenome (GOLD analysis project Ga0207103, IMG submission 153546) | Enriched cells from forest soil in Barre Woods Harvard Forest LTER site, Petersham, Massachusetts, United States -... | ecosystem: Environmental > Terrestrial > Soil > Temperate forest >...
TAACGCGCACGCCGTAGCGAACATCCTGAAGAAGCGTCATCCGGCCTCCGCGAGTCGATCTCAGGTGAAGACCTGCAGGTCTGCCTCCGGCGAGCTGAGTTCGTAACTGATTGAATTCAGAGCAATAGATGGCGGCGTGACGATCGCGCCCTGCGTGGTCTTGTTCACTCCCGGAACCAGCCGTTCGGAAGCGCACAGTGCGCGAGCCTTGACCATTGTGAATCCTAAGAGTTAAGTGGGCATTGAATCTCAGCCGCAACCGTCCAAAATGAACCGCTTGAAACTCGAAACGCCTTTGTTCCCTCCCTGCGGGTCCCCGGCCTTTAGACTTCCTCCAGTGCGTCCCGCTGAAAACTTCGATGTGATTGTTCTGGGCGCGGGCGCCGCCGGCCTGATGTGCGCGATCGAGGCCGGCAAAGGCGGACGTCGTGTTGCCGTCATCGAACGCGCCGACCGCATTGGGAAGAAAATCCTGATCTCCGGCGGCGGACGCTGTAACTTTACCAACATCCATTGCCGTCCTGAGAACTTCATTTCGGCCAATCCGCACTTCTGCAAGTCCGCCCTGAGCTGCTACACGCCACGCGACTTCATCAACCTGGTCGAGAAGCACTGCATCGCCTACCACGAGAAAACCCTCGGCCAACTCTTCTGCGACGGCCACGCCAGCCAGATCGTGAACATGTTGGAGTTGGAATGCAAAGCCGTAGAAGCGCGGATCATGGTCAAGACGGAAGTCATGGACTTAGCGCGCGCCGGCGACGCCGGCTTCGTTCTGCAAACTTCCGGTTCCGAGTTCCGGACGAAAGTCCTGGTCGTAGCTACCGGCGGATTGTCGATTCCTAAAATAGGAGCAACAAGTTTTGGATACGATCTGGCCCGGCAGTTCGGGCTGCGAATTCAGGAGTGCCGTCCCGCGCTGGTTCCGCTTACATTCAACGCCGAAGACCGCAAGCGCTATTGCGACCTCTCAGGAGTCTCGATGGAAGTAGTGGCCTCCGCAGGCCACGAGCGCTTTCGCGAAAGGACGTTGGTCACGCATCGAGGCCTGAGCGGACCCGCGATCCTGCAGACTTCCTCTTACTGGCGGCCGCCAGAGGCCATCGAGATCGACCTCGCTCCCGACCGCGACGTTACCGCCGTGGTGCGAAGCCAGACAGCGCAGCGAGCGGAAGCGGTGCGCCAAGCCCTGCGGGCGATCCTGCCAAACCGCTTCGCCGACCGGTGGCTCGACGTCAACACTCCGCCGGACTGGACCAATTCGGGCCTGGCGCAGCTCGAACGTCGCATTCACAACTGGCAGGTCTTTCCGCAAGGCACCGAGGGCTACGACAAGGCCGAGGTAACCGCGGGCGGCGTCGACACAAATGAACTGTCGGCCAAAACGATGCAGACCCGCAAAATCCCCGGACTATTTTTTATCGGCGAAGTAGTCGACGTAACCGGACACCTCGGCGGCTTCAATTTTCAATGGGCCTGGGCTTCAGGAGCCGCAGCAGGTCGGTATTTGGCGGAAAAGGACTGATCTTGCCGATCCATCCTGGGTCGTGCAGCTGAAAAGCCGACAAGAAACAACTTTCAAACAATGTGCGGAATATTGGAACAGGGGCGCGGTACAACCGTTCTGATTCCGTGACTTCGAAAGAATCCACGCGGCGAACTCGGCACAAGAACCGCAACGCTCGATCTACACGGAATCGCGAAACTACGGCAAAACTGGATCTATCGGTTGAGGCAGGCCGACGCTCCCTAGGAGTTGAAAGGAAGCAATGACTGCGGATGAGTTACCTTCTTCCAGTGAATGTCGGCCTGGGCCCCGGCTTTGTCTTGTCGCTTACTTGCGGCTTCACTCTTCATGGCGAGCGCCTCGCCAAGTATAGATGGCGGTCAAAGCACCATCCGCGTGAATCCTACAATCCACGTTCATCCGCGTGAGTTGTTGGTGTTGCAAGCAAAAGGCCCGCCCGAGGGCGGCCGGCTCCCCTTTGCCTCGTGCCTTTGAAGAGCCTTTTCCTGAAACGAGCGTCCTGAAAAGCTCTTTCTCGAAACGCTCTTTCCCGAAACGCCTCTCCCCTCAGTCCGCGCCGTGGTGCGACAGTGCTGCTGTCCTCTCCAACTTTTCCCAAGAGAACGCCCGTCCGTCTATGGCTCGCTTCAGCGTCTTGAAGAGCACCACCGAAAACACCTGGCGATACGTGAAGCGTTGGATCCAGATGTCGGCCAGCAGCCAGTAATCCTCGTGCTGGCGGGGATCGCGACGCTCTAGGGCGAAGGCTAGTGAAGACGCGAGGAAGTCGATGATGAGGAAGCTGGCGAAATAGATCACGAGCTTCTGAAAGGTTGCGGGATTGGCGGCGTAGGGATGGAAGTGGCGGTCGATGAAGTACCACAGGGCGCTTACCACGAACATCACGTCGATGAACGGGGAGACCAGCGGCAGCAGGATCTGGAAGACGAGGATGTTGGGCAGCGCGAACCATCCGAAGCTGCCTCGGCGGCGGATGGCGCCGCGATGCTTCCAGAGCGACTGCAGGATTCCGAATGACCAGCGGAAGCGCTGGCGCATGAGCCCGCGCGCGTTCATTGGAGCTTCGGTGTAGGCGAGCGCACGGTCTTCGTAGATTACGCGGAAGCCCATGCGCAGGAGGTTCATGGTGAGGTCGGCATCTTCGGCAACGGTGTGCAGGCTGTATCCGCCGGCCTCGCGCACCAGTTGGGTGCGCCACGCGCCCAGCGCGCCCGGCACCACCGTGACGGCCCCGAGCAGGTCGAGGGCGCGCCGCTCGAAGTTCTGGCTGGTGATGTACTCGAGCGCCTGCCAGCGCGTCCAGATGTTCACGCGATTTCCTACTTTGGCATTGCCCGCGACCGCGCTGATCTTCTGGTTCTGGAAATGTGGGATTAGGCGGCCGATGGCTTCTTTGGCGATCACCGTGTCCGCGTCGATGCCGACGTAGAAGTCCTCGGTGACGTGCTCGAGAGCGTAATTAAGCGCCTCCGCCTTGCCGGAGTTTGGCTTGGTGAGCACCATTACGCGGCCTGCGGCAATTTCAATTTGGAACTTGGTGCTTGCGATCTCGAGAGTGCGGTCTTTCGAGCCGTCATCGATGACGATCACGCGCAGATTGGGATACGTCGAAGCGAGCACGGAGCGCACCGTCCGCTCGATGACTTTTTCTTCGTTGTAGGCCGGCACGAGTACGGCGACCGGCGGCTGGAAGGTCATATCCAGTTCCAGCGCCGAAGAGCCTTTGATGCGGTCGATGGTAGCCATTGCCCCGATTACCAGCAGGCGGCCGGTCATCAGGATGTCACCCAGGAAAAAGGTGTCCTGAATGCCGATGAGGAGGAGGCTGAACATCCAGAAGGCGAGGTCATCGACGCGTGCGGCCAAGCGTTCGCGCGTGCTCCCCAGCGGCGGCATCACTTGTGCGGGCGTCTGGCCGATCAGTTCTGAAACGGGAACAATCTCGTAGCCACGGGCGCGAACGCCGTCGATAATCAACGGCAGCGCCTTCACCGTGTCCGAACGGTCGCCGCCGCCATCGTGCAGCAGGATGATGTTGCCCTTAGCCAGATTTTGAAACACTCGATCGGCGATCTCCTGGGCGGTGTAGTGCGGATTCAGCGACCAGTCGCTGGGATCGATCTTGTCGCCGACAGTGATGTAGCCCATGGCCTGCGTGAGCTCGAGCGGCTTCACTTCGTCGGAGGTATCGGGCTCCTGATCGATCGAATACGGCGGCCGGAAGAAGAGCGGCTTGATTCCCAGCTTGGCGGCAAACAGGCGTTCGGTGACGTTGATCTCCTTCTCGAATCGCCAAGTGGAGATTTCGCTGATGTTGGGATGGGTGAGCGTGTGGTTCCCGATCTCGTGGCCTTCGCTGTAAATGCGCTTCACCAGGCTGGGATCGTTTTCCGACGGGACACCGATCAGGAAGAATGTCGCCTTCGCGTTCTTCTGCTTGAGGATGTCGAGTAGTCGCGGCGTGAACTGCGGGTCGGGACCATCGTCGAAGGTAATGGCAACCTTGTTCGGCTTATAGCCGTAGGCCTCGAGCTCGTAGGGATTCGGCAACTTGCTGACTTTTTCGGCGGTGATGAGTCCGGTCCGCTTCTCGACGGTGACGCTGCGCGCTCCCGAAGCGGGACGCTGCGTGATGCGCAGAATCTCGCCCTGGCCGTCAATGGAAACGTCGGGACCGGGCGGCATTGCGGCAAGCTTTGTGAGCGGGTCGGAGGCGCGCGGCTTGTCCCAGATTTCCCACAATGAACGGTCCTCGGAGCCAAGGCGCCAGAGCGCGAAGGTCTTGATACCGAGGTTGCGGGCCGCGCGCATCTGGTTGATCGCGGTCACGCCGTCAAGAAACCAGATCTCGTGATGTGTCCCATCGTCTTCGTCATACGCAAAGTGCGGATTCAGCGACTCGGAATCGAGTTCAATGGGGGCTTCGGAATCCGACGAGCGAATCCAAGCGTCCTGCACGGACAGGTTGCACACCTTCGCGCGATTGCCTTCAGGACACTCCACCGGCTTGTTGCCCCACTCGTATCCGTAATTACCGATTCCCACAATGAGCTTGTCGCGTGGAATGAGCTTGAGCGCCTTCTGAATATTGCCGACGAAGAATGCATGGCTCGCGACCGGACCAGGTTTGCTCTCGGTCTGGTGCTCGTCGTAGTTCATGAGGATCAGACCGTCGGATTGGGCGGCGAGATATTTGTAGTTGTAGTCGTCGTCGTCGGCCGGGACGTTGATGTACATCTTGTAGCCGCGGGAGTGCAGGTCGGACGACATCTCGCCGATCAGGGTGTTAAACGCCGGCTGAGCATTGCGCGGGAAGTTCTCAAAGTCGACGGAGACGCCCCGAAACTTGTCGTCGGAAGCCAGAAAAATGAGCAGTTGACGCCTGAAATTCGCGCGTCCATCGACGCTCTGGAAGAAGTTTCCGATGTTCGGAAGGAACGTTTGCGCCCGGGCGTCGAAGTTATTGACGAGCGGGAAGACCTCAATGTCGGCTTTTTCCGCGCGAATAAGCGGCATCACCTGGTCATCGACGCGGTGAATTGCGTCACCGCGAACGACGTCAAACATCTGATTTGTGAGCGGATCGGTGCCTTGAAGGCTTCCGTCAGGCGTAAGGACCGACAGCCATTCGGGAAAAAGCAGGTCAATTTGCCGCAGATACTCCTTCAGCGACGAGTAACTTCCCTTGTCCCAAGTAACGTAAAAGGCGGCGCGAAGACCTTCGTCCTCGTTCAAAACGACTTCAGACGGCGGTTTATTGGTGCGGCGATGCGTGCCGAGGGCGGGTCCGGCGTGGCGCTTGGTGTCGCGAACCGGCTTGTAAGTGTGCCGCGTTTCCGGCCAGATGGTCTTCGGCAAGGCCTCGCTGCGTAGCGCGGTGTACATAAATACGACCGCAACAATGCTGATGAGAATCCCTAGAATATGCGTGAGAAGGCGCAGATTTCTCCAGCGCTTCAGTTGCGGATCGTAAAAAACTGGTTTGGCCATTCGGGATCGCGGGCTGCTTAATCGTATGATGCAGCGAAATGAGCGTCAAACGACGGCTTCTGAGCTGCTAAGCTCCTGTGATTGTGTGATTTGGCGAATTCAAATCACCAAATCACCAAATCGCGAGATAGAAGAAACCGGGCGAAGGCGTCCGGATCCTCTTGCATGGCTTAGCAACTTAGGAACCTGGCAACTTAGCTATGTCTTCCCTCCTGCGCCGTAATAAAGTTTTCTTTCTGACGTTCTTCCTGCTCGGATTATTGCTGCGCTGGTACTTCCTACATTGGCACTTTCTGTTCGAAGGCGACTCCCTGATTTACGGCGATTTGGCCAAGAACTGGATTCTAAGCGGCATCTACGGACTTGCGGACAGCGGACAAGTGACGCCCGTCGACATCAGAATGCCGGGATATCCGGCGTTTTTGGCGGCATGTTTTGGTGTGTTTGGCCTTGAGCACTACGGCGCAGTCGTGCGCGTCCAAGTCGTGATCGATCTGATTACGTGCTTCGTAATCGCTGCCGCAGCGCGCAGATTGTGGTCAGACAGCGCCGCCAAAATCGCATTTGTGCTTGCCGCGCTTTGTCCGTTCACGGCAAATTACACGGCAACGCCTCTTCCCGAGACGCTGTCGATATCCGCTGCCGGGGTTGCGGTGTTCTTCGCATTGCGCGCTGTGCAGAAAATGCGTGCTGCACCGTCGTGGGACGTAGCGCATTCATTCGCCATCGGCGATTGGATCGAATGTGGGCTGGCAATTGCTTTCGGTATTTATCTTCGTCCCGATGGCGGAGTGCTGCTGATCTCCATCGGTTTGTATCTGCTTTGGCTCGCTGTTTCCCAGAATGATGCCGAATTCTTGCGGACCGGCGTGCTGCTCGGCGTAATTTCTCTTCTCCCGTTGGCGCCATGGGCGATTCGAAACTGGCGCACGCTGCATCAAGTGGAACCACTTTCGCCGTTTTACGCGCAGATGCCGAGTGAATATGTGCCGAAGGGATTCAATCGTTGGACGAAAACGTGGGTTGTCGATTTCATTTCGGTCATGAACGTCGAGTGGAATGTATCGAGCGAAGGCCCTGGAGAAGCGGTCGATGTAACCGCCATTCCGCCTCGCGCTTACGACAGTGCCGAAGAAAGAGGGCGGACGCAGCGGCTCTTTCAGCAGTACAACGCGACTTTGATTCTCACTCCGGAAATGGATCGCCAATTTGCAGAGCTCGCAACGGAGCGCATTCGCGCGCATCCGGTGCGCTACTACGTTCTGCTGCCGCTCGCGAGACTGGCGGACATGTGGATGCGTCCCCGAACGGAGATGCTGAATTTGGAGCTCAACTGGTGGAAATGGGAGGACGTCCCGCAGGAATCGCTCATTTCCCTCGCACTGGCGCTTTTTGATGTTTTCTATGTCGCAGCAGCAATCCTGTCGCTGTGCCGCAAGCTACCAGGCGGCGTTCTGCTCTGGCTCTTTATTCTGTGCCGCTCAGTTCTACTGGCCACGCTTCCCAATCCGGAACCGCGTTACACGCTGGAGTGCTTTCCGGCTCTATTAATGCTCGCAGGAGCTGGGCTGGCGAGAAAGCCTTTTCACCACGGAGTGGGACGCCCGCCTAACTAATGGCGGATCGATAGCAAGAGGAAACTTTGCGCGAGCAGCGGGTGGCGTAGCACACTGAGCCAGCCGTGCTCAGCAGCTATGGTCGTCAAGTATTTGGTGCCCTTGTGCCCGTCACGGAGTCTGACTTCGGTTGTTGCGGTCGATTGTTTGGTGGCGAGTGGGACTTTGAAAAAAGCCACGCTCGACCCCGCCTGAGAGACTGAGAAGTGACTGTCAACCGAGCCGAGCATGGCCAATTCAGAATGGAGAGAGTATGCCATGACAAAGCGCAAGCTTTCCACCTTCGAGCGGCTATGGAGTGGGCGGTTAGGTCGCAAGGAACGCAGAGAGTTGGAGCGGCGTTTAAGGTCTGCCGATCCCGGGCTGCCGGTGATCCATGCCGACGCCGCGGGGATCGATGTGGGCAACGAAAGTCATTTTGTATCTGTACCGGAGGAGCGGGACGCACAGCCGGTGCGAGAATTCGGTTCCTGGACCGCAGAACTGGAATCGATGGCGACATGGTTGAAAGCCTGTGGCATTGGAAGCGTAGTGCTGCAGTCGACCGGCGTGTACTGGGTGGCGGTGTATGACGTGCTGCAAAGGCATGGTTTGGAGGTGAACCTGGTGGATGCACGTGCCACGAAGAACGTGCCGGGACGCAAGAGCGATGTGCAGGAATGCCAATGGCTGCGGCGGTTGCATACCTATGGTCTACTGCGCGCTTGCTTCCGTCCCGCAGAGGCGATTCGCGCCGTGCGTACGGTGTGGCGGCTTCGCGATGAACAGGTGAAGGAAGCCGGGCGCGCGGTACAGCACATGCAGAGAGCCCTGATCCAAATGAACGTGCAACTGCACAACGCCATCAGCGATCTGAGCGGGGTGAGCGGACAGGCGATTGTGCGTGCGATTCTTTCTGGGCAGCGAGACGCGGTGCAACTCGCAGCGCTGCGCGATGGGCGCATTCAGGCTAGCGAAGAGGAGATCATCCACAGCTTGCGCGGCGATTGGAAAGAAGATGTGCTCTTCGAGCTGCAACAGGCGGTGGCGGCTTACGATTTTCATCGCCAGCAAATCGCGCAATGCGATCAACAGTTGGAGAAATACTTAGCCGCACTGCCCAGCCGAAAGGCGACGGTTAACAACCCCCAAGGCTCGTCGATTTCGGTGCGAACATCAGAGCGCAAGCGCAAGCCCAAAGGCAACCAGCCGGCTTTTAATTTGGCAGCTGAGCTGGAACGGATTCTGGGAGTGAACGCCAAGAGCATCGAGGGGCTGGATGTGATGACCATCCAAACCGTCCTGGCGGAGGTCGGCCCCGATCTCAGTGCCTGGAAAACAGAACGGCACTGGGCTTCCTGGCTCAACTTAGCTCCGAAACGGGATGTCAGCGGAGGCAAGGTCATCCGTCATGTTCGCATCCACCGAACCAACCGCGTAGGCAATGCCTTTCGCATGGCCGCGCAATCGTTGCTTCGCAGTAACAGCTACCTGGGAGCCAAGTTCCGCTACTTGCGGGCCAAGCTCGGAGGCATCAAGGCGGCCAAAGCCATGGGTCGCGTTCTCGCCTGTTTGTTCTACCGCCTTCTCACCCAAGGACAGAAATGGATCGACCGTGGTATGGAGGAATTCGAACGCAAAAAGCAGCAACGCGAACTCGCTGCCCTTCAACGCAAGGCACAAACGCTCGGCATGCAACTACTGCCTGCAAGCTGACCTCGATCTAGACCCGAAAGGAAGTTTCCTGAGAGTTTGAGGCCCGCCTAAGGGCGGATCGATACCAAGAGGAAACTTTGCGCGAATCCAAAAGGAAGTTTCCTGAGAGACACAGAGACACGGAGAAAGGCATGAGGGTTGGGAAACGAAAAATCCAGATGTCTTCCCTTCAGTCAGATTCTCCCTAGACGGTGTGCGACATTCGGAAAAACAACCCTTCCTGAGGCTATTCTCCGTGTCTCGGTAGTGAAAGGTTACTCGGCGGCGGGACGATCCGACATGCGGAATTGTGTGCGGAAATGTTCGGAGAGCAAACCGACGGCTTCGCGATTGCCGTTTGCGTCGCTTTGGACTAGGTACTTCATCGCCTCGACGAGCACTTTTTGACCCTGAATATAGCGCTTGTCGCTGATGCGCGGAGTGCGGCGGCGCTTCGGATCGGGGACTACCGGGATCGTGAATACTCTGGCCACGCTTCGGATTCCTTCAATTTGAGGCTGATTTTCCGGACAAGGAGAGTAGGAAGGCAACACCTCCATCATCCGTTGCCCAGTATAGGCGGGCATCTACTCCGCTGGAAGAAACTTTTTGTGAAGTAACTATTCGGTAACGCTCAGCTTCCTTTCACCGTCTTCACCTTGCCGGAGGTGTGCAGCTTGAAGACGTCGTCAGAAATCTTCGAATTCAACTTGATATTCATGTAATGCGCGATGCGGTAGTCGCCGGACGGTTCGAAGAGTTGCTGCTTCAACGACACGCCGCGTCCTGCGTCGACCCAGATGACGATCTTGTCGAACATATTCTTCACTTTGGGAGACTTCGGAGAGAGCTCCAGCTTCGCCGTCTTTACGCCATCGACGGTCTCGTTGCCGGCGAAATTCACCTCGAATTGCTGCTGCAAATCGTGGCCGCGGCCGCCAAAGCCGAGTAAGAGAAAACTCTCCATTTCGGCACGATTCTTGCCCGTATCGTACTCGTTCACCTGCTCGATCTTTGGCTGATACATGCTCATTTTGCCGTTCATGAAGACTACATACTTCCTGTCAGGCGACTGGATCTCCATCGCCATCTGCGTCTCGCCCTTGTTGCTGCGCCGGAAATAGATTTTGCCTTTCTGTGTATCGGTCTCGTTCACGACCTTTTGGTACTGATCCCAGGTGAAGTCAGCTTCGGCGCTGCGGAATTGCGCTGCGGCCGCGTCCATCTGGCTGAGCACGGCGTCAAGCGGCGAAGCAGTTTGTGCGGAAGTCGGTTTGGTCTGCGGGGCAGAAACCGCTCTTGTCCTCGCGAAGGAGATGCAGAAAAAAAGGAGAGGCGTTAAGCAAACAACAGCAATCCTAGTTACCGTTCTCCGTGTCTCCGCGTCTCCGTGGCGAAAAGAATTCAGCTTGCGGGAATTACGGCTGGTCGTGGATGCAAAGCGCATTGAGTTCCTCATCAAAGCTGTTGCTCGACGAAATGGCAGCCGACTTGGAGCTACGATCGGTGCGCCCAAACACGATAGCCGGTTACTTTTCCGGAACTGTTGCGCAGTACCTCGTAGCGGGTGATCGCGATATTTCCAGCAACCGGTTCCAATGCCTGCTTGAGCGCTTTCTGAGTATCAGATTCGTCCGAAGCCACTGCCGACGCGCCTAATTCGTACACGAATACGTTGGGCCCGTCGGGCCGTACGATAATCTCGCTGAGATGCGAAGTTCTGTTGCCAGGGCTGTCCTTGAAGACGCTATGTGGCGTAAGAAAGATGAACCCGAGAATCACCGTGACCATCACGTCGTAGTGCAGCCCGCCGCGTGGATGCGTCCAGAGAATGTAACTCTTGATGGTCTGTCCTGCGCTCAGAAATGCTCTCTCCGGGTACCGCGCTAGTGTAGAGGCAGGCATCGAAGCATGCAAATGCCGGTAACTTCCGTGGCCGTCGCCACTCCAGACTTGCAGGCGCTTTCAGGCCTGAGATGGTGCTAAACTTAAATGCTTAGTTCCCGTTCCTGCGCCCATTCTGGGCGCACCGGCCGCTTCGTTGAAATCGGCCAACGGAACGGTTCCGCAATGTTTTTCCTCTGGCCGGGAAAGCGGATTACAGCCTGTGAGTCGTGGCTCGAACCGAAGCAAAATTTCACTGTCTATTCTCTGCGGCCTGATCGTCGGCGCCAGCGCCATGGCCATTCACTGGATCACGATTCCACATGACGATCTTTCGCTGGCCACCCACCTTCTCTTCGGCGATCTGATCGCCGCTCTCACCACCACCATCGTCTGCCTGGCCATCCAGCTGCGGCAGGAAGAGGTGCACTTCGCCAGCGCGATGTCGCGGACGGCCATCGTTGCCGAGCTCAATCATCACGTCCGCAATGCGGTTTTTCCTCTGTGTTTAGCGGTCCAGAAACTCGGCGACAAAGACGCTTCCAAGGTTGCGAACGATGCAGTAGAGCGAATCAATATCGCGCTGAAGGAAGCCACCGCCGACGCGATCTCCGGCCGCGCAACCTATGCCGATGACCAGCACGTGAAGAACGGGAGCTCGCTCGTACACTGATGCCCCGCATTCTCATTGTCGAAGACGAAGCCTCGATCCTGAACATGCTCGAAACCATTTTTGAACTTGCTTCCTTTCAAGTGGAAACCGCGAAGTCGGCCGCGGAAGCGGAGTCTCGTCTACAGGAAACCAAGTTCGACGTGGTGATGACCGACATGCGCATGGAAAAGCCCAATTCGGGATACGACGTAGTTCGCGCCGCGCGGCAACTCCAGCCTCGTCCAGCCATCGCCATCCTCACCGCGTTCCCAATCTCGCCCACTGACTGGCGGCCCTCGGGCGCAGACGCGCTGCTGGTAAAAGGCGCGGATGTCTTGGATTTACCGCGTAAGCTACAGGCGCTATTAAAAATGCGCGCCGCGTGAACGTGGATCCCGCCACCCCCGGCCGATCCACGTTTGGAAAGGCGCACTACACTCTATGGGAACTGTCGTCCCTTGCGCGTTTTTTTGGGGGCGAAGGATCTGCTGTTTCCCAACGGCACGAGAAGAGCAGATCCGCCACTCCGCACCCGCATTTCCGATTTCCGAGCAGCCCTCTCTGCGGAGCGGGGGATGACAGCTTCTAGAAGGATCTTCGCCGCATGAATAAGTCCGGTTCATTTCTTGCGCGACGTGATCCGATCCACTCCCATATACGACCGCAGCGCCTCCGGAATCAGCACGCTGCCGTCTTCCTGCTGATAGTTCTCGAGAATCGCCAGCCAGGTGCGGCCCACCGCGAGTCCGCTGCCGTTGAGCGTGTGGACAAACTCGCTCTTTTTCTTTCCTGCTGGATGAAAACGGATGTTCGCGCGCCGCGCCTGGAAGCTCTCGAAATTCGAGCAGGAGGATATCTCGCGAAACAACTGCTGTCCCGGCAGCCAGACTTCGATGTCGTAAGTCTTTGCCGAACCGAAACCCAGGTCAGCCGTGCACAGCGTGACCACGCGATAGTGCAGTCCGAGACGCTGCAGCACCGTCTCTGCATCGCGCGTGAGCTTCTCGTGATCTTCATACGAGCGCTCCGGATGTGAGAATTTCACCAGCTCCACTTTCTGGAACTGATGCTGGCGAATGATGCCGCGCACGTCCTTGCCGTAGGAACCCGCCTCGCTGCGAAAACACGGCGTGTATGCCGTGACCGAGAGTGGAAGCTGATTCTCTTCGAGCGTTTCGCTGCGGTAGAGATTCGTGAGCGGAACCTCGGCCGTGGGCACGAGCCACAGATCGTGATCCTGAAGCTTGAACGAGTCTCCGGCAAACTTCGGCAACTGGCCTGTGCCATACATCGAAGCCGAATTCACCATGTAAGGCGGCAGGACTTCCGTGTATCCATGCTCCGCGGTGTGCAGATCGAGCATGAAGTTGGCGAGCGCGCGTTCGAGCTTGGCGCCGAGATCCCAATACACGGCAAAACGGGCGCCGGATAACTTGGCCGCGCGGTCCAGATCGAGCACTCCGAGCTGCTCGCCAATTTCCCAATGTGGTATTGGCTCGAAACTGAAGGTTGCCGGCGTCCCCCAGCGGCGAACTTCTACGTTGTCATGCTCGCTGCGGCCGACGGGAACGCTCGCATGAGGAAGATTCGGGATTTGTGACATCAACGCGTGCAGCTCTTCTTCTAGCTGCGTGGCGAGCTTCTCTTGGCGCTCGCCTTCCTCGCGCAGAGACTTCGTCTCTTCCATGAGCGCCGCGGCATCCTCGCCCGCACGCTTACGGCGGCCGACTTCTTCCGACTTCTTGTTGCGCTCGGCTTTCACCGTCTCAGCCGCGTGGATCGCCTGCCGCCGCCGCGCATCGAGATCGCGAAATCCGCCTAGTAGTTCCTCGGGATTCATCCCGCGCTGACGCAAGCGCTCTTCCACTTCGGGCAGATGTTCCCGCACAAAACCAAGATCGAGCATAAGAGAACTACTCTACCGAAGTTCTGGTGTTCACCGAAAGGCCAAACCTATTGAACACGAAGGTCACGAAGGAGTTGTTGCCGGGTTGATCCTCCGTCGGGGTTGCACCGTCGCCCTGTCAAGAGAGTCCGTCGAGGAAAGAACCAAGGGTGATTTGCCCCTTCGTGGCATTCGTATTCAAAGGGTTTTCGCTAGAATCGACAGAAAGCATGTCATCAACCACCGACTCAATCGCTCAATCGCGCTCCGGACCAGACCTCAGCATCAGCTTCTGCGGCATCGACTTCAGGAACCCGGTGATCGCGGCCAGCGGGACCTTCGGTTACGGCGTCGAATTCGAGGACATCGTCGCCCTCGATAAGCTCGGTGGATTCGTGGTGAAAGGGCTCTCGCGCGAACCCATGGCGGGGAACCCGCCGCCGCGAATGTTTGAAACCGCCGCGGGTATGCTCAACGCAATCGGGCTGCAGAATATCGGGGCGGAAGCATTCGTCAAAGAAAAGCTTCCCGCGCTCTCGCGCAAAAAGAACCTGGTGATCATCGCCAATGTCTTCGGCTATGCCCGCGAAGATTACGAAGCCGTGATCCGCATTCTGAATCAGGCGGAGAACATTGCCGCTTATGAGCTGAATGTGTCATGTCCCAACACCAAGCAGGGTGGCATAAGCTTCGGCAGCGATCCGCATGCGCTCGAAGAAGTCGTAGCCGCGTGCAAAAAACTGGCGCGCAAGCCCCTGATCGTGAAGTTGTCGCCGAACGTGACCAGCATTCCCATGATGGCACGGGTGGCGGAAGAGGCAGGCGCGGACGCGCTCTCGCTGGTAAACACCTTCGTCGCGCTGGCCATCGATCCCGAGACGCGCAAACCAAGAATCTCGAACATTACCGCCGGCCTCTCCGGTCCCGCGATCAAGCCCATCGCTCTGCGGATGGTCTACGAAGCCTCGCAGGCCGTGAACATTCCTGTGATCGGTATGGGAGGCATCACCAGCGGAAGCGACGTAATCGAGTTTCTGCTCGCCGGCGCCGCAGCCGTGCAGGTGGGAACCGCGAACTACTTTGATCCCTGCGCCACGGAACGCATCGTCAGCGAACTCTATCGCTGGTGCATCGAGCATCGCGTCCGCGACGTGAAGCAGCTGATTGGCGGATTGCAGTTGGAATAAAAGACGTTTCACCTCGGAGACACGGAGTCAAGGAGAACAGCAAGATTGAACACGAAGGTCACGAAGGAGTAGGGCCAGAGAAAAGGACATCGTAAGTTCTGCCGGATACTGAATAGTAATACTCGGTTGGATGACGTGCTGCACCGACACCCTTCGTGACCTTCGTGTCCTTCGTGTTCAACCCCAGTTTTTGGCTGTTCTCCGTGACTCCGTGCCTCCGAGGCGAAAACCTTCCTCAATTGACCCATATTTTCAGCGCCGGATATAATGACGTGAGTTGTCCCGAGCGGGAGTAACTCAGTGGTAGAGTGCGACCTTGCCAAGGTCGAAGTCGCGGGTTCAACTCCCGTCTCCCGCTCCAGATATCTTGCCTGATCCGTCCGCCCTCGCTGTCCGCGAGGGTTTTCGGTGTATGGCAAGTCAGCTCTCGGTGACATCAGGGGCGCGGTACCCAAGTGGTAAGGGAGAGGTCTGCAAAACCTTTACGCGTCGGTTCGATTCCGACCCGCGCCTCCATCATTTTACCCGCATTAAACCTAGCTATCTCGTTGTACCTCAACGAATTGTGTTAAAATTGCGCTAGTAACTCAGAAAGTTTTCCTCCCCGGAAACCGAGAAGCGCATGACCCGCGTCGTACCCGCCACCGCAATCCCTGTCGTAACCATCTTTGTCAGGCACGCTGCCGACTGTCCCCGGAAGGGAGATGAGTTCTACAAGAACTGCAAGTGCCGGAAGCACCTTCGCTGGTCGTACAGCGGTAAGCAGTACCGCTCGTCGGCGAAGACCCGCGCTTGGGTAGTAGCCGAGCAAGCCAGGAAGAGGGTCGAGGCTCAGTTTGAGGCCGTCGCCTCAGGGCAGGCCATCACCGCCGTAAGCCTCGAAGCGGAATCGCGAAAAACCATCGAGCGGGCCATTCAACTTTTCACCAGTGACAAACGCTCTCAGGGCATGAACGCGGACGTGCTGAAAAAGTACGACCGTGAGTTGGGACGCTTCAATGACTTTATGGGCCAGCGTTCCAAGTTCTTCCCGAACGAAATCACGCTTGAGGACTTGACGGAGTTTCGCTCGGCATGGAAAGAGATTTACCCGTCATCGACCACTCGCCAAAAAGTGCAAGAGCGTCTGCGTGGATTCATGAGGTACTGCTACGAGGCACAATGGATGGACAGGGTGCCCAAGCTCTCTGCCATCAAGGTCGATGAGCCGCCGACCATGCCGCTGACTGACGTTGAGTATGCAAAGCTGTTGGCGAAGATTCCCGACGAGTTCAAGGACGCAACCAAGGCCAGACGAGTTCACGCGCTGGTGCAACTCATGCGTCATTCAGGGTTGTCAATCCGCGACGCCGTGACGCTGGAACGCGACGAAATCCAGAAGGATGCAAAGAAAAAGCTCTACCGCATTGTTACCAACCGGCAGAAGACAGGAACACACGTCTCCGTGCCCATCCCTGATGACGTGGCTGCCGAAGTTCTAGCCGCATTGAATGGAAATCCTCGGTACGTGTTTTGGAATACAGGCACGGGCAAGGAACAAAGCGCAGTCACGAACTGGCAGCATGACTTGAGAACGCTGTTTCGCGCTGCCGGATTTCCTGAAGGCCACCCGCACCAACTGCGGGACACGTTCGCCGTGTCTCTGCTGGCAAAGGGAGTGCCGCTACAGGAAGTGTCAAAGCTGCTCGGACACGAGAGCATCAAGACGACCGAGAAGTCGTATGCGAAGTGGGAACAGACAAGACAAGACCGACTCGACACGTTCGTCGTAGCGACATGGAAGGTCAAGAAGAAGAAAGGTTAGAACTTGTTCGCGAAGGTCTGTATGAGTTCTCCATCGGCATCGAAAGTTCTTGCACGGACTTCCACTTTTGGAACGCCCATGTAGGAGAAACTCGTTTCATCTGTGAAGACTATTTCGAGACAGGCCACGCCTTCATCCATCCGAGACGTGGCCGTTTTAATTGTTTTGCCCTTCAATTCGTCGAGAGTCGCCATTCGGAGATTGTAGCCCTGCGACTTCATTGAATGCCGTTCGCGATGATGAACTTGTTCAGAACCGAGCGCGGGATTCTGAGGACTCGATGACGCCGCTTAGAGCGGGTTTCCTCACTCCCCAAATCGAGAACGCCGGAAACCTTTTCAAACTTACGAATGACAGTGTCGGTGGACACGCGAAGATGTGACGCGACTTCTGCCACAGTCAGGAACTCTGGGAGTGTCTGCCCGGAATGGGCAGGCATGATGCTGGATTGAGTAATCATTATCAGAACAACTGGTGGGCAGAAACAGAAAGAACGGGTGCGCTCCGTGAAAGGGCACACCCGATTCTAGAGGCGAAATGTTTTCGTCGTTCTCTGTCCCGCTTTGGTTGTTGACTAAACCGAAGCAGGACGCTTGGTGAATGGTTGGAAGTACTCGTGAGTGGAACCCGCCACGTCGATGATGTTTCTGCGCAGCAGTTCGTGGTACATGGCGCGATGGAGTTCTGTCATGTGTTCTTTGAACCGGCTCACTGCCTTCTGCTGCGTGCACCGACCTTCGGTGTAGACGAGTTGGAAGAGGGCTACCGCCATAGCGGACAGGTTCAGACTTCGGCAAGCAATCTCTATATCGACGAAGAACTCAATGAACTGCGCTCGACAAAAGTAGCCGTTCCGATTCTGAGAACCGCTGGAATTGCCGAGCTTAGTTCCCCGCATGAAGCGGCTGGCGTTTGCGAGAAATCGCTTAGCCGCGTAGAAGGACAGGACGTTCGCACCGATTCGGGCTTCGTTTTTCTGAATTGCCCTAAGAACTTTGCGCGTGTCGTGCGGGTCAATTCCAGCATCGAAGCGGTGAAGCTCCTCGACGGAGGCCAAAGTCTCTTTCTTAGTGACCGCCGCGCGGCTCTCACGCTCGAACGCTGCACGCTCGGCGTGCCTCGTGGTGCGTCGCTCTGCCGCCGTGGTGTAGGTCGGCTCGTCGCCGTCTAAAGGGGCAGCCGCGCCGTCGTCCGGCGTAATGATTTGAAAGCCGTCAGCGTAGAACTCGGGGTTGAACTGCTGGTCGGCCTCCGCGAAATCGTCGGTGTGCCGGACCTGAACGCCGAGGTCTTCCAGCGTAGAGTCGATAACCGGTTCGTCGATTGCGACAGCAGGTCCGTCGTAGTCATGCTTTGAAAAGGTCTTACCCACTATATGTTTCTCCGTATGACGTGGACTCACACCCCGCTTCCCGAATGGGGAAGCAGGGCAGGGTCTTTATTCAGTTGTTGTCTAAACCGAAGCCGCTTGGGATTAAGCGAAGTGCAGCATCTTGATTGCGGAATCGCTCGTGCTCAGCACCCCGTATTGGAGGTCGCTGCGCTTTCGAGCGATGACGCCAGTTGAGGCTTGGTCGGCGTACCGCGTCGTAAGAACCTGCAACTCGATGCCCGGAACGTGGCGCATCATGAGGTAGCTGAAGTCACCGAACAGAATCGGATTCTTCGTGGTCGCAATGTTGTCGGCGTAGTCCGAGAAGTAAACCGGGAAGCCTTCGAGCGTCACTCGCCCTTGTTCGTCGCGTTTCATCTCATACACAAACTTTCCCTGCGTGTCTTTCAAGGAAGTGATGCTCTTCGCCGTGGTGCTATTCATCAGGAATGCAGCCTTGCTCGACGCGCGATAAGAAGCATTCACTGAATAAATCAGGTTGTGAACGTCGTCCGCTGCGATTGCGCCAGCACCGGCAGCCACAGCCGCGCTGCTGTTCGCCGTAAGGGTCGTCAACAATGAAGCGAGGAAAGTTTTATTCTGGATACGTGACAAACGACCAGCGAGCGACTTCTGCAACACCTGTTCCGCTGACCCGAAGGACGCGATGTCTTGAATGAGTTCGTTGCTGACGAGCACGATTCCAGAATTGAACGAGGTCGCGCTCATCGACACCTGACCGAGTACGAGGTCAGCTTCGGTCGCTGCGCTGTTTTCCCCTGTCACGTACCCGACGTTCGCGGTGTCGTCTGTCGCTGGCAATTTTCTGGGATTTCCAGAACTCGTCTGTATATCCGTGAGCAGGGGTGAACTCGCGAACAGCGGGCCGCTGGCCAGTTGCATGAGCACCATTTCCTTCTCGAACTGCTGCGGTACAAAGTACCCGCCTTGGTTTCCCGTTCCGGCGTTCATCGCGCTACGGACTTCGCCTTTGAGGACGCTGCGAATTTCTTGGGTAATGGCCGAACGCTTTGCGCCGTCGATGAAGACCTGTTGCGTGCCTTCGCTTCTCAGCTTGCTGTTGAGGGTTTCCACGCGAGCACGGTCTTCTTGCTCTTCGGTCGCAACATTTGCAAGCAGGGATGCGAGGTCGGTCGCCCTTCGCAATTCTTCGTTGATGAGGTCGATTTCTTTTAATTGGTCGTCCCACCTGGCCCGTTGGACAGCCGTCTTCGTCGGATTCTGAACGGTTTCTTCGCAACTACGGAGCAGACGGCTTTTCTTGGCGCGTAGCTCTTCAATTCTTGGTTGTAAATTCATACCTGTTGTTATTCCTTTTCTGGGTACACCTTTGGTTAGGGTTGTGGTGGGCACACTTCGACTGGTCTGCGCGTGCGCAGTTGTTTTGCAGACAGGTCGGCGGGTGTTTTTAGGCGATGAGCATTCGCGGGAACGTCAGCGTCTTGCTCGTTTCTTTCTTTTCAGCGAGTCTCTCGCATCCTTAGCGAGAACCCTTTTGAGCTTTGTCTTCATGCGCTTTACTTCGGCGGCGCAAACCATCATCAAGTACCATGTCCGCCAACGGTCGTGGTCGCTCGCGTCTCGCGTTCGGCGAATCGCTCGGCAGACTGAAGTCGTGTCCGACAAATCAGGGGTCTTCGTCCAACCATCACCCTTTGGCACATCGAAAGTAGGGTGCGCTCCCTGCTTCGGCATTACCTTCTCGTGGCCGTAGTCGAGAGCTTTCCTCAACATTGGGTCACGTTGTTCATGTGGTCGAGCGCCGCGTTGCGGTGTTCGTCTATGCGCCTAAGTTCATCGCGGTCGTAACGGTCATAGAATCCGCACGCTTCACCCTCGGCGACGATGCGCCGGATTCGTTCTTGCTGTTCGGGAGTGTGATGTGTCTTCCCGATTCGGTCGCGATTTGCGGTGTACCCAAATTCGTCGTTGCTCTTGTGGGCATAGCTGATGAACGGTGTCGCGATGCAGGCCCATTCCCATTCGTTGAGCAGCTTCTTCAGAGATTCGCAGTCGGCCTCGGCGAGCGTGATTTCACCCGCGTCGTGCTTCTGCACCATCCCCTCGGCTTCGGCAATGTCCTCGTGCGTTGTCTTCTTCATTTTTATCGTCCTATCGTTCCGCTGCGGAGCCTGTCCAGCAAACTGCCCGATTCGGGCTTCTCGGCAGCAGGCTTGATGCGCTCGCGGCTGCGAGGCGTCAGTCCCAACTCTACGAGTGACTGGCGGATTACTTTCTCGGTGTCCTGCACGAGCTTGATTGCCGGGTTGGGCTTCGTGACTTCATGGGCCTGTCCGTTCGAGTCGAGCCGCGTTACGGTGACCTCTAGTCCTTTTTCATCGAGCGCCTTCAATCCGGCTTGGTATCTTGCGACGCTTTCCGCGTAGATGGTTATCACCATGCCGTCTGCCGCCGTGATGCTGCCGCGTTGCTCAAGCAGCGGGATGATACGGTCCCATTCCTCTGAAGCAGCGGCAGACAACCATGCTGGCTTCTGCGGCGTGCCCTGCTCGTCGTTGGCTTGTGCCGGTTCCGTTCGCGGTGTTGGCCGGGTTCCACGGAGCTTATGCAAATCGTCGGATAGTCGGGGATTACTCATAAGAATTGTTACTTTTCTCTGACAAAGGTGAGCTTTACTAAACCAAAGCAGGTTAGGTATAAGAAACAGGTTTTCATTTCCAACCCGGAGCACACAAAATAACGTGGCACGGCGGTCTACATCTGCCGAATGATAGAAAACGACATAGCCACTACCCTTTTTCGTTCCCATTATGGCACCGGCATTGACTCTACCTAAGCTGCTTTGCTTTGGTGTCGCTCCGGTGTGTGGTCTTACGTGCGGGTGTGGCGTCGTGTGGTGCGTCTGATGATGCCAGCGAATCCGAGCCGGTGGGCCTCCGCTGCAAGCTCGTTGAGTGCGGGGTCGGCGTACCTGATGAACGTATGACCTCTGAGGTTGAGCTTCTTCTCCAGAGCGTTGACCGTCTTGCTCCACTGTTCGAGCGTCAAGCCTGCGATGGTTGGTGCCTTACTCACGGGTGATACCGTCCCAGCCGTCTGTGAGGAATAGGGCTTTGTCTCGGGGTGCGGCTGCGAACGGCAATCGCGGCAGAAACCAGCGCCGCCATCCCAATAGACCACTGTAGAACTCAATGCTCTGTCGGCATCGTTCACATCTGGCAACTATGTGCCGGTCGTTAGTGCTGTCCAATAGAATCTGCCGAAAAGTGCTGTCGCAGGTGAAGCCGATGTTTCCATTGCCGCGCAGGCTGCTAAAGAGGAACCATTCGTGGCGCTGTGCGTTGCTACTCATGTCCTTGGTTCCTTTGTCTTCTCGTAATCTATGTTGGCACCGGGTTACGTGGGGATTGTTGCGCCGCTACGCGCCCGGTGCTCTTGCTCATTAGCCTTTGAGCAAACCAATGTCGTGTTGTGGTGGGTCGGCGCACTCTTATGGAAGGAAAGTGCGCCGAAACCCAACGCGGTCGCAGGCTTTCCAAGAAAGCGACCCGTTCCACTGAAAGCCGAAAACAGTCAGTGGAAAACTTTGACCGCCGCCGCTGAGTCTGGAAACTCGACGGCGACGGTTGCGAACCAACACCAAATGCCTGAGCACCCGCCAAGATGAGGCATTCAGTGCAATCGTCGCAAACTTGCAAAATTAAAAATGCCGTCGCCGCATCAGTTCAGTGAAGCGACGAACGGCTCCCATGCCCAAAGCAAGCGGTACAACCACGCGCTTGTGTCCCGGAAAGCAAAAGACCGAAACGGCAACGTTCTTCTTGCGAAGACACTGCTAAGGGTTTGGAAATATGTGGGGCTTGTCACGTGTTCCGTGAAGCCCCGTGTCCGGCGCAGACGCCTTGCACGGAATACCGTGAAGACTACCGGCCCAAAACTTGTTGGAGTAGCTCAGACTCAAGGTTCTCTTGATGAGCACTTACTATCTTGCTTTTTCTTTATCTTTCTATCACTATGTCTACCATCTCACGGAAAAGGCGGAATGCAAGTTAGCCCGGAACGAAACCGGCTCATTTTACGTGTAAGTCATAGTCACTCATAGAGTTACATTGAGTTAAAGTATTTTCACTTTGCTGGTTCTCGTTTTAGTGCCGGTCGCTGAGCGCCGCGCTTGCGTTTGCGTCTGTCTCTTGTTTGGTTCTAGCACGCACAATCTCAGCGAGCCGCTTGACCGCCTCAGCACATTCCCGGTTTTCTTCGGCAATCTCTCGGCGACTCAGGCCGTCGCGACAAAGCGGCGCGTCCGGTTCGGGCTTCTCGTTACTCAGGCGAAGCAGTGCTTTCTCGTGGTCGGCTTTGTTCCTTTCGGCTTTGTTCCTTACGCCGGTGCGCATGGCTGCGAGATAGCTTTCATAGGCCCGCTGGCTGAACGCGGTCACTGAGTCACCTTCGGTTCGCGGCTGGCCGAACGAAGCAGAAGTTGCATGTCTTGTTGCTCGCGTTCTTCGATGTTGATTGCGCTTGCGCGATTTCTGTCTATTCGCTTGCCTATGGCGCTGCTCTGATGCTGGTTCTTGTTCATAGTTGTTTCATCCTTCTCTCGCTCTCTTTGCTTCGGTGGCTGCTCACAAAACACGGGGAGACATCCGGCTCACTGTTGGTTGTTTGGCTGCTTCTCGCCACTGGTTACGGACATACTGCCTCATGTGGTTGTCAGGATGCGTAGGCTATAGCTTCGTATTCTGATAGGTCGCTAGGCTACAGTCGTGATGTGAACATCTGGATAGGCAGGGACTTACTGGGTTGTCATGTACTCGCTGGGTATAAGCTGGGGTTAGCTGGAGGCATCCATACTACTAGCTATATATTGACCTGCCCTTACAACGTAGTTTACCGCGTGATTTGTGGAACGCAACTTTGCGAGTGCGCCTCTTTCCCACTTACAAGTCATGCCATGCTTGTAACTGTACACAACTAATACAGTTACAAACCACTCAGCACGGCTAAGTTATTTGTGTGGCTTGCTACCAGAGAACAAAGGGACCGTGTTTTCAGGAAACGCAATGGTCGCGCACCCGCATAAACATTGGGAATCTGCGTTTTGCACAAGGCTGTAAAGCCGCCAAACGCGAGCACACAATCAAAATGAAACCTTATCCTCAGCTTTTTTCCCCGCGTCGCTAGGCTCGACTTCAGTACTCTTTTTCACGTCGCTAAATTGTCGATGCCCCCTCGCCCCATGCCGACCGCGAAGGTCGCGTCTAGACAGCTAAAGCATCTGTCAGAACCGTCCCGATAGCACGGAATCGCGTCGCTTCATTCGCGGCAAGGAGCTTCATGCGGTGCTCAGGTGATAGCTGACGTTTCCGCCTGCCCTGTACAGCCTCGATAGCGACGGCAGCCTGCGTTTCATTGCTGGCGTCAAATGAGAACGCGCCTTCGGAGTCGCCATCCTGCAACAGGACCATTTCGGCAGCGAGGCAGCGGCTTCGCACGAAGGCCCATTTGCGGGTTCGTGGTTTGCCGCTTGGTATGAACATGACAGCAAGCTCGGTGCCGCTGTGCTGGTAGATGTCGCCGAGCTTTCCGAGAACGTTGTCGGTGCCGTCGTCGGCATGACGCTTGAGCACGAGGCGGTACTTCGTCGCAAAGTCTGAAATATTCATGAGAAGAGTCCTTGGCTTGGAGAGTCCAACCAACGAAACGGAGGCGCACAAATCGCGTTGCCTTCGGAGCCTTGGTTGTTTGGGTCGTACTTATCAGGACTTTGGCCCGGTGGTGGGTGCCGCTATCGGCTCACCGAGCCATCAACTAAAGGAAGTCTAGCAGTGTTCATGACCCATGTCAACGTCAAAATTCCCGTTGCGGGAACCAAAGCGGCTTAGCTAAAGTCAAGATGCGGCGTCGCGTGTGCTGATTCATTGGCTGTTTGTGGTGTCATCTTCTCTGACTTCATCGGTTGTTTCTTCATCTTCCGTTACCTTGTCCAACGATTCGGACACGTCATACCACCGTGGGGTGTCATCGCCGGAACAGCGGACGCTTGAAGGGCATCTTCTCTCCGCCATCACCGAACGCCAACCAGTCGTAAATCTCTTGAGCTGTCCTCAAATCCGCACCCTCGCTCAGTCTCTTCTTGACGAGTCTGCCCACTTTGCGCCGTTGGTTGCGATTGCCGACTGTCCCTACCACAAAGCCAGTCATCGAGAGCGTTGCGTCGTCTAATGGAACATCCATTTCGAGCAGCGCACCGGCAAGGATGCTGGCTGCGCCGAATCCCACTCTGGCAATTACATCTAGTCCTTTGTTTTGCAAATTATCGCGATGGTTCTTCGTTGTTTTCTGCGCGTGTGGCGACCTAGGCATTAGTCGAAGACCTCCGTATCTCACAGTGACTAACCCTAGCGCAAAATTGAAAACGCAGGCCACTGAGTTGAGTTCTGCACTGTCTCAGTTCTGATTCGGGAAACACCTTAGTAACTGAGACGGTTGTGATTCTTGATCGCAGTTCTTGTTATATGGTTGATGGAAGCGTTACCACGTCACGCTTTGTCTATGACCGACCTTGTTCGGATGCCTTTACCACCGGAGATAGTGGAAGAGGACACTCTCTTTTACTATCGCAGCCTCACAGTGAAGGAACTGGAAGAGGCCGTTCGGCAGACCTTGGGCAACGTAGAGAGCAGCGTTGTACGCACCACGAGCGAGATTCGTGCTCACCTAGTGCCCGCACTCATGGTGTTGCGGGACAAAATTCCCCACGGCGATTGGCAGAAGTTCTTGCGCTCGGTGAACATCAAGCCTGTAACTTTTCGGCAGTGGCGTCACCGGGTGCGGTTCGCAACTAAGGAAGCAGAATACTTGATTAGTGGACGACCTCTGTTGCAAAGGGGCAAGCGAGACGTGCCCGAGTCCGTCGCCCAAGAATTTATGAAAGCAGGGGAGCGGCTTGCCCAAGCGGTCACGAGCAAAGACCCATACGCGGAGAAACTCGCTAGAGATTATCTCGATGCCTATGCCGAGGCGAGTTGAATGCAGGTTTCTTTTGAATGCCGCTGCCCCGTTCGTGTTTAATTCCGACGCGAGCAACCCAACGGCAGCACCGGGTTGCGTTGCGCTCGCATCGCAGCAGCGCAGAGAGCACGATGGGCAAGGGTGAAGACGGGAAAGAAGAAATAATAGGGGATGCAGTTTTGAAATCTGAGACTATCGCTTTGGTAGTCCGATTGTGACATCATTCTCCGCATGGGAAAGTTCTTAAAAGGAAGCCCAGCAGCAATCGAAGCCGCAGAACTCAAGTTGCAGGCTGAAGCAACAAGGAAAAAGCATAAAGCCAGACGCGAGTTTACAAAGGATTTGGTTAAGGCAGTCGCAGAAAAGCGCGAATCCCAGAAGTTGCCAGCCGACAGAGCCGCTGATGAGGGACGCAAGAAACTCCAAAGTTGAACCCGTTGCGCTGTTGGCTACAATAAATGCGTGAGCAACCAGCGAAAATTGGAGTTCGTAGAACGTCCCTTGTTCGCTGGATGGGCCTGCTCTAATTGCGGCTGGGTCTTCGTGATTCCCGACGACATCCAAGGACAAACCCTCGACGGCGTCGTCCGCAAATTTGAAACCCTCAGAAATGCGGCTTTCGCATCCCACGTGTGTTCGCAGCACCAAAAGAGAAACACATCCAGCACTGTTCAAAATTGAACAGACTCCTCCCCTGCGCACAGCTTAAATTCAGCGTCGTGGACAGAACCCCTCCCGAAAGGCCCAAGGACAGCCTACACACACAAACGAATTTAGGTGACAAACAAACGAAGCCGCCTTCGCTTTTGTAACATCCAGAGCTGTTCAATTGTGCTCAGACTGCCTGTTGAGCAATCCCTACACTTAAGGAACAACCTCCGCCAATCGCCACTGACGGTCATTGAAAAGACAGGTGACGTGTCATGATATCCAGAATCACCCGGTGTCCTAAGTGTCTCGGACTCGGCAGAGTGCCGTTTGCGAAGGTCTGCCCTACGTGCAAAGGGACGGGAACCGTTGACGCGGGAGCGCAGGCGAACCCTCCACCGGCTCCGTACTCGCTTTGGTTAAATTCTCGGTGAACGGCTGGTTCGCACGGTGGTACATAACCCTGCGGTCAGCAAACGGCAGGCGTCGCAGACGGCACATGAGCGCCGAGGCTCTCTCTGCGCTGCCGCAATGCGTGCCCTTTCACGTTGGGCAAGGGTGAAGGCGGGAAAGAAGAAATGAGCACGAAGCGATGCCCAGTCACGGCTCAATAATTCTGACGGCAAGATTATCAAACCGTCCCGCAATGAAACACAGCGTGTCACGCGGTTCGGATTGACCACTACGCTGTGCGGGTTGATTGAATCCACTGAATCATGGCCGCGATGTCATGTGCCCAGAACAGCGTCAAACCGCGTTCTTGCGCACTGATGAGATTTTTCATCTTGTAGACACCGCTCAAAACGGCGGTGGGCACCGTACTCGCTCGGCCAAACTCCCGTATCCACTCTTCTGCTTTTGCAGCAGCGTCGTTGTTGAGACGCTTGATTGAGTTCGTGGATGAGTTCGACACTTTGCATTCAACAGCCATGACCCGGTGGTCATAAAGGCCGATGATAAAGTCTGCTTTTCGCATGCCCAGATAGCTCTCGCGGCAAAACTCCCCCGGTGCAGGTGCAAGATTCAGCGTTTCCACTTTCCGGGTGGGTATCTTCTTCAGTTGCGCTTCGATGAGAGCTTCTTCGACAAGAGTCTCTTGCTTTTCTTTGCTTTCGTTGCGACGTTGGGTACTCGTGCGACTCGTTGCGATGAGTGCTGCTGATGCGATTACCGCAGCGGCCCGCTCGGCTTCCGTGGGTTCACGATTCTCAGCGACCCAAGGAAATCTTCGCCTGTCCAGACCTACTTTGATTACTTCAATGATGCGACGCACCATGTCAGGGTTCTTACGAAGTCGGCTCGCTGTGAGAACAGCTTCCGAAAGCACCTTCAAATCGTCTTCAGAGACAGGTGGGCCAGCAAGGTATCGGAATGCTTCTATGAGCTTGGGGTTTGTGATTACGTCGAGTGCACTGTCGTCGAGCTTTGAAAGGTCGATGGTTGTCTCAAGCAGGTCTTCGACGTGGCCTTGCTGCTCATCGAAGGCTTCCAAGTATTGTTCGAGCGGTTCCTGCATCCGCTCTTGACGAAACATCTCCTGTGCTGTCGCACGCTGTTTATTGAGTTCGTCTTCCGGCCAGCGGGGTAGTGCAATCATCAGCCTGTCGCAGCGGTGGCCTTTAGGATGTCAGGAGAAGGCACGATGAGCCGTTCCATCTCTCGTGGTTCAAACTTAGTCAGACCGCCTGCGTAGGTTCGACCATCTCGCACCGACACTGCTCGTGACAAGTACCTTGCAAGGTTATTCAGAATCTCCGATGTAAATGCTTCTCGCGGGTAAAGACCGTGCGCGATGTTCAGGTGACGAGCTTCCGCGAGATTGCGCACGAACGCGGGTGGTCTACGCGCCATGTAGGTCGCGAGAATAGGAGCAGGAGAACGCAGACCGACAGACCACCATGCCTTTCTAGTCCGTGCAATGTAGCCAGCCGCTGCCCCAACCTTCTTCGCGTACCGCAAGAATCGGTCAACTGATTTGCGTTCGTCGTGAGGAAGCTCGTCCAGATCGGCGGGCAGGTCTATCACATCTCGAAGAAGAGAAGCGTCGGACAAGACACCGTCTGCTTTGAATAGTTCTCGCGCTCGCGTGACAGTGCGAAACAGAACACTAACGGGCAGGTCGTCGCTGTGTGTGCCCGCAATCCAGACGCGATTTGCACCTGTCACCTGACCGCGATGCACCCGGCATAACTCGCCAAGCTCAACGTGACCTTCAGGCGTCACCCGCTGAATGCGCGTCAGATGTGACCAGCGATTTTCAGACTCTAATCGACCGCGATGAAGCAATTTGCCGCCGCTCAAGTCGCCCAGTGCCTTCGAGTCAGCAATGCGAGCAACGCGAATGCGTGTCGGTCGGGAGCCGACAGCAAAGGTCGAGATAGCAGCAGTCGTGGCAGCGTCCTCGAAGGGCTGCGCTGTGGGTTCGATGACGGTCAGCGATTGCCCACCAAGCTCGTTTAGGAACAACTCGCGCACCGTGCGACCGTAGTTCACGTCGAGCCACTCTGCCGCTGTGATGAATACGCCGAAGTCACCGGGCCGTGCTGCAAGAGCAGTCGCTAAAAAGAAGTACACGTGCAGTCCAGAGAGCTGACTGGCGTCGTATCCCAAACTCTTCGCAGCATTCGTCAGCCAATGTTTCGAGTTGGCGTCGATTTGATGGTGACGCACATAAGGCGGATTGCCCACATAAAGAGTCGCGCCGTTTGTTGCGGGCAGAACAATAGAGCGGTAGTTGCGAACGAGCACCGCAGAGCGTCCAGCAAACCCACAGGCCGCAAGGTTCGCTCGCGCAATTGACGCGGGCAGCGGGTCAAGCTCAATGCCGACGAGTTCTGCCCTTTGGAAACGACGACCAGCGGCGACCAAGAAGCGACCAGAACCCGCACCCGGTTCAACGATACGGACAGGTTCGACACGGTGAGCCTTGGCCCAGCGCAGCATAGAAGCGACGATGGTGCTTGGGGTGTAGGTGGCACCGACACTGCGTCGAGTTTCCGGTGAGCGCAGGCGACAGAATGCAGACCCTAGCGGGTCGAATCCATTTCTGATGCTGGTGGTTAGTTGCGCGACGCGGTCGGTCGCAATCGGCTGTGCTTTGGATGCAAGTCGCTCTTCCTGCCACGACCAACCAGAGACGGTGCGTGCGCCTAACGCGACAGCGGCACTGATTAGGTCAGTCTCATTCCGTAACCAGTTAGCAGTCATCTCGCTTGGGGAAAATCGCAGAGAGCAGTTTCTGTCTGTGTGGGCAGAATACCGTAAGCAAGAGAGCAGCACCACACGATTTTCACTGAATCGAGTTAGAACTTTTGCCGAGCAGGTCGGCAAGCTCCATCACCATCTGCTCTGGTGGAGCATTTTGGTTCAAGTTAAGCGTGAAGAATCGGTCGCCAAACCTTTTCGCTGATTCGTCGTCGCGGTGCTCATAGTCGAGCACGACCGCCCAGATGTCGAACCCTACAGCCTTCGACCATGCTTCTTCGACCGTCCGGGCCGAAACGACAAGGAAACCCGCAGCCTTGAGAGCGTTCCTGCGCTGGGTTAGTCGTTCTTCATCGGAACAAACTAAGAGGATGACCACTGGCAGAGTGTCCCGTGCTCGGAATTACATGTCACCAGAACTTCGGGGTTCAATCTATAGACTCACTGAGGCTCGAAATCATCATGTTCTTCGTCGCCGACCTCGAAAGGATTTTCTTCCTGAGCCAGTACTGTTCTGCCCGCACAAAGAGCTAGTCTGCAAGTGCCACCCTTCGTCTTAATGCGAGCCGCTGATGCAATCAGGTGTGCTCCTGTAGTTCGCACGTCATCCACCAGGATTACCCTGCCGACGGGTAGTTTTTCTGTGACGACTAGATTGTCATAGAGAATCTGTGGGTCGCGCGTGCCGCCTTTCGAGCTTGGAGTCATTTCGATTTTCCAGCGCAAGCCATCCCACACCTTCATCCTCTTGACGCGACTTGCAATTGCCTCGGCCAGTCTGAGAGTGCGCGGCAGCTTGCGGTTCTTTGTGGTGCAATCGCTATTGGGAACAGGGACAAGAAGTGATGCCAAGGTGGGGTGCTCTGTCAAATACTTCGCAGCCATCTCACCAAACCATCCAATTGAATCGTCGGCGTTGGATTCGCTTAGATACCGCGAATTACCGCAAACTGGAACCCAAGCGTAACCGTTCACATGTTTGCCTTTTACAGCCTTCACGAACTTCTGTGCGTTCCAGTCTTCTCCTCTCCACTGTTCATCGGTTCGAGTCAGATAGGCCGCGAATGAAATTACTTTGAGCGCCATTCTGGGGATGCCGCTCCGATGGCTCGAAGTACATCCTCAGTCGCCACGAGAGTCTTGACCGTAGGCTCCGGCAGAAACCTTTTCGGCCATTGGAGGGTCGGGTCATCCACGACGTTCTTCGCGATGAAGAGAACTCGACCCAGCCGCACACACTCCGCAGCTTGGTGAAGCGTTCCCGAAGTGTCACCTGCCTCGATGATTGCCGTCGCGTCTGAGAGTGCAGCCATCAATTTGTTTCGTTCGGGGAAGTTGCTGGGAAACACACGCTCGCCGGGTGCGAATTGGGACACGAGCAGGTGCTCACGGTAAATGCGTTCTTGGAGAGCCTTGTTCTCGGCTGGATAAGCCTTGTCAATCGGCGTCCCAATCACGGCTACGACTCTGCCACCTGCCTCAATTGCAGCAGTCAGAGCTTCTGTGTCTACTCCTTTTGCCAACCCCGAGACGACCACGACGCCAGCAAGAGCTAGTTCGCGGGCGAGGCGGCGTGAACGAGCGCGACCGTCCGCTGAAACTTCGCGAGTTCCGACGATGGCAACGCACTTCTGCGCGACGAGCGATGTGTCGCCGACGCACCAAAGCTCATCTTTCGACTCTAGCCGTTCCTGTTGCGACGGAACGACCGTGCGGACGCCAGAAAGTAGAGATTTTAGGCTTGTGATTTGGACGAGTTCAGAAGAGGGAGGGGTGTATCGTCCCCCAACTCGCTTAGAGCGATGTGTGCTTCTCGGTGTCGATGGTCTATCCAGTCTTTGCAGGTGGTGCATTGCCTTCCTGCGGATAATCTAGCCAGAGAGCTTTCAACGCAAGGCTACCACGGATGGATTCTTGTGGGGACGAATTTTTTGTTTCGTGCTGAGTGAACTAGATGGTCGCTGCAAGAAGGCAGGAATGCGCGTGAGTCCTGAAGAGCACAAAGGGACTCAGAACGATGAACCCGCAATCGTTACTGAATTTTTGGTGGTATGAACCCCAGACGGAAGTCGATAAAGCACCACTGAAGTTTCGTGGCGAGTCGATGACGGGCGATCAAAAAACAAACCGTTGACACTCCCCATTCGCGTGAGTACGCTCTACGGCCAAGAGAGAGGGCTGGAAGTGATCTTGAATTATGAAAAAGACGGCGTTCCGCTCAAGACCATCTTCGGTGTGGCAGCGGACAAAATTGGGAAAGCTATGTTGGTTGCCATCTGCGCTCCGTCGATTGCAATTGCGTACTATCTGACGACGAAATTCGCCGAACCAACGACGCACACTGAATTTACAAACGGACAGCTAGTGAAGGTGACCGTGCATCCGGGTTCCGAAGCTGCATTCATTCCAATCGTTGTGGGATTGGCAACTTTTTTCCTTCTGTGTTTTGTGGTCGGAGGCAGCTTGAAGCTGTACCTTCGGAGTATTGGGTACAGGCAGATTCCACCGAAGTACTACGCTCGTCCCGGTTCCCGTGGGTTCTACAGATAGTCCATTTTGGGATTCCGACACCCCTTGCCGAACCCAAGACGAAATGCAGTTGGTTTTTTGTGCTGATTTGTGTTTGCACCCTGCGGGGAGTGCGTTTAACGCGTTCGGCGCGTCCTGAAGAATCAGTAAGTTACGTGTTTTCAATCTGGTACAGGTGTTCGATTCCGACCCGCGCCTCCATCATTCGCTCCGGTCGACCATGGCCCCAAGCTAACCGCGATAGTCCAATTTCCAATTCACTCGGAACTCGAATTGAGTGCTCTGCTCCGGGCCTATCGCCTTCAGGGTCAAGCGTGCGCGACGATCAGCGTTTCCGGACTTGGCGTGAGCACGTGCTCCTCACTGCGCTGAAACCCCGCATTGCGGAACATTTGTTCGAACTCCTTAAACGTGTAAGCGTCGCCGGCATCCGTGGTTCCGAGCATCATCATGCTGAACGTGGCGGCCGCCGGCGGTGAGACGCGGTCCGGGTTGGGAACAAATTCGAGGGTGGCGACGAGTCCTCCTGGGTTGAGAGAAGCACGGACCTTGCGCAGCAACGATTCGCAAACCGGCGGATCGAAGTGATGCAGAAAATTCGTGAGCAGGACGAGATCGTAGCCTGAGCCGAAATCGGTCTCGAAAGCGCTACCCGGCAGAGCTTGCACTCGGCCTTTTACGCCGCGCGCCGCCGCATTCTCCATCGCCACCGCAAGCACCTTGGCCCAATCGAGCGCCGTGATCTGCGCGGTTGGGTGCTTCTGTGCGATCTTGATCCCAAACAGGCCATGTCCCGCGGCAATGTCGAGTACTCGTCCCGATGCGGGAAGCATGGGCGAGAGAATCTCCGCCATTAATTGCGAAGGCAGCTCCAT
>Ga0207103_10059_pt1 | contig 31697 bp, 28 predicted proteins | sample Alteio_BWMinHeat_81_FD_153546 | JGI IMG/M metagenome (GOLD analysis project Ga0207103, IMG submission 153546) | Enriched cells from forest soil in Barre Woods Harvard Forest LTER site, Petersham, Massachusetts, United States -... | ecosystem: Environmental > Terrestrial > Soil > Temperate forest >...
CTGGCACTCACACGAAACCCGGCTGGATCGGGAATCGAGTACGCATCAGTGGCTTTGAGGTTTGGAAGGTTTCAGAAGAGGGACTGATAGCCGAGTCAGAGGGCCACTTCGATGCTGCAGACTACCAGCGACAGCTTGACCGCAGAGCGGAGAGATGACGGCTGGACTGGTAGTGTTTATTACTTTGCTTGGCATCGCGCTTGTGGTGTTCTGGATTGAGCCGCTCGGAGTTTTGGGAGTGTTCGAGAAAGTTACGCCCAATATTATTTACCGGGTCAGAACGGAACGACCTCTCGTCGCACTTTCCTTTGATGATGGTCCGCACCCAGAGTTTACGCCGCAAGTCCTTGAGATTCTTATGCGGAGCGATGCCAGGGCGACGTTTTTTCTGATTGGCGAACGGGCGTTGCAGTATCCGGACGTGGTTTCGCGGATCCGAGCTGGCGGACATGAGGTCGGCAACCATTATTTCAGTAATGGCGCTACGCTGCTGGATTCGGACGCCGAGTTCGCAGTTAATCTTGAGAAGACCGAGAACGCGCTTGGGATGTCGACGAGGCGGAAGCTGTTTCGTCCGCCGGGTGGCTTGGCGTGGTCGAGGCAGTTGCGGATTGCGCGAGCGAAGGGGTACGCGTGCGTGCTGGGGTGCGCGTATCCTCACGATCCGATGCGGCCTCCGGTGTGGTACATCGAGTGGCTGATTGCAAAGAACCTACGCCCCGGGAGCATTGTCATACTTCACGACGGGATTTCGGATCCGAGGCGAAGCATCCAGGCTTTGCCGCATATTCTTTGCGCAGGACGTGAGAGAGGATTGCAGTTCGTCTCGATTGGGGAACTACTGCAAGCAAAACGGGAACAAACGGACAAAAAATGACAAGGTAGTGTTGGGAATTCGGCTGGCGTGAAAGGATTATGCGGGCGCAGGAAGAGCAAAGGGAGGGCCGGCGTGAAAAAGGGACTAGTGGCGTGGTTGGTGGTTTGCACGTTGGCAGCGGTGCCGGGGACGCTGCGGGCGCAGAAACCGGGCGAGGCGCAGTTGTGGCTGACGAATCGAGATAAGTCGGCGGTGTTTGAAGAGCAGAAGCCGCTTTTGAGGTTCACGAAGGCGAGTCACAAGCTTGCCAGTGAAATGCAGGAACCAACCATCGATATCGATGACCAGAAGAAATTTCAGAGTATTGACGGGTTTGGGTTTGCGTTGACGGGGGGTAGCGCGCAGCACCTTCTGCACATGGATACGGCGGCGAGAGCGGCGCTGCTCAGAGAGCTCTTTGCCGTGGATGGCAAGAGCATTGGTATCAGTTATTTGCGCATCAGTATTGGTGCGTCGGACCTGAATGATCATGTTTATTCATACGACGATCTGGCGGCAGGGGAGAGCGATTCTGAATTGGCCAAATTTAGTTTGGGGCCGGATCGCGCGGAGCTCATACCGATCTTGAAAGAGATATTGGCTATAAATCCACAGATGGAAATATTAGGGTCGCCGTGGTCGGCACCGGCGTGGATGAAGACGAATGGCGACGCGAAGGGTGGGAAGCTGAAGACAGAGTATTACGAGAGCTACGCAAGGTACTTTGTAAAATACATTCAGGAAATGAAAGCTTCGGGGATCAACGTTGCGGCTGTCACTATTCAGAATGAGCCGTTGAACGATAAAAATACGCCTAGCATGTTGATGCTCGCTGAGGAGCAGGCGCTATTCATCAAGGATCATCTCGGGCCGGCGTTTGCGGCGGGGGGAATACGGACGAAGATCATTCTTTACGATCACAACTGCGACGTTCCGGAGTACGCGATTTCGATTTTGAGTGATGCTGGTGCCAATCGATACGTGGATGGGTCGGGTTTTCATTTGTATGGCGGGGAGATTCAAGCGATGTCCGGAGTGCACAACGCGTTTCCTGCCAAAAATTTGTACTTCACGGAATACATGGCCGTTGAGCCCACGGAGAACGTACGAATCTCGATCGCGAAGCCTGTGGAAGGAACATTCATAGGGGCGCTGCAGAATTGGAGCAGGAATGTGCTGCTATGGAATCTGGCGGCTAATTCGAAGTTCGAACCTCATACGGATAATGGAGGGTGTTCGATTTGCCAGGGAGCGGTGACGATTGATGGAAATGAGGTCACGCGGAATCTGGCATATTATGCGATGGCGCATTTCTCGAAGTTTGTGAGGCCCGGATCGGTGCGCATTGCTTCGAGTGTGCCTGCGACGCTTCGGAATGTGGCGTTTAAAGTTCTCGGGAGCAAGACTGTGTTGATTGTGGTGAATGATGGTAGGTTGCCGCAGGAGTTCGCTGTTCGATACCACGGTAAGTCCTTCAAGACAAAATTGAACGAAGGAGCAGTGGGAACGTACGTGTGGTAGCCGCGTTTTAGAACAGCTGGCTCAATTCATGCCTGGGGACGACCGCCGGGCACGGAATGTGAGGGTCGCTTATGGGCTCCCGGATTATTCACGACATCGAGATTGGGGGACCAACTAGTTCCATACCATAGGCGCGGTAAATCTCCGCTTCATTGGCATAGTTGCCGGCATTGAAATGCTTCGCGTTGTCGCGGAAGAAAGCTTCCATCTTGTTGGCGGGCGCGAAGGCGATGAGTAGTTTGCCTGAGGTGTGACATTCGAATGCCCAGGCGTGAGGAACTTCACGCGGGGCGAGAATGGAATCCCCCGGTTTTAGATGGAAGCGCTCGGGCCCGACCTCAATGATGTAGTCTCCTTCGATCGCGTAGAACCACTCATCTTCGTTGTGATGTAAGTGACGTGGCGGGCCGCCCTTCTTATGATTGGTGTGCTCGAAGAGAAAAAGTGCTCCTCCGCTGTCCTCGGTGGTGACCTTGAAATCGGTTGAGCTGATGGCGATGCTGTGGTGTTCACCTTGCCGGTCCTCACCGTGGGGAACGAGAGCGGCTTTCACTACCGGCGTTGATGTCTTGATAGACTGCGCCACGGCTGCCAGCGGAAAGGCGGCAAGTGCCGCGCCAACAAACGAGCGGCGATTCAGATCGCGCATTTCTTTCGTCTCCTGTTTTTGTCCACCATTCACGCGGTGCAACCAGTGCGCCGAAGTATACCTCGAGTGGGCAGTCAGCAGTCGGGAGATTGCTGCGAAACCGAAGTGAGTCGGGCGCATGTGTCGCTTATTTATGCTGGATTTAGGTCGGAGCGGAGAGAATTGTTGGCAGGTGAGTCGTGCTTCGCTTGAGGCTTGGGCGTATGTGCGGACATCGGCGAAGCAGAGTTTCCCATGAACAGGTTCTGTGAAAAGAAAGAGCAGAATGTTGGGCGCTTGACGGCTGACGTGGAGCCATGCGAGAACCCCTCGGACTCGGCACGGGATGGAGTATGCTCGCCGGTGGTTATCTGCTGAGGTTCGGTAGCTGCCAGGAGGCGCGGTGAACTACTCGGCGCTTTTTCGGTCAGCGCTTGTGGCGCTGCTTCGGAACAAGATGCGAAGTGTGTTAACGGTGTTAGGGATCACCATTGGGATTGCCGCGGTGATTTGTGTTGTGGCGATTGGGAAGGCGGGACAGGCGCGAGTTGAGCAGCAACTGAATAATTTGGGCGACAACTTTGTTTGGGTAGAGGCGGGTGGCCGCGCCGTTAACGGTGTGCGGACGGGGACGCACGATACGAAGACTTTGGTGTATGCGGATGCGTTGGCGATTAAAAATCAGGTTTCGTTGATTAAGAGCGTGTCGCCAAATGTGGATGATCCGGTGCAGGTGATTTATGGGAATCAGAATTGGCACACGTCGTACCGGGGAGTTTCGCCGGAATACTTTGAGATAAAGCGCTGGTTCGTGGATCAGGGAGCGGTGTTCTCGCAGGACGATGTAGACCGGGCAGCGGACGTGTGCGCGCTGGGGCGCACGGTGCGGGATCAGTTGTTTGGCGTGGAAGATCCGGTGGGGAAAGTGATTCGTGTAAATAGTTTGCCGTGCAAGGTGGTGGCTACTCTTCAACCGAAGGGGCTATCGTTATCCGGGCAGGATCAGGACGACACGCTGATCATCCCTTACACTACGGCGCAGAAAAAGTTGAAAGGAATTACCTGGCTCGACGATATTTTGTGCTCGGCGGTATCGCAGGACGCGGTAAAAATGGCGGGGCAGGAAGCGACGGCGGTGCTGCGCGACCGGCATCATCTGCGGCCCGAAGAAGAGGATGATTTCAATATCCGGAATCCTGAGGACATTATTCAGGCGCAGTTGGATGCGAGCAAGACTTTGACAATTCTGTTGATCGCGATTGCTTCGGTGTCGCTGCTGGTCGGGGGGATCGGGATCATGAACGTGATGCTGGTTTCCGTGACGGAGAGGACACGGGAGATCGGGGTGCGCGTCGCGGTAGGAGCCACGGAAGAAGCGATTCAGCTTCAGTTTCTAGGTGAGTCGATCATGCTGAGTCTTGTGGGAGGCGCGGCGGGCGTTTTGTTTGGGGTTTTTGGGTCGTATATGGTGGGACAGACGCTGCATTGGCCGATGGAGATGTCGGTGGAATCGATTGTGGTGGCGGCGGTGTTTTCGGTTGCAGTGGGCGTGTTTTTTGGATATTACCCCGCGCGGAAAGCTTCTTTGCTCGACCCCATTGAAGCGCTGCGATACGAATGAAAGCTCTTAGGATTCTTAATTTCAGGGATGGTCGATGAAGAAAACGGGTCGATGGTTGATTCTGACGGGCGTCGTAGTCGTTATCGGGCTATTTGCAGCGTTCGGGCTGAATCGCAGCACACAAGCACAACACTTTACGGCGAAGGTGGAACGCGGAGAGATCGATGATGTAGTGGAAGCGACGGGAACGATCAATGCAGTGATCACGGTGCAGGTAGGATCGCAGGTTTCGGGAAGCATCGCGAAGCTGAATGCCGATTTTAATTCGCGGGTCCACAAAGGCGATGTCGTGGCGCTGATTGATCCGGCTTTGTTTAAGGGTGCCTTGCTGCAGGCAAGTGCGGATCTGGAAAACGCCAAGGCTAACGTGGTGGCAGCGCGGGCCAATCTCGAGAAGGCGAAGGCCGGACTGGTGCAGACCAAGGCGGATTACGATCGCGCGGAACGGTTGACCAAAGATGGAGTGATGAGCCAGCAGCAACTCGATCTGGCCAAATCGAATTACGACTCGGCCAATGCGTCCGTGGGCGCGGCTGCGGCGAACGTGACGCAGGCGCAGGCACAGGTGAGTCAAAAGGATGCGGCGGTGACAGTGGCGCAGACGAATTTGGATTACACGGTGATCCGGTCGCCGATCGATGGAACGGTTGTGGCGCGGAACGTGGACGTGGGGCAGACCGTGGCGGCGTCGCTGCAGGCTCCGACCATTTTTACGATTGCGCAGGACCTCACCAAAATGTGGGTGTATGCGAAGACGGATGAATCGGACGTGGGGAACATCAGGATTGGGAAGCCAGTGAATTTTAAAGTGGACGCTTTTCCGAAGGATACGTTTCATGGAGTAGTGAGCCAGGTGCGGATGAACGCGACCACCGTGCAGAGCGTGGTGACGTACGACACGATTATTGAGTTTCAGAACCCGGAATTGAAACTGTTTCCGGGAATGACGGCGTACGTGACGATTCCCGTAGATACGGTGAAGAATACGATGAAGCTGCCGAATACGGCGCTGCGGTATAAGCCGCCGATGTCGGCGGAGGAGATTCTGGCGATTTATAAGCAGTACGGGATCGATGCTAGCGAGCAAAAACAAGCTGTTGAGGAGTCGGCGGCAGGTGGAAATGGAGCGGCCATCGGAGGGCAGGCGGCGACGCAGAATGCGCCGCGTGCACCGAAAAAAGACAGCGCTGTCGTTTGGAAGTTGCGCGCCGATAACACCATGGAGCCGGTGAAGGTGTCCCTGGGAATTACCGATCATGCGTATACGGAAGTGAGTGGAGTTGCGAAAGGGGCGCTGAAAGAGGGGGACGACGTTATTATTCGGTCGGTCGCGCCAAAATCGCAGGGGCTGGGCGGAATACGGCGGTAAGCGGCGCGAAGCGCGGACAATTCCAAGGAATCCATGGCAGCTATAAACCAGATACAGGAGACGCTCGACGGCGTGGCAGCTTGCGCCGTAATACGCGTTGAAGATGTACACAAATATTATGACCTGGGCGAAACACGCGTGCACGCGCTTCGCGGCGTGAGCGTGGAAATTGCGCGCGGGGAATTTGTGGCGATCATGGGCGCCAGCGGCAGCGGCAAGTCAACATTCATGAACATGCTGGGGTGTCTGGACCGTCCGAGCGCGGGGCGCTATTTGCTGGAAGGGCTGGATGTATCGCAGCACGATAAAAGGGCGCTGGCGCTGATTCGAAACCAGAAAATTGGGTTTGTTTTTCAGGGATTTAATTTGCTGGCACGAACGACGGCGCTGGAAAATACGGAGTTGCCGACGCTTTATACGAAAATCGACAAAGCGGAGCGGGGAAAGCGAGCCGCGGATGCTCTGGCGATGGTGGGTTTGGCGGAACGTGCGCAGCATTTCCCTTCGCAGATGTCAGGTGGGCAGCAACAGCGGGTGGCGATTGCGCGAGCGCTGGTGAATCGTCCATCGATTTTGCTGGCGGACGAACCGACGGGGAATCTGGATAGCCGCACCTCGGTAGAGATCATGGAGATTTTTCAGAATTTGAACGACAAAGGGCTGACCATCGTGCTGGTTACGCATGAGCACGACATCGCGCAGTTCGCCAAGCGCGTTTTGGTCTTTCGGGATGGAAAAATCCGGAAAGACGATGCGGTGACGAATCGGCCGAGGGCTTCCGACGTGCTGCAGAGTTTACCTACGCTCGAAGACTAATATAACGCAGGCAGAGTGGACTGAAATGTGTGGTAGAACATGGCGGGGCGGAAGGGTGTGTTTTTCGGAGGTCGGCGAAAGCGAGGTCGAGGATGTGGCGAGTGAATCGGAAGGTTGGCGCGATGGGGTTTCTGATGGTGACGGTCGGTGCAGCCACTATTATTTTGCCGCGCGCGAGTGGCGCAGAGAAGGAAGCGGCGCTTGCGGTGAGGAATTTGCGGTGCGAGTACAAAGTCGATCCGATGGGGATTGATGTGCGGAAGCCGCGGCTGAGCTGGGAGTTGACGAGCGCGGAGAAAGGAGTGGTGCAGACGAGCTTTGAGGTGCGGGTGGCGGGATCGGAGGCGGAGCTGGGGAAGGGAAAGGTGATCTGGGATAGCGGGGCGCAGGCGTCGGATGCTTCGATTCAGGTGGAGTATCGAGGGCCAGCGGTTGCGAGCGGCCAGATCTATTACTGGCAAGTGCGCGTGGCAGACAATCACGGGCATTTGTCGGAGTGGAGCAAGACAGCGCGGTGGGAGATGGGGTTGCTCGAAGCGGGGGACTGGAACGCCAAATGGATTACGCCGAATCTTGCGGAGGTTGAGAAGAAATCGAATCCAGCGCCGATGTTGCGAAGAGAGTTTTCGGTGAATGGAAAGAAAAAAGTGGAACGGGCGAGATTGTATGCGTCAGCGATGGGATTGTATGAGATGGAACTAAACGGGAAGCGCGTGGGAGAGGAATACTTTACGCCGGGATGGACGGCGTATGACTTTCGGTATCAGTACGAGACCTACGATGTAACGGGACAGTTGAAAAGCGGCGCGAACTGCCTGGGAGCAATGCTCGGGGACGGATGGTTCCGGGGAAGGAGTGCATGGGAAGGGAAAAGGAATCTTTACGGAAAGAAATTGGCGCTGCTGGCGCAGTTGGTGGTTCGGTACACGGACGGTACGCAAGAGATGGTGACGAGCGATGAGAACTGGAAGGCGGCGACCGGGGCAGTGGTGTGGTCGGACATTTACGATGGCGAAGAGTATGACGCGCGGCTCGAGAAGGCCGGATGGAGCGCGGCGGGATTTGATGACCAGGAATGGAAAGGCGTGACAGCGACGGATGCGCGCAAAGCGAAAATTGTGGCGCCAGCAGGACCGCCGGTTAAGAAGATCGAAGAGCTCAAGGTTCGGCGAGTATTCAAGACGCCTGGTGGGGACACGTTGCTGGATATGGGGCAGAACATGGTGGGTTGGGTGAAGTTTCGCGTCGCGGCTCCGGCGGGAACAACGATCGCCCTGCGGCACGCGGAGGTGCTCGACAGCAAGGGGAATTTCTACACGGCGAATTTGCGGACAGCCAAGGAGACGATCCGTTACACGGCGCGCGGCGGAGGGCCAGAAGTGTATGAGCCGCACTTTACGTTTCAAGGATTCCGCTATGTGGCGGTGAGCGGGTGGCCGGGAGAAGTGAAGCCGGAAGATTTTACCGGAGTGGTGGTGCATTCGGCGATGGAGAGGACGGGAACTTTTGAAAGTTCGAGTGCGCTGTTGAACCAGTTGGAGCACAACATTATCTGGGGACAGAAGGGGAATTTTGTGGATGTGCCAACGGATTGCCCACAACGCGATGAGCGGCTGGGGTGGACCGGGGATGCGCAGGTGTTTGCGCCGACGGCGTCGTTTAATTTCGATACGGCGTCGTTTTATACCAAATGGCTGAAGGACGTGGCACTGGATCAGGAGGATGACGGGGCGGTTCCGTTTGTGATCCCGAACGTTTTGACGCACGACACCCGGAAAGGAGCCGCAGCATCGGCAGGATGGGCGGACGTGGCTGTGGTTTTGCCTTGGACGATGTACCAGGCATTTGGGGATAAACGAATTTTAGACGAACAGTACCCGAGCATGAAGGCGTGGGTGGAATACATGCGGCGGCAGGCTGGGGAAAAATACATCTGGAGCAACGGATTCAGCTTTGGGGATTGGCTGGCGTTTGCGACGACGAATGCCGATTATCCGGGTGCGACCACGGCAAAGGATTTCTTGCAGACGGCATATTTCGCGCGCTCGACGGAATTGCTGGCGAAGACGGCGGAGGTGCTGGGAAAGCGCGAAGATGCGGGAGCGTATGCGGCGCTCGAGGAGAAAATTCGCGCGGCGTTTGTGAAGGAGTTCGTAACGCCGAATGGGAGGCTCTCGTCGGATACACAGACGGCTTATGCGCTGGCTCTGGAATTTGATTTACTGCCGGAAGCGATGCGCGCTGGGGCGGCCGCGCGACTGGCGGAAGATGTCAGGAAGTTTAAACACTTGACGACGGGATTTTTGGGGACGCCGGTGTTGTGCAAGGCGCTGAGCGATTACGGGTATTTGGACGAGGCGTACATGTTGCTGAACCGGAAGGAGTATCCGTCGTGGTTGTATCCGGTGACGCAAGGCGCAACGACGATCTGGGAGAGATGGGACGGACAGAAACCGGACGGGAGTTTTCAGGATGTGGGGATGAATTCGTTCAATCACTACGCGTATGGCGCGATTGGAGAATGGATGTATCGCGTGGTGGCGGGGCTTGCGTTGGATGAGACGACGCCGGGTTACAAACACATTCTGATACAGCCGCGTCCGGGTGGTGGTTTGACGAATGCAAAGGCCTCAGTCGAGAGCATGTACGGACTGGTGGCGTCGGGTTGGGAGATCGCAGATGGAAAGTTGACGGTGAACCTTGAGGTGCCGGCGAATAGTACTGCGACACTGCGATTACCGAGGGCGAAGTTGGAGGAAGTGAGCGAGGGAGGGAAGCCGCTGGCCGGGCGCAAGGATGTTTCGAAAGCACAGCAGGCCGAGGATGGGGTGGTGCTGGAGGTGGGATCGGGAAAGTATGTGTTCGAAAGTGCGTATCGGGAAACAAAATAGAATCGACGAGTGCGCGATTCTTCAGATGCCGAGCCAGCCTCCCAGTCGGAAGAGCGTGCGGACACTGCGATTGGCGATTTGCGCTGCTGCCATCATCGTATTGCTCTTGCCGCACTGGAGCGTCGCTACGCCTGAGAGCGTCCAGTACTCCCCTGTTTCGCGCGCAGTTATAGAAGCTCGGCTCGGGAAGTACGCCGGCGACAACAAGCAACGCGAGAGGACGCTCAAGCAAATGTTTGCTGAATCCGGGTGCGACGAGGGCGTCTCCGAACAGACAGTAAAGGGATCAAAGTTGCCCAACGTCGTTTGTCTCCTACCGGGCGCCTCTCTGAGGGTCATTATCGTTGGAGCGCACTTCGATCGCGTGTCCGAAGGTGATGGAGTAGTTGACAATTGGAGCGGTGCGTCGCTCCTGCCGTCGTTGTACCAAGCGATTAAGACAGAACCCCGTAGGCATAACTACATCTTCATTGGTTTCACTGACGAAGAGCAGGGCGAAGTGGGATCGCGATTCTACGCACGACAAATGACCAAGGAACAAGTTGCTTCGACCGATGCGATGGTGAACATGGACACGCTAGGATTGGCTCCCACCGAAGTCTGGGCCAGTCATTCGGACAAGCGGCTGACTGGTGATCTCGCTTACATCGCGAAGCAGCTGCGCCTGCCCATTGCCCTTGTTAATGTCGAGCGGGTGGGCAGCACCGATTCGGTGCAATTCTCCGAACGCAAAATTCCTAGCATCACGATCCATTCGCTGAGCCAAGAGACATGGGATGCCCGCATTCTTCACACCGCGAAAGACAAGCTTTCGGTAATGCGGCTCGACGACTACTACCAGACTTACCATCTGCTCGCAGCATACCTCGCCTACCTAGACCAGGCTGCGGGTACTGCGGATGGATCGAATACGCGTACGCACTAGCGCCGAGTAATCGGCGCCGTCTGGTAACTGCGGATTCCGCTTGACGGATGCGAGAACGATTGCCGATTCAGGCTAGGCCAAGGTGGTCCAGTTGATAATGGCCTTTCGAAATGACTTGATCTTCGTCGATCCACACGTCGCAGTTGCGCGTTAGGACGTCGACATGGGTTTTTGATTTCCAGTCGGCGTGGGTTTGGCTGCCGTAGGGGTCGCCGAAGGCAATGTGGACCCCGGGGAACTTTTCGTCTTGCAGAAGGATGCCGATCATCTCGGAAAGTCCGAGGTTGGTGCCGAAGGCTAGTTCGCCGACGCGGTCGCTGTTTTCGTCGGTGTGACAGTATTGCCAGAATTCTTCTTCGAGATCTTTGCGGGCGCAATCGACGCCGGTCAGGCGCGCGCCTTCAATTTTCAGGACCAGCGGGGTGGTTTGCAGGTCGCCGTATTTCCCATTGAAATGATCGCCGGCGCTGGCATCACAGACGAAGGTGCCGTCAACGGTAGCCGGGGTCGTGAAGACTTCACCAGCGGGCAAGTTGGACCAGTAGCGCGGGCTGATGAGGCCGCTGGTTTTTACCCAGTCGAGGCCGCGGTCGAAATGCGCAGCGAAGGAAGTGCCCGCTTCGGTCTTTACCGTGAGCGTTTGCGCGCGGAGCATGCGTTCGCGGAGTTTGTCGCTCAGACGGTCGACCATGCGGTAGTCGGCGCGCATGCCTTGCTGCATGATTTCCGGTGTTACGCCGACCATGTGGGCGTAGCGGATTTGGCGGCGTTCGACGACGCGGACGATAGCCATGCGGGCGCTGAGTTCGCCGGGTTGCGGGGTCATGCACATGGCGCCCACGTCGACGGTTTCGAGAGCTTGCAAAACTTCCGGCGGGGCTGCGGTCATAGGGCGCGGGCCAAAATCTTCCAGAAGCAAGCCGGTGTATTGCGCGTGACGATCCTCGATGGCGGCAGCGATACTGGCGGCGACCGAGCGGCTGGCTTCGTCTGCGATGAGGGCGACGTGTTCGCCGGGACGGACACTAAGGCAAGTTTCCACGGCGTTCTTGGCGCCGGGCATTAACTCTGGGTCTGGGTGGCCAAAGTACATCTATTTATTTTACCAATTCTCACCCAACTTGCCAGATGCTTATCCTGCGCGGAACTACTCGAGAGTAAACCCCGAATCGCTGAGAAGGCGCATGAAAAGCCCGTTGGTATATCTTTCCGCGATGTATTGGGGGCGGCCAGTGTTTTGCAAGATGCTTCAGAATCAGATTGCGAGCTTCGACACAGTCCTTGGCACATTGAGAAACGGACTAATTCGCATGCGTTAGGCACACCTCATCGAAGTGGGTCACTAGAGTAAATCCTGGCCGCTGGCAAAACCGGACGAATCAAGGTGTTACTGTTCGCTGCTATGCATTGGCAGTGCGCGCCGAGACTCGGAAGGCGGGGACTTGGCCGCCGCCGCTGGTGACATTGGCGAGGCCGGTAGCGCTCAGGCGAGTCAGGAAGCCGCAGAGTTTTCCGCGGAAGAGGTAGGGGGCGAAGTCAACGAGCATGTCGCGGAACTCGACTTTGCCGACATTGGCAATATAAGGAAAAACTTCGCGGCGAATGGGAATTCGTTCCTGGACGATCCATGCGCCGTTTTTTGCGGAGAGGGCGCGGCCGATGGCAGTATCCCATGCGGATTCGTCGGTTTCCCAGCCTAGAGTTACGCCGGAGCCTCCGTATTCATCGCTGGGCTTGAGAACAAGGTTTTCGCGCTCTTTGGCGATGAAGGCGAGGAGTTCTACTGGTTGGCCATAGTGCGAAGTCTTGACGTCAGCCACTATGCGCGTCCAGGGAATGTGGCGGCGGATGAGTTCGCGTTCGTCGTGGGAAAAGAGCGCGCCATTTCGTTCGTCGGTGAGGACGGAGAAGAAGGCTTTTACGTGCGGTATTTTGCAGCGGAATGTGTTGGCCACACAGACAGCGTTCGCAGTGTAGGCCTTGACGAGGGCCGCGCACTCGGAGGGTTTGGCGACGATATCGTTGATCAGAACGCGGCGGTATACGAGATCGATTTTTTTATCGTGGGCGAAGAGTTTGTTGCCGTCGAATGCGAGTTCGCGAGGATCGGCGATGACCGTGGAAACGCCCATTTTTTCAAAGCGGGCTTGCAGAATTTCGAATTCGCTCCAAGTGGGCACGTCTTTCCAATCCACGATGGCGATCTGCGGGGGGCTCGCCGAGCCGCCCCAGTCTGCGTAGCTCATCACGAGGGCATCGAGGAGTTTGGCGCTGAGCGCGTAGCTGTGTACCTCGTATTTCTGTGCGAATTTACCCATGACGGGGAGCTCGCGAAAAATCTCCGCGAGAGTTTCCGCGTAGCCAGCGCCTGCGGGGGACTCTCCGTTGTACTCGGCGAACTTCAGCGAATCCGGTAAGAGAAAAGCATCGAGTCGAGAAGCTGTGCTGGCGCGGCCGTAGGCGACGGGGAGACGTGCCAATCGTTCTTCTTCGGGGCGCAAATGGAACTGCGCAAAAAGATGCTTGTCTTCGAGCGCGGCCGTGACGACGCGTTCGCCGAGGTCCGCGATGGTTTCCGCGACGGTGCGGACGCGGTCTTCATCTTCGGGCGAGAGAAAAAATGGCCGCAGAAACGGGCAGTGGACGCGGTCACCGAAGGTGAGTTTTGCGCGGCGCAAGTTCTTGAAGAGATCTTCCGGCAGAGCTGGTACACGCAGGAGCGTGGTCTTCAGAATGTCGGTCCACTCGTCGGCAGGGTTGCGCGGCGCAATCGATCGTGTAGCCATGCCTGTCATTTTGTCTTTAGTCCTGGCGTTGCCACAGACGGACCCACGGAGTGACTAGCGGGCTGGCTCGAAGCCGTGGATTGGCCCGCGGCAATGCTCCTGGGCGCACCGGTGAATCCACTTGCCGTGCCGATGCTGAGCATCTCTTCCCAGCGGGGCCAGGGAAACGACGCTACGCCATGGAGAGCACGATCAATCACGAGCCGGGCCATCTTGTCGACAACCTGCTCGAAATAAAACTCAGTGATGCGGTCACGCTCCATATCCGGCGCGGGATTCAAGAAATCGATTGCATACGGGACTCCGTCCGTCACGGCAAATTCAATGGTGTTCATTTCGTATCCGAGGGCCTCGTTGATTGTCTGAGCGTCCTTGACGATGCGCGCGCCCAGTTCGGATGACAAATAGTTGTGATCGACGAGGTATTTGCGTTCCTTGGGGTCGTAGTGAACGGGAGTGATATCGGATTTTCCAAAGGTGAAGCAACGAACGTATCTGTCGAAGTCGATGAACTCCTGGAGAGTCATGCAATAGGGCGAAGTTTTGTCGTAAGCCGCGAGGAGCTCTTCCTTGTTGTGGACCTTGTAGACGTGCTTCCAGCCGCCGCCGGAAAAAGGCTTGAGGATCGCGGGACGGCCAACATAGTCGAGCAGCCCGTCCCAGTCCACGGGGTATTCCAGGTTGTGTAGCGATTCCGATGTGATGTCGACGTCCGTGGGATAACCCTTCTGGGGCAGGAGGACGGTTTTCGGGATGGCAATGCCTAACTTTGAGGCGACGGCATAGTTGAAAAACTTGTCATCGGCCGTCCACCAGAACGGATTGTTGATGACGTAGGCGCCCTGGAGGACGGCGTGCTTGAGGTAGCCGCGGTAATATTCGACTTCGTGGGAGATGCGGTCGACGATTACACTGTAGCCGGAAGACTGGCCCATGCGCGTACCGCCGAGCTTTGCGAATTCCGCCGCGACGCCATCTTTTTTTCCGAGTTCATTGACGCGCACGATAAACGCCGGAGGAAAGCTGTATTCACGCCCGCAGAGAAGCCCAACCTTTTTCATGATTTCGCTCCTGACAGGTGAATTTCGAACCCTGGTGCTTTGCAGTTGACGCTAATTGATAGCGTGTGCCGAGGAAGCCCGCGGCTCGGTAACGCCACCGCGCGTTTCCGTGACCAAGTGTCTTACGACGTCTTTCAGATCGCCGGTTTGTTGATAGACGCGCAATTGGCGCTCGGCGCTGGTGCCGTCTTTAAGAATGGTGTGGATGTATTCGACGGCGCTGCGGCTGCCAAGATCGTCGACGACATCATCCACAAACTCGAGGAGCTCGAGAGCTAGCTCGCGCATGGGGACTTCGGCTTCCTTGCCGAAATCGATTAGCTTGCCCTCGATGCCGTAACGGGCGGCGCGCCACTTATTCTCTTCAATTAGGACACGGCGATAAAGACGATAACTCTGATTGCGCTCGTAGAGGCGGTGGAGCTTGACGACGATGGCTTGCGTGAGCGCCGCGATGGACACGGCCTCTTCGACTTTGGTGGTCACGTCGAACATGCGGAATTCAAGAGTGCCAAACATGGGGTGTGGGCGAACGTCCCACCAGATTTTTTTGCCATTGTCGATGCAATTCAATTTCATCAGAAGGTTTACGAAGTTTTCGTAAGCGCTCCAGGATTCGAATTGCTCCGGTATTCCGGTACGCGGGAAGCGGCGGAAGACGGTGGTGCGAAACGATTTCAAACCGGTGTTGCGACCCATCCAGAAAGGCGAGCTGGTAGAGAGGGCCAGCAAGTGAGGCAGGAAATAGCGGACCATATTCATCATGTCGATGGTGGTCTGCTTGTCGGGCATCGCGACGTGCACGTGCATGCCAAAAATCAAGAGCGAACGGGCGAGTTGCTGAAGTTCTTCGACGATGTGTTCGTAACGCTCGCCGGGGGAGATGACCTGGTCGATCCAGCTCGAGAATGGATGAGTGCCGGCGGCGGCAACCTGCAATCCAACCCGCTCTGCTGCGGCTACCAGCTCGCCGCGCGTGCGATGCATCTCGATCCGCAACTCGCCGACGTTTTCACAAATCTTTGTGCCGGTCTCGACGATGGATTGGTGCATCTCGTGCTTTACCTGCTCGACGATATCCGGAGATGCGGCAGAGACAAGCTGCATGACATGAGAGCGCAACGCGCAGGTTGCCGGGTCAATGATCTGGAATTCTTCTTCGACACCGATAGTGAAACGGTGAGCCATGCGGTGGCCCTCCGGATGGACTTGATCTCGCTGGGGACTTCTCAGGCGGTATCATACCTTGCGGGCGAGGAAAATACACGTTTTGGGAGCACGCGGTGAAAGTGGGCGGAAGAAGGGGCGTGGGACAGTCACAGGAGACTGTCCCACGCTTTTAAGTCTCTGTTCGGGCCAATGAGACGGACAGGAACGTCTGTCCCGCCGGGCGCTACAGTGAACGCAGGAAGTTCAGCAGGTCCTGCCGCTGCTGCGGGCTCAAGCGATTGCTGAAGAAGGTCTGGATGACGGTATTGGCTTCCGAGCCGGAACCGGCGTGCTCGCGGATGGCATCGACGAGATCCGTGGTGCGGCCGTCGTGCAGGAAGAAAATACGCTGACCGAGACCCCATAAAGGAGCAGTCCGGAACTCGTCTGGTCCGGCTCCGCCTTGCGAGACGCCATCGGCAAGGTTGCTACCCATGTGATGCACGAGCAAGTCGGAGAAGAGGTTTGCCTTGACTTGACTCAAGCCAGGAGTGATTTTCGACGTTCCTGTCACGAGCGTCGGCGTGTGACAGGTGGCACACCCGATCGTGCCAAAGACGCGGCTGCCGTTGGCGATTGACTGTGCGCCACCGGGGTTGCTCGAAGAGGGCGTTGGCGGAGCCAAGAGCCGCATGAACATGGCGAATTGCACGACGTCGCTAGGCACCCCGGAATCCGGAGACGCGGTGGTGTTGGTTCCATCCTCGGGTGTAGCATTCAAGCGGCAGTTCGCCGGCAGGCCGCCGCGTTGTGCTTCATCCGGACTGGCGCGTTCGTTCTGAAACAGCTCGTTGGTGACGCCCATCTCGACGTTGTACGCTTCCCCTGCGAATATTTCGAGGGACTTGTTCTGCGCTTTCCAGCCAAAGCGGGCAATCGCGCCGTCGTTGCCGTCGCGGTTGGGATGACCAGAAATGCCAAGAAACTCCTTCTGTTCTTCGTTTGATTTCATGTTGGCAAAGATCGTCTCGTCCGGGATATTTTCGATCAATCCGGCGCCAAACACCGGGGTGGGGATACGGAAGATAACGTTGTTCAGCGCCAGGTGGTGAGCGAAGTCGGGCTGCTTTAGTACGCAGCCACCATCGTCGGAGCGGCCGGTGACAACGAACAGGTCATGCACGCCACCGTCGGGAGTGTTACTAAGCGAGCCGTCCCGATTCAAAGCGAATTTGAATCGCGCTTCGCGGACGGGGCCATCGAGAGCAATGAAAGACGGCAAAATGTTATGGACACTTGCAAATTGCGTTTCAGGATTCGGTCCAAGGAAGGGAAACGCGGCCGTGCTCGGGCTTGACCCGCCCACGTTTGGCTGTGCGTGGCAGCTTGCGCACTGATTAGCGTTAAAACGCGGGCCCAGGCCGTTTGCAACACCATCAATCTCCTGGAATCGCGCTAGCCCGTCTGTAAAGAAACCGTAATACGAATCGGAAGGTTGCAGGGAAGCGATTGGCTGCCCGGCATCAACGGTTACCCCGCGTACGCCTGGATCGTGCGCGGAGAACTGACCTAGTGTGACCGTGGCGAAAGAAACCGCGAACAAGAATGCGCCACAGATAGCAGACTTTCGTGTGGCAATGACGTTCGATTTCTCGACTAGACATGAGAGTACTCTCGCGGATACACGTGCAAATACACCTGCAAATACACCTGGGGACATAGTTTCTCCTTTGGGCAGTGTGGTAGCGCGATGTTTCCTCCGGCTAAGCCCTTCGGCTCGCTGCGGAGAGACACCTATCTACTGCAAGTCGCAGAACGCTCGGATAAAACCTGGCGCGAAAAGGGCTGATGAACTGAGAGCCCAAGCGTAAGGCTGGGATGCTGTGTGCGAGAAACTACGGCGAATCAATGAGCGTGTCACCTGACCCAAGGTACAGTTTTGGTACAAGTGAGTAAGAATTTCCGAGTCGAATACTGATTCGGCCTGCTACGGGTGGGAATAGGTAAGAGCGTTCGTAAATCATTTCGTGAGTGCCGCTGGGGAACAGCACAAAAAAAGGGACAGACACGAATGTCTGTCCCACAAGATTCCCGGATCGAATTGCCTTCCTGTGTGCGTTCCTCAGTCGAGAGCTGCGATCTCACGCGGCGCCGAGGGCGCGCCGCTGTTGGAAGCACTCACGACAAAAAACGGGACGGCCTTGCGTGGGCCGGAAGGGGACTGTCGTTTCCTTGCCGCACTGCGAGCATGTCGTTTTTGTTTCCGAGCGCATCTGCGACGTGCCGCCCCCTCCTCCGCCTTCAGCACGCTTGGCTTTACAACCCTTGCACCTTTTTGGTTCGTTCTTGAAACCTTTGTCGGCGAAAAACATTTGTTCGCCGGCAGTAAAAACAAATTCAGCGCCGCACTCCGCACACTTTAAAACCCTGTCGTGGTATTCCATGAGCCGCTCTCCCCTTGCCCGAGTCAGGTAGGGGGATGGGCATATTTCGCACTGAGGACCAAGTATGGTGACGAAACCTATAGTCCGGGGGTACCGGGCTGGGGTCCCTTGGGCCTGCGAACGCGAAGCTGCAACAGAAACCCAACATCTCTGCCTAACCGGGGTCTAAATCACGGAAGTGCGGCGCTGAACGGCAGCGAGGCGGACGGTTAGTCCGCTTCTCGCCGCTGCTTCTTGCGCAGTCGCTTCCGCGAAAGGGCTTCTTTGGCTCGGCGCTTCTCGCCGGGCTTCATGTAGAAGCTATGCTTCTTGATTTCCTTGATGATGTCTTCCTGTTGCACCTTGCGCTTGAAACGGCGCAGTGCGTTTTCCAGAGACTCACTTTCCTGGATAATGACTTCAGCCACTTTTACATTCACCCCCAATCCGGTTCGGATTGGCTACGTGCGGTGTGACTGCTTCCTTCGACACCGCCCCTGGTCATTATCGCATGCCAGCTGCCGTGCGGTCACGCACACCGCTGCCGGCGTCCGGCTCAAAGTTCCCACAGAGCCGCCTACAAATACATGCCCCATGGACTGCATTTCGACTTGCGCACCATTAACCGTTGTGGACTCACCCTGATGAGATAGATGGCATCTTCTAATCAATTGCGGGTATGGAAGTCAAGGAATCTTTACATGCTCGGGGAACCAGCCGGGTTAGTATCCCTGTAGTTACTGAGCTAATTCCTGAGTACACGGCAGGGTGAGAGCGTCTGCGCAAAAGTAACGGCTATTGCTATATTTTTAGCACTGCTTGCACTGCGCCTTGCCTGTGCTGTTAGAATGGGCCGCTTTTAGAAAGCGAGTCCGGAGGCCGGCCATGTCTGCGATGAGCGATGCCATCGGAGTGCTTCTCGCGGGAGGCCAGGGCGAACGGTTATGGCCGCTGACCCGCGATCGCGCCAAACCCGCCGTTCCTTTCGGCGCTTTGTACCGCATCATCGACATCACCCTTTCGAACTGCATTAATTCCGATTTGCGGCGCGTGTTCGTGCTGACGCAATACAAGGCCCTGAGTCTCAATCGGCACGTCCGCGCGGGATGGTCGCCGCTCGCCGGGCTCGGCGACTATATAGAGGTGCTTACGCCGCAGATGCGCGTTTCGAAGGAGTGGTACCAGGGCACTGCTGACGCCGTCTATCAGAACATCTACTCGATCGGCAGCGAACGCTCGAAGTACGTGTTTATTCTTTCCGGCGACCACATTTACAAAATGAATTACGCCAAGATGCTGAAGCAGCATGTGGACTCCTCCGCTGATGTGACCGTTGCTACCATCCAGATTCCCGCCGCGCAGGCGGCGCGCCAATTCGGTGTGATTGAAGTCGATAACGATTGGCGGATCATCGGGTTCGAAGAGAAGCCTGCCGAGCCCAAACAATCTCCGCATCACCCGGGTCATTGCAACGCTTCGATGGGTATCTACATTTTCAGCACGCAGCTCATGATTCCCATACTTTTGGCCGACTCCGAAGATCCTAAGTCGCATCATGATTTCGGCAAGGACATTCTTCCGCGTATTATTTCGAAGCATCGCGTCTTCGCTTACAACTTCGTGGACGAAAACCAGAAAGACGCTCTCTATTGGCGGGACGTCGGTACGCTGGATGCCTATTACGAAGCAAACATGGACTTGGTGAGCGTGTCGCCCGTTTTCAATTTGTATGACAACCATTGGCCGCTGCGCACCTGGCAGCACCAGTATCCGCCGGCAAAATTCGTCTTTGCCGATCCAGAACGAATGGGCGTGGCGCTCGATTCCATCGTGGCGGGCGGCTCGGTGATTTCCGGCGGACGGGTGCAGCGCTGTGTGATTGGAAACAACGTCCGGGTGAATAGCTATTGTGAAGTGACCGATTCCATCATCTACAATCACGTGAATATCGGCCGGCACTCGCGAATACGACGCGCGATTATTGACCGTCACGTCAACTTGCCGGAACGCACGGAGATCGGCTTTGACACCGAGGCCGACCGGCGGCGGTTCCATGTGACCGACTCGGGAATTGTCGTCGTTGTTCGTCAGGAATCGCTCATCGAAGAACCCGAAACCGCGTAGAAAGCAAAGAGAGTGGCCAACCCGCTTCCATCCATCCTCTGTTTCTCCGTAGCTCTGTGCCTTCAGGGCAATCTTCTGTAAAATCATCAGTTCGCATTTACCCAGGAGAGCAAACACACATGTCGACGAACATCACTCGCGTCAACGCGCGGCAGGTCATCGACTCGCGCGGGAATCCCACTGTCGAAGCCGACGTCTACGTCGGAACCGGCGCGCGAGGCCGGGCTGCGGTGCCATCAGGTGCGTCCACCGGGGAGCATGAAGCGCTGGAGTTGCGTGACGGAGACAAGTCGCGGTATCTCGGCAAAGGCGTTCTGAAGGCCGTGGCCAACATCAACGGCGAAATTGCCAAGGCCGTTGTCGGCCTGGATGCCGCAGACCAGCGGGCGCTCGACCAGCGCATGATCGATCTGGACGGTACGCCTACGAAGTCCCGTCTCGGCGCCAATGCAATCCTTGCTGTTTCCATGGCGGCATCGCGCGGCGCCGCGGCTGCGCAGAATCTTCCCCTGTACAAATATCTTGCGCGTTATTCAACGGACACAAGCGCGAACCTTCTCCCAGTCCCGATGATGAACATCCTGAATGGCGGCGCACATGCCGATAGCTCCGTCGATTTTCAAGAATTTATGGTGATGCCGATCGGTGCGCCCAGCTTTTCGGAGGCGTTGCGGTGGGGCGTGGAAATATTTCATGCTCTGAAAGCCGCGCTCAAAAAGCGCGGGTATTCGACCGCCGTGGGAGATGAAGGCGGGTTTGCACCGAGCTGCAAGTCAAATGAGGAAGCGATTCAGATCGTGCTTGAGGCGATTGGAGCTGCGGGCTACAAGGCGGGCGAGCAGGTGAGCATCGCGCTCGATCCAGCCTCAAGCGAGTTCTACGACAAGACGACCGGGAAGTACATTTTCAAGAAGTCGGATAAGTCGGCCCACTCTTCGGAGCAGATGACGGCGTATTGGACGAGCTGGGTCGAAAAATACCCAATCGTTTCTATCGAGGATGGGATGGCTGAAGACGATTGGTCCGGATGGAAAACGTTGACGCAATCGGTTGGTGCGAAGTCTTCAAAGAAAAGAATTCAGCTTGTCGGAGACGACCTCTTTGTGACGAACACGACGCGGCTCGCGCGCGGTATTAAAGAGGGGATCGCCAATGCCATCCTCATCAAGTTGAATCAGATTGGAAGCGTTACCGAAACCATCGATGCCATCGAGATGGCGCGCAAGGCCGGCTATAACTCCATCATCTCGCATCGCTCCGGCGAAACCGAAGACACGTTTATCGCCGATCTCGCCGTCGCCACCGGCGCCGGACAGATTAAGACGGGCTCGGCTTCCCGCACTGATCGGATCGCCAAATACAATCAGCTACTTCGCATCGAAGAGGAGTTGCGGACGGCCGCGCGTTTCAACGGCAAAGCGGCGCTTAGCTGACGGATTCCCAGCTTAGACTGAGCGAGCGCAAACGTGGCTGGGCTGCCCCTGGGGTGCATTTGCCGCAATTTCTGCCATCAAGCGCACGATGTCGTTTCGCTTTCGTGGAGGGATTTCTCATGAAATACAATTGGGTTAAACACGCGGTCATCGCGCTGCTGTTGTCTGCTCCTGTCACACCCTTATCTGCGCAGACGGGAATTGTCCCGACTCCCCCAACTGCGCCGCCCAATCTTCTGGTGCTCGTCCACCAGCAATTCCGGTTCGGGAGCGAAGGCGCGCGCGAAAAGTACGAGATCGCGATAGCCAAAGCGTGCAAGGCTCTGAGTGTCCCCAATCAATGGATCGACTTGCAGTCCATTACCGGAGTGCCCGAATCGCTTTCCTTCGATCCGATGGACTCCTTCGAGCAGGTGGACTACACCTTCGCTGCGTGGCGAAAGATCTACGCTACCCATCCCGAACTGGCCCGTTTGCAAGAGGAAATTCGAAATCTCGAAACCAGTGAACGCACTAGCATCGCCGTGCGCCGCAGTGATCTCAGCTACCACGCAAGCTTTATCGATTTGTCGAAGGCCCGTTTCATGCGGGTGCTGGAAGTGCGGTTGTTGCCTGGCCATGACGCAGAATTTGTCGAGGCCTTTAAGACCCTCAGAGCAGCGTACGAGAAAATCAAGGCGGACACCCCTTGGGTCGTGTATCAAGTAAACGTGGGAATGCCATCGCCCACTTTTCTTGCCTTCGTACCGATGCGTGCTCTGAGGCAAAATGACGACCTTCTCGCGTGGCGGAGTCTTCTGCAGGATGCCGAAGGCGAAGCGGGCGCGGACCGGATGCAACAAATCGCGCGCATTGCGTACGCCAGCACGGAGAGCAACCTCTACGCCATCAGCCCTGAGACGTCTCTTGTCTTCAAGGAATTTGCCGACGGCGATCCGGGTTTCTGGTCCTCAAGATCGTCCACAGACGCTTCCACGAGCGAGAGAGGTAAACTAACGTCTCAACGGAGTGGCGCAGAATTACAGCTAAAGCACTAAGCTCCAGATTCTTACGCAGCGATTTCATGAAGCACCAAACAAAAGTCTCGCCGCGCGAGGAAACCGTTTCTATCCGATCCGCTGTCAGCGGTGACATTCCCGCGCTCGTCCGGCTGATCAACGCCGCCTTTATCGTGGAACAATTTGTCTTTGAGGGGGATCGCATCAACGCCGAAGAGACCCGAGCCTTCATGGAGACTGGCAAGTTTTTGGTGGCCGAAGACTCTGCTGGATTCGCCGGGTGCGTTTATGCGGAAGTACGTCAACGCCGCGGCTATTTAGGACTGCTCGCGGTGGACCCGGCGCGTCAGGGTACCGGATTGGGGCGCACGTTGGTTGCTGCCGCCGAAGACTATTTCCGCGCGGCTAATTGCAGCGCCGTCGATCTGCGCGTAATAAGCCAGCGAACGCCGCTTCTGCCGTTTTACAGACACCTCGGTTACGTTGAAATTGGCACCGCACTGTTTTCTCCGTCGCTCGAAACAAAAGTACCGGGCCATTACATTATTATGTCTAAATCATTCAAGTGACGCGGCGCTGCGATTTTTGCAGATTGAGAAATCAATGTGCATCCCGGGCAGGCGGTCCAAAATAGCGGTAGTGTCCCGTAATTTTCCAGCTGAACAACACATCTTCTATCTTCGGTCCCTGCCCGATGTTGTGAACGACCAGAAATCGCCCGCTCTCGGCGGACTTCACGTTTACGGCCATCCCGATATGCGGCACATCGCCGCCTAAGTCCCACGTGATGATATCGCCTGGCGAATAGTCCTCGGCACGTAACGAAACCGGGAAGCTCTCTCCTTTGCGGCTGAAAAAAGCCATGAGATTCGGCACGCGCCGGTGATCGATGCTTGAATCCGGATGCGCTTGATGCCACTTCGCTTTCGGCGGATAGTCCGACCAGTTCTTCACCATGTCCTCGTGAACTTCTTTCTGCAAATCCACACCGACGGCTCTGTAGATGCGAATAATTTCGTCGGAGCACACGCCTGTGTCCGCGGGGACATCGCCGCCCGGATAGTCCAAATGGATGTACGTGGAAACATACTTCACTGAATGATGGGTGCGCTCGAGCGCCGCCGCGACCAGTTTATCCAGGAATTCCTGGCGAGGATTTCCGCTGGTCGGCCGGGTCTCGGCAAGTCCGCAGGTGGCCGCAAAGATTATGCAAAAAAGCGCCAGACAGAATCTGTGCGATGGTGACCTCTTCACGGTTGTATTTTATCAGAAGTTTCTTCTGCGTCGGCGACTGCCTGGACGGTTGTGTGGTTTGTTCAGCTCCGCCTACGGAAGCGCTTCCAGCAGCGCCGCAACAGTGGCGTTGTCGCCAAACGTTTGGCTGATATGCGCGAAGCGGTCAACATTTCCAGGTCCGAATACAAAACTTCCGCCGAGCTGAAATGGATTTTGTCCTAACTTGTGCTGACGATGACCGCCGGCGCGCGCGCGCTTTCTCGCTACGGTGTTGTCGCTTCGAAGAAGATGCAAGAGGTTCGCGGATCTCAGCTCCGCTACACGGTAGGCCTTGCGTTGTTCATCGATCAGCAGGGGGAAACTGATGCTTGTTTCTTCACGAAACACTCGTGCGTAGTTGCGGTCGCCTAGTCCAACCGCTGCAAGCGTCGCGCCTTTGTCTCGAAATGCCTGCTCGTGTTCGCGCAACTGCGCGACGTGCTCGCGGCAAAAGATTCATCCATAGTGCCGGAGAAAGACCAGAACCGCTGCTTGTCCGGCCCACAAGGAGCCAAGACGAATCTCCTTCCCCTCCGAGTCGGGCAGGGCGATCTCAGATAGCTTGCTACTGAGAGAGGTATCCACTGAGAGCCAATCTTGATTGCGGCCGCTGGCAGTGTCAAGCGTTCTACTTCCGCGTTTTCTTCTGGGCGCCGGAGAATTGGACAGCCGAGAAATCGCGCGATATTGCTCTCCGCGGCGTCATTCGGCTCCATGTGTCATACGGCCATGACATTTCTTTGCTGCCAACGCTGTTGGACTTGTTGAATCTTCGAGGTTTCTGTCTGGCGAAGAAAATGCCTTCCTGCTCATCACTTCAAATGGAGGTGGGGTGATGAGGAGTCATTACATTCAGGCTTTGGTTGTTTGCGTCTCGCTTTGTGTACTCCGGCCCGCGAGCTCTCGTGCCCAGGCGGACTATCCGCGCATTGAGACCGGGATGCAGCTCAGCGCGCTCGTGCTCAATTCGCCAGTCAACGGCGGCGGTCTGGGTGTAGGAGCAAGGTTCGGGTACAACTTGACCAGTCACTTCGGGTTGGAAGGCGAAGTCAACCGTTTTCCGGGAGCGGGCACCTTTAACACGCCGAATGCCAGCGTCACAGACGGTCTGTTCGGCGTGAAAGCCGGACTCTTCGCACGCGACACGGGACTGTTTCTAAAAGCTCGCCCCGGCTTCATCCATTTTCCTCGAAACGGAGACACGCAAGCGCGCGGACTCGCACATCTGGATCACTTTGCATTTGACGTCGGCTTAGTCGGAGAGAGGTACTTTCCAAATCACTTCTACGTGCGTCTCGACCTCAGTGACACGCTCTTGGCGTTTGGCGACGACCATGTCACCGATACGGCGACCGGCCAGCTCACACGTCTAGGCACGCGGAATAACGCTACGCTTGCCATCGGTTTCGGCGTTCACTTTTGAGTTCAGAAAGGACCATACGGTGCGCGCCAATCGCGAAGCCTTTTACCGCTGGCGGATCGTGCCGGGGATGCTGCGCGACGTCCCGCCGCGCGACCTGAGCGTCGAATCTCTTGGTGCGCAATTGCCAGCCACATAGTCAAACGCCGGAGGAGAAAGAATCTCTTTCGCCCGCTGCGCCCTGGTTGTCTCGAACCACCGCGGCCGGCAAGTCGACGGCGCCGTCGCGTCGCTCGAACGCCCTCCCGGCCATCGTGCGAGAAGTGAAGGGACTCGTTCCTGTTTGACGGAGGTATTCGGCGCGGCGCCGATGTTCTCAAAGCACTCGCTTTGGGGCCCGTGCCGTTCTGCTTGGGCGTCTCTACGGCTGGGGGTTTGCAGTTGCCGGGGAACAGGGAGTGCGCGACCTGCTCCTAAACCTTCTTGCTGATCTCGACCTTACGCTGGCTCTCGGCGGCCACACCTCCTAAGGAACCCTGGATGCTTGTGACCTATGCGATTCGCGGTAGCTTATTCACCGGACTTTTCCGCCACGATGAGACCGTAGACGAAATTTCCGGAGGCGAAGCCCTCTCTCATCGCCTTGAACGCCTTCAGATAATGAACGAAAGCGAGGCCAAGCTGGGAGGCAAGGGCCCAGAACGCTTTGTCTTTGATGATATCGAGAGAAAGGTCCCACGTTTTGGCACAATGGCTGTTGAGGGTTTCGGTTTTCACGACCTTTAAGCCATTCTTGCTCATCAAATCCTCGTACTCTTTCATGGTGCTCAGCTCGACGAGCATGCCTCTCTCGATGGGCTCGAGGAATTTTTTGTGCTCACGCGGTGTAAGACCCTCTTTCTTAAACCAGTCCGTAATCGCCATCCGGCCCCGCGGCTTCAGTAGCTTAGCGGCGTCGGCAAAGAATTTTTCATTGTTGGGATAGTGCGAAATGGATTCGACCGACCAAACGACATCGAAGGGCTTCTTGAACTTCATGGCTTCTGCGTCCATGCACAGGAACTTAGCTCGAGCATTGGCTTCTCTCGCCGCTTGATTTGCCATTTCCACTTGAACCGGAGAAATGGTGATACCCGTCGCTTGCGCTTTATATTGTTTGGCGAGATAGATGCTGGTAGCACCGAAACCGCAACCAACGTCCAAAACATGGCACTCCGAAGGGAGATTGGCTGCCCGCGCGAGGTGCTCGATGAGCTGGACTTGCGCCTTTTCTTTCGGCTCGTCGCCGTGAATCCAATAACCATGATGCAGGTGCTCTCCCCACAAGGTGCGGTAATAAATGCTGAGACGATCATAGTGATCGCGGATTTTTTCCTTCTCGTTGTACATTGGCATGGCTACATGATGCTATAAACCGCAGCTGACTTGAAGGGTCGGCAGGCTGAGCACCAACGGGCCGTCCGTCCCCTGGCGCCTGGCGGAGTCGGGTCTAAGGTTTCGAAATAGCGATTCAACGCTTGGAGGCCATCGGCAGTCCTTGTAAATATTTTGTTTTGTTATAGTTACTAGAATTCTCGTGCTCCTCGGGCAATACCTGGGTATAGGCGGTACTAGGAACAAGGTACAGGTCGGCCGTCCGATGGACTGAACCATAGGGACGGCCCAAATTGGGAACGTTGTCCCATTGTCCTTGTTAAAGCGCAATTGCATAATTAGCGGAAATGAAAGCCCACCAAAGAGTGGGGCACGGAAAGGCCAGGTCCTAAAAAGGAGAATCACAAGAAATGCGTACTCGGCAAAAAGGCTTCTCTCTCATCGAGCTACTGATCGTCGTGGCGATCATCCTGATCATCGCGGCCATCGCAATCCCCAACCTCCTCCGGTCGCGCATGGCAGCCAATGAGGCTTCCGCGGTTGGTTCGATCCGTACGATCAACACCTCCGCGGTGACGTATTCGTCCACCTACCCGCAAGATGGTTTCCCAGGAACCCTGGCCGCGCTGGGTGGTCCTTCTCCCTGCACGGCTACTTCGGCGGCAGCCTGCTTGCTTGACGCGGTTCTCGCAGCAGGTACCAAGAGCGGGTATACCTTCGCATGGACCGGCGACGGCAATACGCCTTCGGTCGGCTATTCGATCACGGGAACCCCGGTTACCGTTGGCACCACCGGTCAACGCATGTTCTGCTCCGACCAATCTGGTGTGATTCGCTTTGACCCCTCCGGCGCTGGCTGCACAGCCGCTAGCTTGGCCCTCCAGTAAGATTAAAGTTTCGGCCGGGCAACCGGTTGGGAACAAAGTCAGAGCACGGGATCAGTCCCGTGCTTTGTCATTTTCGGGCGCGTCCTGAAGCACATTCCGCTACCCAGCAGAAGAGTCTGCTGGCTTGCCGGCTTTACGTTGCCCTCGCGTAAGTTGCGGCACCTCTCCCCCGGTGCCATAATCCAAACTTACTGCGCAGAATGAGTGTGCTCGAGAAGGCTATCCACGATTCATTCAGCACGGTTACTGAGGGGGCTCCATGGCCATACGCGATAGTTGGATTGCATCGAGGGAAGCGGGCGCCGCGAAGGCAAATGGGAATCGCAACTTGTCGCAGATGCACTTCGCGCGGCAAGGCGTCATTACCGAGGAGATGGAGTACATCGCCAAGCGCGAGAAGCTCGAGCCGGAACTGATTCGCAGCGAGGTAGCGCGCGGCCGCTGCATTATCCCCGCGAATGTGAATCATCGCAATTTGGAACCGATGGCGATCGGTATCGCCACGAAATGCAAGATCAATGCAAACATCGGGAACTCGGCCACGAGTTCCAATATTGACGAAGAGTTGAAGAAGCTCCACCACGCCGTTCACTACGGCGCCGACACCGTGATGGATCTTTCGACGGGGGGAGATATTCCGGTGATCCGCAGGGCAATTATTGATGCGTCGCCCGTGCCGGTGGGCACCGTCCCTGTGTATGAAGCGATTTCCAGAGTGCGACGCCCTGAGGACTTGACGATTGACCTGATGCTCGAAGTGATCGAGGAGCAAGCCGAGCAGGGCGTCGATTACATGACCATTCATGCTGGCGTGCTGCGCGAGCATGTGCCCCTGGTGCGCAAGCGGATCACGGGAATCGTCAGCCGCGGCGGATCGCTGATGGCGCACTGGATGGAGCACCACAAGAAGCAGAATTTCCTCTACGAGAACATCGAGAAGATTTGCAAGATTTTCAAAAAGCATGACGTCAGCTTTTCCTTTGGCGACGGGCTACGGCCGGGATGTATTGCGGACGCCAGCGATGAAGCGCAGTTCGCCGAGTTGAAAGTGCTCGGCGAGCTGACCAAGAAGGCCTGGGAGCACGACGTGCAGGTGATGATCGAAGGCCCAGGCCACGTGCCGCTGGACAAAATCAAGGAGCAGGTCGACAAGGAGATGGAATGGTGCCACGAGGCACCGTTCTACACACTGGGCCCGCTAGTGATCGACATCGCTCCAGGCTACGACCACATTACCAGTGCGATTGGCGCAGCGATGATCGGCTGGCATGGCGCATCGATGCTGTGTTACGTCACGCCGAAGGAGCATCTCGGTCTGCCCAACCCGGAAGACGTAAAGCAAGGAGTGATTGCCTACAAGATTGCGGCGCACGCGGCCGACGTGGCCCGTCACCGGCCCGGAGCGCGAGACCGCGACGATGCCTTGAGCTACGCGCGATTTTTGTTTGACTGGAACAAACAATTTGAGCTGTCGCTTGACCCACCGACTGCCAGAGCCATGCACGACGAAAATTTGCCCGACGATTTCTACAAGGAAGCCAAGTTCTGCTCAATGTGCGGGCCAAAATTCTGCTCGATGAACATCACGCAGCTTGCCGAAGCCGAAGGCGGCCACGACCAGGCCGAGCGCAAACAAAAGTTCGTCGAACTCCTAGCCAGAGTGCAGGGCACCTAGCGCGAGAGCGCTGCAGATTGAAGCTGAACTCGAGCGCATCACCCCTCTTACTATAAGACTGGATTGGCTCATCTTCTTGTCGGTTGCATCGGTGTGGTTTGTCCTATACTTCCTATTCAAGAATCAGAAGAATGAAGTACGCAGGAAAAAGCGCCAGGAAATCGCTGAAAAAGCGGGCGGCGGCCGACAAGCCCTGTCGAAACGCCGATCTGATCGAAGTGGACGCTGCCGCCGTGCCTGGACTTTTGCAGGATGAGCTAGAGCGCTTGACGGTTGCTTTTTTGCGCCTGGGATACGCGCGCATCGTAGAATGCAGCTGCCAGGTTCGAGAGGAATTCAAACGTCAAGGGAGGGCGAGGGGGTTCTTCAAATGGGATTCTTCGAAGGTGGCGTGGCAGTAGTTACCGGCGCTGGGAGCGGCATCGGGCGCGCGTTGGCGCAACAGCTTGCCGCCGGAGGTTCCGCGGTGGCGATTGCGGACATCGATGAGAAGGGGCTAACCGAAACCTCTGCCTCGCTTACGTCTACGCAAGCCGCAGTCTCAACGCACGTGCTGGATGTTTCCGATGAGCACCGCGTGAGCAGCTTTGCCGAGGCCGTAGCTGCACGGCACGGCCGCGTGACGTTGCTAATTAACAACGCCGGCGTCGCGCTGATCGGCACCTTTGAAGAATTATCTCTCGACGATCTGCGATGGCTGATGGGTATCAATTTTTGGGGCGTGGTTTACGGAGTGAAGTATTTTCTCCCGATCTTGAAGCAACAGCGCCGCGCCCACATAGTAAATTTGTCGAGCGTCTTCGGAATTATCGCTCCCGTCGGGCAGAGTGCCTATTCGGCGAGCAAGTTCGCGGTGCGGGGATTCACCGAGTCGCTGAGGCACGAACTGGAAGGCACCTCGGTTTTTGTGTCCTGCGTTCACCCAGGGGGGATTCACACGCCGATTGCGAAGCACGCGCGCCTAGGTGCGAATGCTCCCCCAAACAAGCATCAAGAGGCTATCGCACGGTTTGAGCAGCTGACTCCCACTTCGCCGGAAGCCGCCGCGGCACGCATCCTGAAAGGCGTCGAGCGTCGCGAACCGCGAATTCTAATTGGGCGCGATGCTCGCCAGATTGACATCGTGCAAAGGTTTCGCCCCGCCACCTATTGGAAAATGATGGCGAAAAGAGCTCAATGAGGCATCGCTGACGAGTGACCTGGTACGGTCTTTAGTGCGCTACCTGTGCATCGCTAGAATCAACAAAAGGTCTGAGGTCAACGAACATGGTCCATCTCCTGCAGTTGCTGGTTAAGCTCCTGCTGAATGTCGAGCGCGACCTTAAGGACAATTCCAAACTTGTTGGCAGCCTCTTGATTGGAGGGGTATGGCTTATTCTCTTTGCCGAAATTTTTCCCACACAGCTTGGAGTCTGGCGCGAGTGGTTCATTTGGAGTGGCTGGATTCTAGTTGGACTGGCGGCTTTCCTTTTCGTTCGCAGGAAGATTTGGGCTTGGCGAGGTCGAAGCAGGGTTACGAGGCGTGGTTCCTTGTTTCGTGCATGACCCGCTTTGACGAGAATACGACCGAGGACTATACTGCGCACGCAATAGGTCCGTAGGTTGTCGCGTTTTTGTTTGGCAAGAGGTGCGTATGCCGTTCGTGCTAGCCGCCAAGATCGCCGAAATTCCGGCGGGTACTATCCGCGAGTTTCGGCCGTCGGGCAAAACCGTGGCGATCGCCAATGTGGGCGGCAAATTCTACGCTATCAATAATACTTGCCTGCACCGCGGAGGGCCTCTGGGACAAGGGTCGCTCCAGGATAAAATTGTGACTTGTCCTTGGCACGGCTGGCAATACGACGTAACCACAGGGAAGCTCGCTCAGAACCAAAATATGGGAGTTGCTTGTTACCCGACCGAGCTCCGGGGTGAAGAAGTTTTTGTGGACGTCGCTTGAAAATTGACCTAACTCAATAAAAATAAACGACATACGGGATACCTTAAGTCTCCGGGCCATTCGCGGCCTTTTTCCTCAACGCCGGCCGAATCGCAGTTAACCCCCATATTTTGTTTCGCTTTTTGGTCTTCCCCGTGTATATTGCTGCCGACTCGACGTTCTCGATGGCAACTCCGACCTCGCAACGACACTACTGGATATTTAGCGCCGACCCGCACCACTACCATTGGGATACGCTCTTTGTGAAGGGCAAGGAAATGTGGCACGGCGCGGAGTCGAAGCCCGATGCCATTCGTGCACTCAAGCAGGTCCGTAAAGGTGACCGTGTGCTTTGTTATCACTCCGCCCCGGAGAGGACGCTCTACTCGATCGCGGAAATCACCCGCGACCCTTACCCCGACCCTCACGATCACAAGGAAAAAAACCTTGTCGCGGACCTGAGAGCATTTGACCGTTTGCCGAGGCAAGTTACACTCGCAGAGCTCCGTGCCAACCCCTTATTGAAAAAGATGAAACTGTTGAAGAACGTGAGGGTGCTGGTTTCGCAGATTACCGAAGCGGAGTATCAGGAAATCCTGCGCATGGC